>Ga0308167_1004500_pt1 | contig 10029 bp, 10 predicted proteins | sample PhyCR1_2_FD_202138 | JGI IMG/M metagenome (GOLD analysis project Ga0308167, IMG submission 202138) | Phyllosphere microbial communities from UC Gill Tract Community Farm, Albany, California, United States - DLSLRC.R1 | ecosystem: Host-associated > Plants > Phyllosphere > Unclassified | place... | reverse complement strand
AGATCGTTTACGAGATAACCCTGGATCCTCGGCCCGCTTCTCGTTCGCACACAGGCGATGTCGAAACCGATCATCCCCCTGAGGGGGCCGTTGTCACACTCTGTTGATCTATGAAGAACCGTTGTCGCTGTGGACGAGTCTAGTTGCCCCGCAGGGAAGAATCCACTCGCCCGATGCCCTCAGCTCTACTCGCCGAGGTGCTTCCGCGCTGACATCGCCGACTGCGCCTCGCGGGTCGCCGTGCGCTCGCGCAGGGTCTGCCGCTTGTCGTACTCGCGCTTGCCCTTGGCGACCGCGATCTCGACCTTCGCTCGCCCGTCGCTGAAGTAGATCTTGAGGGGGATGACCGTGAAGCCGCCCTCCTTCGTCTTCTGCCCGATCTTGACGATCTGCTGCTTGTGCAGCAGCAGCTTGCGCTTGCGCCGGGGCGCGTGGTTGTTCCAGGTGCCCTCGGTGTACTCGGGGATGTGCACCGCGTCGAGCCAGGCCTCGCCGGCGTCGACGAAGGCGTAGCCGTCGACGAGCGACGCTCGCCCCTGCCGCAGCGACTTCACCTCGGTGCCGCTGAGCACGATGCCTGCCTCGTAGGTGTCCTCGATCAGGTAGTCGTGGCGCGCCCGACGGTTGGTGGCCACGACCTTCTCGCCGCGTTCTTTCGCCACGCTCTGCCTCCGGTCGTTCGTGGGATGGTCTGCCCTCGATCAGGCAGCCTGTCAGTCTACACAGCCGGACGACGAAGGAGGCGCGGTGCAGGCTGACCTGCACCGCGCCTCCTTCGCGGACCCGCCCCTCGAGACGTCGCGGCCCGTGGCGTCGCTAGACCTTGAGGTAGCGCCTGATCGCGACGTTCGCCGACAGCGCCGCCAGGGCGATGCCGATCACGACCACCACCGGGACGACGATCGCGGTCTCACGCAGCCCGATGAACGGGGTGGAGGCGAAGGTCGTCACGAGGTAGCCCTTGACGAAGAAGTTGACGATGGCGATCAGCGCACCGCCCGCCAGCACCGAGCCCACCAACGCGGCGATCACGCCCTCGAGGATGAACGGCGTCTGGATGAACCTGTTCGACGCGCCCACCAGCCGCATGATGCCGAGTTCTCGCCGTCGGCTGAAGGCGCTGAGGCGGATGGTGGTGGCGATCAGCAGCACCGCCGCGATGAGCATCAGCACCGCGATGCCGATGGCCGTGTAGCTCGACGCGTTGAGCACCGAGAAGATCGGGTCGAGGTAACCCCGTTGGTCGACGACGCTCTGCACGCCGGCGAGGCTCGAGAGGCTCTCGGTGAGGACGTCCGACTGCGTCGGGTCCTTGAGGTTCACCCAGAAGGTCTCGTTGAGGTACGAGGGCTGCACGAACTCGGTCGCGGGGCTGTCCGCGAACTGGGTCGTGAAGCGGGCGTAGGCCTCGTCCTGGGTCTCGAAGTACGACCGGTCGACGAACGGCGCGAGCACCTGGCTGCTGAGCTGGGCCTCGACGCCGTCGATCTGGTCCTGCGTGGCCTTGGCGCCCGTGCAGTTGCCGGTCGTGTCGGTCTCGGTGCAGAGGTAGACGGCCACCTGGGCCTTGTCGTACCAGTAGCCCTTCATCTGGTTGATCTGCAGCTGGAGCAGGGCCGCGGTGCCGACGAAGGTGAGCGAGATGAACGTGACGAGCACGACCGCGACGACCATCGAGACGTTGCGCCGGAGGCCGCTGCCGACCTCGCTGAGGACGAGTCCGAGTCTCATTCGTCCGCTCCCCTCAGGGTGAGGTCTTCCACACCGATGGCCTGGATGGGCACCGCCTGCGTCTGGTAGCCGCCGTGGCGCTCGTCGCGGAGGATGTTGCCCGCCGAGAGCTCGATCACGCGTCGCTGCATCTGGTCGACGATGCCGGCGTCGTGCGTCGCCATGATCACCGTGGTGCCGCCGGCGTTGATCCGCTCGAGCAGGGTCATGATGCCCGCGCTGGTCGAGGGGTCGAGGTTTCCCGTCGGCTCGTCGGCCAGCAGGATCGAGGGCTTGTTGACGATGGCGCGGGCGATGGCCACGCGCTGCTGCTCGCCGCCGGAGAGCTCGTGCGGCAGGCGCTGCTGCTTGCCCACCAGGCCGACCATCTTCAGGACGTCGGGCACCGCCTCCTGGATGAAGCCCTTGCTCTTGCCGATCACCTGCAGGCTGAAGGCGACGTTGTCGAACACGCTCTTCTGCGGCAGCAGGCGGAAGTCCTGGAACACCACCCCGAGGTTGCGGCGGAAGTACGGGACCTTGCGGCTCGAGAGCACGCCGAGCTTCCGCCCGAGCACGTGGATCTGGCCCTTCGAGGGCTTCTCCTCCTTGAGCACGAGGCGCAGGAAGCTGGACTTGCCGGAGCCTGAGGCGCCGACGAGGAACACGAACTCGCCCTTGAGGATCTCGAGGGTGACCGAGTTCAGTGCCGGCCGGGGGTTGCCGGAATACACCTTGGTGACTTCATCAAAACGGATCATGACGGGGATCACCCTAAGCGCGGGCCGCGTCGATCGCGGTCGCGACTCGCCCCTCGAACGGGCCTATGGAAGCGCTGGGAGAGCAGGTGTCAGGAGTCGTCGCGCTTGCGCCAACGGATGCCCGCCGAGATGAAGCCGTCGAGGTCGCCGTCGAACACGTTCGAGGGGTTGTTGACCTCGTGCTCGCTGCGGAGGTCTTTCACCATCTGGTACGGCGCGAGGACGTAGCTGCGGATCTGGTCGCCCCAGCTGGCCGTGATGGTGCCGGCGAGCTCTTTCTTCTTCGCGTTCTCCGCCTCCTTCTGCAACAGCAGGAGGCGCGACTGCAGCACGCGCATCGCCGCGGCCCGGTTCTGGATCTGGCTCTTCTCGTTCTGCATCGAGACGACGGTTCCCGTGGGGATGTGGGTGAGGCGGACGGCCGAGTCGGTCGTGTTGACGCTCTGGCCGCCGGGGCCGGACGACCGGAACACGTCGACGCGGATGTCGTTCTCGGGGATCTCGATCGCCTCCGTCTCCTCCATCAGCGGGATGACCTCGACGGCGGCGAAGCTCGTCTGGCGCTTGCCCGCGGCGCCGAAGGGGCTCATCCGGACGAGGCGATGCGTGCCGGCCTCGACGCTGAGGGTGCCGAACGCGTAGGGCGCGTCGATCTCGAAGGTGGCGCTCTTGATGCCGGCCTCTTCGGCGTAGCTCGTGTCCATCACCGTGGCCGCCATGCCGTGCTTCTCGGCGTAGCGCAGGTACATGCGGAGCAGCATCTCGGCGAAGTCGGCCGCGTCGACGCCGCCGGCCCCCGCACGGATGGTGATGACCGCGGGCCGCGGGTCGTACTCGCCGTCGAGGAGCGTCTGCACCTCGAGCGTGTCCATCATCTTCTGCAGGGCCTTGAGCTCGACCTGCGCCTCGTCGGCGCTCTCTTGGTCGTCGCCGTCGTTGGCCATCTCGACCAGGACCCCGAGGTCGTCGAGGCGCTGCTCGGTGGTCTCGAGCTTCTCGAGCTCGGCCTGGCGGTGGCTGAGCGCGCTCGTGACCTTCTGCGCGTTCTCGGTGTCGTCCCAGAGGTCGGGGGCCGACGCCTGCTCGCTGAGCTGGGCGATCTCGGCGACGAGCCGGTCTTGCCCGATCACGGCCCGGATGTCCTCGAACGTGGCCCGGAGGGCGGCAATCTGCTCAGAGAAGTCCAGTGCGATCATGGTGGTCGAGCTTACCGGGGTCGGGCGACGCCGGCCTCGCGGAGCGCGACGTCGGCGAGGCGGCGGACCACGGCCGGGTCGCCCGCCCGCCACGATGCGACGGGGTCGGGCGAGACGGCGAGCGCCGCGCGGGCGTCGCGTCCGGTGAGGGCACGCAGGGCGAGCAGGTCTTCTCCCCCGGGCAGGGCGAGCAGCCCCCGCACCGAGGAGGCGCGGCGCACGAACGCGACGCGCCCGCGCAGCCAGGCCCACAGCACCACGATGCTCGGCAGCCCGCCGACCAGCAGCCCGGCCACGAGCGCGGCGCGCCCCACGTCGTCCTGCTGCTGGCGGCCCGCGTCGACGAGCGTCTGGCCGGCTCCGGCCGCCCCGTCGAACGGTGCCGACGCGGCGCCGCCCAGCAGCGGGATGCCGCCCAGGACGAGCGAGGCGTCGTCCATCGTCCCCTGGAAGCCGGCGCCCGCCTCCTCGATCTGGCGCCCCAGCTCGGCGAGGCCGCCGACGAAGGCGGCGACGGCGAGCCCGAGCGCCACGAACACGACGACGAGCCCGACCGCGACGACGTCGCCGGCGACCTGACGAGCACGGACGGCGTTCGACGCCGAGTAGATCTGCATCCCGACAGTCTGCTGCCCTCCCTCCTGTTCGCGACCATGTGACGCGTCGGAGGCGTCGGGACGCCGCCCATCCCTCGGACGCGTCATCCAGATCGGCGGAGGTGCGCGCGGACGCGGGAGATGAGCTCCACGGCTGCTCTGCCGACCAGATCGTCGTCGCTCACCAGGACCACCCGCCAGCCGGCGTCCTCGAAGCGCTCCCGCCTGCGGAGGTCCCGCCGCCACGTCTCGCGGTCGAGGCGGTGGTGGTCTCCCTGGAACTCGAGGGCGAGCTTCGCCCCCTCGTAGCTCAGGTCGGGCTTGCCGAGGTACGAGCCGTCCGCGCTGAACTTCTTCAGGTCGACGTCCGGCTCCGGCAGGCCTGCCCTGATGACGAGCAGCCTCAGCATGGTCTCCCGGCGCGAGTCGACTCGGGGCCTCACGAGCTGCAGGGCATCCCGGAGACGGCCGATGCCCGGGCGACCGCGGGCGTCGGCTGCGGCAGTCGACAGCTCTGCCACCGGGATCCCCCTCGCCACCGGGTGCCGCGACCAGGTCCCTGCGAGTGAGTCGCCGACCTCGACGAGCTCGTCGAGGGACAGCTCGCGAGCCGCCTGGATCATCGCCGCCACGGGCGAGGCCACGGGCAGGTCGCCGAGCAGACGCGGCGCGTCGCTCGGGAACCGGTGCCCGCGGACTCCGGGACGACGGCTCTGTCGGGACTGGACGTAGGCGACGTGCAGCGGCTCCGTGGCGAGTCGATGCGGGAGGGGGACGTCCCACAGCGCCAGAGCCGTCACGTGTGCGAACGACTCGTCGTCCCGGAGGACGGGGAGGAGTTCGAGGCACCGTTCCACGAGGAGCGACGCTGGCGTGTCCGCTGTCGTCCGCACGCCGCGATGCGGCGACGACAGGTCTCGCGCCTGCAGTCGATCGGCGGAGACGCCTGCCCGGCGGGCGGCGGACGTCGAGAACGGGCGTCTCACGAGCTCGGGCGGAAGGGGACGACGTCGCATGACGCGAGGATCCACCTCGTGCGCGTCGCCGTCGACGGCACGTCGACCGCCCTGTGGCGAACGCTCTGCCCCGCCTCCTGTGCGCGACCCACGGCAGCACATCGATGTGACGCCACGGAGGAGTGCCCGGGCGGCGCACCCCCTCGACGCGTCACATCGTGCGGGCGCGCGAGCGCGGGCGGGCGCGCGCGGGCGGGCGCGCGCGGGCGGGCGGGCTAGCGGGCGAAGGTCGCGGGCGCGTGCGCGGCGTAGCCGGCGCGGGTCGCGCGGGCGACCGCGTCGGGCAGCGCCGCCAGGAGCGCGTCGACGTCGGCCTGGGTGCTCGTGTGGCCGACCGTCATGCGGAGCGCGCCCCGCGCCTCCTCGTCGGCGAGGCCCATCGCGAGCAGGACGTGCGACGCCTCCGGGATGCCCGCCTGGCAGGCGGACCCCGTCGAGACGGCGACGCCGGCGGCGTCGAGGAGGAACAGCAGCGAGTCGCCCTCGCAGCCGGGGAAGGTGAAGTGCGCGTTGCCCGGGAGGCGGTCGACCGGGTCGCCCCGCAGCACCGCCGACGGGACGGCGGCCTGCACCCCCGCGACCAGCCGGTCGCGCAGCGGCTCGTACGCGTGGTGCGGCTGCTCCGCGGCGACGGCGAAGGCGACCGCGGCCGGGCCGTCCTGGGTGCCCGAGCGCACCTGGCGCTGCTGGCCGCCGCCGTGGATCAGGGGCTCGACGGTCGCCGTGCGGGCGAGCACGAGGGCGCCGATGCCGATCGGACCGCCGATCTTGTGGGCGCTGACGCTGAGCGCGGCGAGGCCCGTCGAGCGGAAGTCGATCGGCACCTGCCCGTACGCGGCCACCGCGTCGCAGTGCACCGGCACCCCGTGCGCGGCGGAGAGCGCCACGACCTCGTCGACGGGCTGCAGGGTGCCGACCTCGTTGTTCGCCCAGAGCAGGCTGACCAGGGCGACGTCGTCGTGCTCGTCGAGGGCCGCGGCGAGCGCGTCGACCCGCAGCCGGCCGTGCTCGTCGAGCGGCAGCCAGGTCACGACGGCGCCGTCGTGCCGTTCGAGCCACTCGACGGCGTCGACGGTGGCGTGGTGCTCGCCGGCGGGGACGAGGAGGCGCGGGCGCGGCCGGTCGGCCTGCCTCGCCCACCAGAGGCCCTTGACCCCGAGGTTGACGGACTCGGTGCCGCCCGAGGTGAAGACGACCTCGATCGGCTCGCAGCCGAGGGAGGCGGCGACGCGCTCACGCGCCTCCTCCAGCACGCGCTTGGCGCCCTGGCCTGCGGAGTGGATCGAGGAGGGGTTGCCGACGGTGCTGAGGGCCGCGGCGTAGGCGGCGATGGCCGCCGGGTGCATCGGCGTCGTCGCGGCGTGGTCGAGGTAGACGACCATGGGGGCGCCTCCTGCCGGCCGGTCGGTTCGCGGGCCCGTCTCGGCCCTCATCTACTGTAGGTCCCGTGCCCGACATCGACCCCCTCGCCGACCTCGGAGTGCGCCAGGGGCCGGACGGGCCGACGCTCCGCGTCTTCTCGTCGTCGGCCGAGCGCCTCGAGGTCGTGATCGACGACGCGCCCCACGACCGGGTCGTCCCGCTGACCCGCGACGAGCACGACGTATGGACCGCGACCGACGCGGCGCTGACGCCGGGCCGGCGCTACTGGCTCCGCGTCGACGGGGCCGACCACGCCGACGGGACCGCGAGCGACACCGCCCGTGCCGACGGCGGCGAGCGCCCCGCCGGCGAACGCCCCGCCCTGCTCGACCCGTACGCGCGCGGCCTCGGCCGGACGGGCCGTGGCGAGCACCGCGCGACCGTGATCGACGAGTCGTTCGACTGGGGCGGCGTCGAGAAGCCGCGCACCCCGCTCGACCGGGTCGTCGTCTACGAGGCGCACGTCCGGGGCCTGACGAGGCTCGCCCCCTTCGTGCCCGACGAGCTTCGCGGCACCTACGCGGGGCTGGCCGCCGACACGACCATCGCCTACCTGAAGGGGCTCGGGGTCACCGCGGTCCAGCTGCTGCCGGTGCACCAGCACGTCGACGAACAGCGCCTCGTCGCGCAGGGCATCGAGAACTACTGGGGCTACAACACGCTGTCCTATTTCGCCCCGCACGCCGCCTACGCGAGCCGGGACGCCCAGCTGGCGGGCGCCTCCGCCGTGGTGCGCGAGTTCAAGGGGATGGTGCGCCTGCTGCACGAGGCGGGCATCGAGGTCTGGCTCGACGTGGTCTACAACCACACCGCCGAGGAGGGCGAGGACGGCGGGCCCGTGACGAGCCTCCGCGGCCTCGACGCGGGCGCCTACTACCGGCACGACGCCGAGGGCCGCCCCGTGGACGTGACCGGCTGCGGCAACTCGCTCGACACGAGCCACCCCGCCGCGCACCGCCTCGTGCTGGACTCGCTGCGCTACTGGGCGACCGAGATGCAGATCGACGGCTTCCGCTTCGACCTCGCCGCGACGCTCGGCCGCGACGCGGGCCACGTCTTCGACCCGGAGCACCCGCTGCTGCACGACATCGTCTCGGACCCGGCCCTGGCGGGCGTCAAGATGGTCGCCGAGCCGTGGGACGTCGGCGCCGGCGGCTGGCAGACCGGCGCCTTCCCCGACGGGTGGATCGAGTGGAACGACCGGTTCCGCAACCGGGCCCGCGACTTCTGGCTGACCGACGTGGCGACCGCCCGCGCCCAGGGCACGCCGCCCACCGGCGTCGGCAGCTTCGCCTCGAAGCTGAGCGGGTCGAGCAACGTCTTCAGCCACGACCGCGGGCCGCTCGCCGGGCTGAACTTCGTCACGGCTCACGACGGCTTCACCCTGCTCGACCTCGTCTCGCACGACGCCAAGCACAACCTCAGCAACGGCGAGCAGAACCGCGACGGCACCGACGACAACCGGTCGTTCAACCACGGCGTCGAGGGGCACAGCGACAACCCCTGGATCAGCGACGCGCGACGCCGCTCGATGCGGAACCTGCTCGGCACCCTCTTCGTGTCGTCGGGCGTGCCGATGCTCACCGCCGGCGACGAGCGCGGGCGCACCCAGCGCGGCAACAACAACGGCTACTGCACCGACAGCGAGCTGACCTGGGTCGACTGGGCGACGCAGCCGTGGCAGCAGGGCATCCACGACGACGTCGCGACGCTCGCGCGGATCCGCCGGGAGAACCCGGCGCTCCGCCCGACGCGGTTCGGCGTCGAGGGCGCCTGCACCCTCAGCGCGAACGACATCACCTGGGCCGACGCGTCCGGCGCCGAGATGCGCCAGGACGAGTGGGAGGACCCGCGCGTCCGGACCCTGCAGTACGTGGCCCGCTCGACGCCCGAGCACGAGGCGCCGAACACGGTGCTCGTGCTCGTGCACGGGGCCGAGTCGGCTGCGGCCGTCACCCTCGCCCGTGCCGAGGGCGTCGCCGGCTGGGAGCCGCTCTGGTCGAGCGACGACTCCGCCGAGCTGCACCCGTTCGAGCCGGGTGACGAGGTGCTGGTGTCGGGCCCCACGGTCGTGATCTTCCGGGCCGTGTCGTCGGCGGAGGCCATGTCGTGAGCGACCGCGTCCTGATCGTCCGGGCCCTGTCGTGAGCGGCGGCCGCGCCTCGTCGGGCCCCGGCACCCCGGCGACCGTCGCCCTGACCGCGGCGGGCATCGCCTTCACCGCGCACGCCTACGAGCACCACGACACCGCGACGAACTTCGGCGAGGAGGCGGCGGCCGAGCTGGGCCTGTCGGAGGACCGCGTCTTCAAGACGCTCGTCGCCTCGGCCGACGACGAGCTCGTCGTCGCGGTGGTGCCCGTCGCCCGCCGTCTCGACCTCAAGGCCCTCGCCGCGGCCCTCGGTGCGAAGAAGGCCCGGCTCGCCGACCCCGCCGTGGCCGAGCGACGCACGGGCTACGTCGTCGGGGGCATCAGCCCGGTGGGGCAGCGCACGGCGCTGGCGACCGTCGTCGACGCGAGCGCCGCCTCCTTCGCCACCGTCTTCGTCAGCGCCGGGAGGCGCGGGCTCGACCTCGAGATCGCTCCCGACGACCTGGTGCGCGCCACCGGGGCGCGGCTGCTGCCGATCGCCCGTGACTGACGGGCGACCGTGACCGACCTGGCGGTGCTGACCGACCCGACGACCCTGACCGACCTGGCGGCGCTGACCGACCCGACGACCCTGACTGACCCGACGACCGCGTGGGCCGTCGTCGCGGTCGCCGCGGCGCTGGTCGCGCTGAACGGCGTGACCGTGCTCGCCTACGCCCTCGACAAGCGGGCTGCGCGGCGCGGAGCCCGTCGGGTGCCCGAGCGCACCCTGCTGACGCTCGGCCTCGCCGGAGGCTGGCCGGGCGCGATCGTGGCCCAGCGACGACTGCGGCACAAGACCCGCAAGCGGTCGTTCCAGTCGTCGTTCCGGCTGACCGTCGCGCTCAACCTCGCGATCGTCGTGGTCGTGGTGCTCGTCGTCCGCCTCTCGAGCGGCTGAGCCGCCGACCGCCGACCGCCGACCGCCGAGGCGCCGAGCCGCCGAGCCGGCCTCGACGCGCCCTGCGGCCCCTACGCCGGCACCGGCTCCTCGGCCCAGTGGCACGCGGCCGTGTGGTCCTCGCCCTCGCGCCCGTGCGGCAGCATCGCGGGGACGTCCTCGACGCACGCCCGTTTCTTCTCGTCGGGCAGCAGGGCGAACAGCGGGCAGCGGCTGCGGAACCGGCAGCCGGTCTGCTGCACCGTCGGGCTCGGCGGGTCGCCCGGCAGCAGGATGTGCTCGCGGGCCCGCTCGAC
>Ga0308167_1004498_pt1 | contig 10037 bp, 7 predicted proteins | sample PhyCR1_2_FD_202138 | JGI IMG/M metagenome (GOLD analysis project Ga0308167, IMG submission 202138) | Phyllosphere microbial communities from UC Gill Tract Community Farm, Albany, California, United States - DLSLRC.R1 | ecosystem: Host-associated > Plants > Phyllosphere > Unclassified | place... | reverse complement strand
CAGCACTGGAGGGCATGCGCGGAATTGCGCCGCCAAGGGCCGCCTGCCGACTCTGGCATTGAGCGCATGTCGAATGCGAGCACCCAGTTCGGGGTCTGGAAGTGTGGGTGCAGACTCGATCAGACCTCGAGCGGGATGCCCTTACCACTGGCTCGTTTTCGCGTCTGGACTTCTACCCGTTCGGCGCAACCAGCACCTTCGCGTGCTCCGTCTTCCCGCTGTCCAACTCCACCAGCAACCCCGGCAGCTCGTCCAGCCCGACCGTCCCCGTGATCAGCGGCCCCGCATCGACCGAGCCGTCGGCGAGCGCCCGCATCGCGCCGACGAAGTCGGAGTGCGTGTAGGCGAGGCTGCCGACGACGGTCAGCTCGCGGCTCTGCCAGTCGCCGTACGACACCTCCGAGGTGGTCATCGGGTAGCCGAGCAGGGCGAGCGTGCCGCCGCGGCGGACCAGCTCGGCGCTCGGCTGGAACAGCGAGGAGGCGCCGGTGCACTCGTAGAGGACGTCCGCGCCGAGTCCGTCGGTCAGCTCGAGCACCCGAGCCGTGAAGCCCTCGCCGGGAGCGTGGACGTCGGTGAAGCCGAGGCGGCGGGCGGTCTCGCGCCGCGCCTCCATGGGTTCGACGATGACGACGGCTCCGGCGCCGGCGTGGCGGGCGTGCTGAGCGGTGAGCAGGCCGATGGGGCCGGCGCCCTGGACCACGACGACGTCGCCGAGGCGCTGGCCCGCGCGGCGGACGGCGTGGAAGGTGACGGCGGTGGGTTCGACGAGGCCGAGCTGTTCGTCGGTGAGGCCGTTGAGGGCGCGCTGGACGCGGCGTTCGTGGACGGTGACGTGCTGGGCGAAGGCTCCGTGGGTGGGGGCGTCGGGCGAGATGCCGTTGGCCTCGGCGAAGGCGGTGTCGCAGTGGTCGGGGTGTCCGGAGCGGCACATGGCGCACGTGCCGCAGGGCGGGCCGACGCTGGCGACGACGCGGTCCCCCACGGCGACGGTCGTCACCCGGCTGCCGGTGGCGACGACGGTGCCGGTCCACTCGTGGCCGAACACGGCGGCGGGGATGAGCCCGCCGGACGCCCACCCGTGCGTGTCCGTCGCGCACACGCCCGTGTAGCGGATGCGCACGACGACCTGCTGCTCCCCCGGCGCCTCGAGGTCGACCTCGGCGAAGGCGACCGAGCGCTCGGCGTCGACGGTGGCGAAACGGGTGCGGGCAGGGAGGTCGGTCATGCCCACCAGGGTAGACGTGGGCGACAGGTGTCGCTCAGCGACTGCAGCCGCCTCATCGTGCACGGCGCCACGCCCACGGATATGACCAGAAGAGGCGCGGTCGCGCGCCGGACGAACATCAATCCCGGCCTAGCCGAAGAAGAGCAGCCCCACGGCCTTAGGCCGTGGGGCTGCTCCACCTTGGAAAACGTCAGGATTGGTCATCGCAACGACAGGCAACCCGCGGTTCGCGCGGCTGCCCATCGACTTCCTTTGGGTCGTGGCTCGAGCGCCTATCTGGTCGCGTCGCTGAGTAGATCTGCGCGGCCATGACGAGGACGACGGCGAGCCCCCAAACGATTGACCCATCTGGATCGATTGCCGCCACGACACCAAAGAGTGCAATGACTATGCAGTTCAGTACTGCCATCCACTGCAACTCGTAGCGGGACACCGTCACCCCTAAACGAGCGAGTAGAACTTGTTCTCGAACCCGGTGATGAAGATTCCACCACCGACAGGTCCGATCATGCCGACTGCTGCAGCCCTTGCTTGCCACTTGACCTTCTGCCACTCGCCATTGCGGAGACCCGCGTGGTAGCACCTCAATGCCGCCTTTTCCCCCATGGCGTAGGCGGTACCTCCCGCCAGGATGACTGCACCGATGATCGCGATGACACCGACGCGTGTCTGCTTTTCATCCGTGTTCGGGCTGGTCTCCGACGAAAGCGTGTCGGGCACTGTCTCCGAAGTAGAGAGGCTGGGTTTTTCCGACAGAGTTGGCGGCTCTGCCGCGCTTGCAGATGCAGGCAGTCCGCACCCGAAGATCAGCCCGATCGTCAAGGCCACAGAGACTCCAGCACCCATGGCCTGCTTCGTGATGTTCATCTTCACTCCCTTCCTCGTAGCCCGCCCAGCGCGAGCTAGGGCCACCGTATGACACCTCGACATTTCAAAGTATTACGTTTTCATTACGGCTGGGATCGGCGGTGTGATCCAAAGCTCGGCCAGTCAGCCGTCGGACCACGCCCATGCGATGGCAGCTACCCGGCACAAGCGGTTACTGCCCGCTGCATTCCACGCGGCACGGATCATCACTGGCGTCTCGATCTCGCCGACCGACCTCGGCGTCCTGCCGGGAACCCCTTCGACGACGTTCCCTCGTCGGCATCGACGGGATGTCAATGAGCGGCCCGTTCACGACGACGACCAACGAGACGACCGACGGAGGCCTCGACCTGGTCAGTGCCGTCTTCGCGACGGCCGTGCAGCCGGTCGCCTCCCCCACCGCCGTCACCAGCACGCAGGGAGCCGTGCAGACCCTGCCCGTCGTGGCCATCGCGGGTGACCCGCTCGTGCCGCTCGACCTCGCGGCCACCCGCCTCGAGGCTCCGGCCGGGGCGACGGTGGACGCCGACGGCACGGTCGTCGTGGTCCCCGGTGAGGGACGCTACGAGCTCGACCGCACCGCCGGCACCGTGCTCTTCACGCCCGAGCCCGCCTTCACGGGAACGGCGACGCCGGTGCCCTACGTCGTGACCGACGCGGCCGGAGCGACCGCCGCTTCCACCCTGACGCCCTCGGTGACCGAGGTCGCGAGGCCCGACATCTCGACCGGCGAGCAGGGCATCCCCAGCGTCTCGCCGTGACAGAAAACGACGGAGGCGCGGTGCCGGTCTCCCCCGCGACCCTCCGTCTCGTAGACCCGAACGGCCAGGACGCCACCACCGTGGTGGTGCCCGGTGAGGGCACCTGGACGGTCGACGGTGCGGAGCTGGTGTTTACGCCCGAGCCCGCCTTCGTCGGCACGGCGACACCGGTGTCGTACCGTGTGGACACCGTCGACGGTGACACGGTCGAGTCGACGGCGACCCCGACGGTAACCGCCGCGCCCGTCCTGCCGCCGACCCCGATCGAGACGCTGCCGGACGTCGTCGTGACGGCCCCTGCGGGCGCGCCGGCGGTCTTCGACCTCCCTTCGGCCGTGCCCGACCTCGTGCCCGAGTCGGTCGCCCTGATCCTGCCGAACCACACGCCCGCGGAGGAGTTCACCACCGACGACGGCACGTGGCAGCTCCAGCCCGCCACCGGCGAGGTCATCTTCACGCCCTCCCCCACCCTCGTCGGTGACCCGGAGCCCCTCAACTTCACCGCCGAGCGCACCGACGGCACCGCCGTGACCGGCCACCTCGTGATCGACTACGTCGCGGCTGTTGCACGGGCAACCGTGGCAGCCTCGGACACGGATGCTGGCGCCATTATTGGCAACCTCGCATGGACAGGGACGGACCCGGGCGCCTTCGTTGCTGCCAGACGCCTTGGTGCCGCAGCCGTGCTTGCTGGCCTAACCCTGATCATCGCGAGCCGACGCCGCCTCACGCGCTAGACGCCGCAGCCCCGCTATGTGTGTGGTGATGGCTGGGGCCGTCGAGGGGCCACAGGACTCGGCGTTTGTCGCCTGCCTGCTTGCAGCGGATTTTCTAACAAACATGACCATAAGAAGGCGCGGGGCACGTAAGCGAACATCCGTGGACGCCAGCCGATGGTCTCTCGAGTGGCGTTCCGGTCGGACTGCTCAGAAGATCTGCGCGGCCATGACAACAGCTACTACGACCCCTCTGACGACCGATCCCCTAATCGGTCACGGCCGCTTCCTAAGGGAATGGAGAGAATTTAACGAGGCTTCCGCGGCCGGCCTACCGTAGTCAACTACAGACGCAATACCTTGGGGCCGAGTTCGTCACACGGTGCCGCGGAGATAACGGTAGAAATCCAGGCCTTGATAAGTCAAACGAACCGACCGCCCTTCCTCGGCGGGACCCATACGCGGCTTCCCTGCAATTAGCAGTCCCTCAGCCGCAAGTTCGTCGCACAGATGGCTCACGTGAGCCTCGCTGCGCTTTTTATGCATCGTGGATAATTTGTCCCGCACCGAAATCGTTCCTCCTTGAACGCTGCGGGCGTTGTGACCGGCGAGTTCTACGATGGCCTCGAGCACAGCTATATGCATTGTCGTCATACGGATCGCAGTGTGCAGAAGTGGTTCTGATTTTGAGCGCCATTTCTTCGTTACACCGGCAATGAGTGCTCGCCGTATATAATCTATTCGCACCTCGTCTGCGGTCTCCTGCATAGCCCGCATAGCGACAGTCAGGTTCGCAAGAAATTGATCTGAATTCACCACCTTATCGATTACAGCCGCTTCTTCTACTTCACTAGCAAGCCGTCGCAGTTCCACAGCGATTTGATCGAGCAAGCGCTGCGTTCTAAGTTGCTGGGCCTCGTATATGACATGGCCGAACACTGTCGATATGGGCCCACCAATGATAGGCACAGCGGAGAACGCAGTCTGCGCAAAGACTGCCGCCCCTGTCTCAATTTTGTCCTTGGTTTTTTCTTTCATGTTCGGACCGTAGCTCAGAGTCGTGCAGATTCGGCCTGGATCCAAGCCGACACGACACGTGGGCCGTTGCAACACACTGGCGTGCGGTCCCTACGTCGCGCTCGGTTGATTGTCATCTACTCGCTGCAAAGGACTGTAACCACGGATAGCGCTGTCTCAGCAACATACATTTCGACGCTGCCAAGAAGTTCGAGTTGATTGCCCTTCACCAGTTTCTTGCTGAGGCCAGGTTGAGCCATCACGATGTCGAGGCGAGGGCGCAACGCCTCGGATCTCTCATATAGCCGTTGAAGGTCGTCGATCGTCCCGAACACGAACCCCGTGCGGTTCGACGCAACGCGCGACCGCTCTCGGCGGATCAACCGCTGCATCATCCGCTCAGTGTTTCTCCGCCAGCCCGCGGATCGCTGCGCTTGCCCGGCGAGCTCATAAAGGTCGGCGAGGCGGGCGCCGGGCTGATCCTCGCTCGAGAATTTACAGTGTGTCAGCTGAATAACTAGCGTCCCATCGACCTCCCGGAGGGCAACGATGTCCGCGACCTCGCCGGGCCCGTCATCGTCCAGCACCACGTCCCATGTGCCTTCCAGTACGCCCGCCATTGCTCGCCCTTGGACGGTGTTCGGGTCGCGATCTTCGCCCCATGACTCCTTGCGGATGTTGACGCCGCGCCAATCGAGTGGCGTAAGTCGATCTGCCGCGAACGGCGGCACCTCTCGATTGGGCTGAAGGAGGAGGCCGGGAGGCTCGATGACGGCGTCCCTATCGAGCAACACACGGATGCCGAAGCGGTTCGCAAGTTCCGAGAACGGTTGGGTCTTCCGCGCTCGAACGATCCCGACTTCTTGGGCAGGATCGGTGGGGTGGACGGTCAGGCCCGTCGCCGTGAGGCGCAACACGTACGGCACACTCCAAAGCGGCGACTGGACCGTAAACGAAAGATCGGACGGAGCCGTCCGCTCACCCACGACGAGCGATACATCCGCGAACTGAACCGGGACGTCCTCTACGGTCACGTCGGCTGGCTCGAGAACGTCGCCGAGCGTCGTGCTGAGTTCCAGGTCGAGAACGATTCGATCCGCCGGCCACGCGTCCACTGTTACTGGCCGGATGAATCCGCTCATGATCTCTTCAACGCTGATGGTGGGGTCGATGATCTTTGGCCCCACGATGTCGCACCACTCCGTCCACTGCTTTAGCCCACTCGCGGTCCGGTAGCTCCACACTCGACCCTTTAATGACGCTGCGATGGAATACTGCGCCCCGTTCAAGAACCCGGTTCCTGCGATGTGCGTCTGCGTCTTGGTTTGAGCCTCCACCGCGGGGAAGGCTTCCGTGACATCGCTCCCGTGATGACTCGTATAGCGGCGGCTGCGGTTCCGGGTGTCAAGGAGTCCGACGTTATTCGGCGTAAGACGCTGAACTTCGTGGAAGACGCGGAAGACGTCCTCACCGCTGAGTGGGGCGATGCCCTGTTGTCCAGTAACGGCGGCAGCCAGTTTCTCGTGAACGGAGCTGTTGTCGGAGCTGTGGATGTAGAGCAGCCCGTGCTTCTCGTCCCAGTACACGACGAAGAGGTCGTACTCGATTGCGTCAACGTTGTCGACCATGCCCCAGCGCGGTTCGCTCCGTGAGGCCGTGACGTACCAGAGCACGTGGTCGCGCTCGTTCGTAGGGATTGGATAGGTGACCAACCGGTCGGGCGGCACGAATTCGCTCGCGCCCTGAGGGTGCCAAGTCAAAGTCGTCGGTTTGTAAATGACTGCGCTCAGCGCCGGAGTTATCGAGTGGATCGAGATCGCTTCGGGGAGGCTGCCGAAAGCCTTCGTAAATTCGTCGATCTCTTGCTGCTCCTCCACTGCTCGAGCGGTGAGGTCCTCGATGATGAGATTCCAGTCGGCGTCTTCCGCGTACAGGCGACGGAGCGCGTCGTTGTGCCGTACTTCGCTTCGTGCAGCCACCACGGTCGCAGACCCCATCTTTGCGCCACCGCTCCGCGCGAAGCGGCCAACGAACTGGAGAGTGACGCCAAGGCTTCGGTGTTGATCGTGCACCGCCGCAATTTTCAGCTGAGGGAGATCGAATCCCTCGCCGAACATGTCGACGCAGACGAGGATCCTCGACTCACGGGATGCGAGGTTCGTCAGAGCCGCCTCAGTGTCGGCCTTCTTCGTTCCACTGTGCACTAGAACAGGGCCAAGGTCGGCTGCTTCAGCCTGGTAGATCGCGAGAAGTGCCTGGGCGTGGATGACCGTGTTCGCACGCGCCATAACGAGATGATCGAGGCCTGCTGCGAGGTCTGCTCGAAGGGCGGCGATGGCACGCTTGGCGACCGCAACGTCGGGGTTCACAAGCTCGAGGACGGATGCGAACCGAATCTTCGAGAAGTAGCCCTGTCGCTGCGCTTCGCGAAGCGGGAACGCGTAGATGAGGCTTCCACCAAGGTGCTGTCCATCGGCGCGATGAGGCGTAGCCGTGAACTGAACAACAGGCTTCGGAACGAATCCGTCACGGATTGTCCGCCACGTGCGGGCGGACACGTGGTGTGCTTCGTCGATGAAGAGATGCGTGAACCGCGACAGAAATGTGGAGCGCACCTCAGCCGAAGTGTTGGTCAGGGCGTTTGGCGTCGAGATCACGACGTTGCACGTGTCGGCAAGGGTGTTCGCATCCGCCATGTCATCGAGTCGGCCGAACAACTTCCCAACGACGGGCATCGCGGCGGACTCAGGGACTAGGTCGAGGGTTGGGAGTACGCCGAGCGTTGCGAACTTTGCGGCGAGTTGATCGCGGAGCGCGTCGGAGGGGACGACGACTAAAAGGCGTTCCGTGCGAGTAGCGACCATGGCGGTCACCATCGTGTCGGTTTTCCCCGTACCGGTCGGCATGACGATGGTGGCGGGGATGCGGGGGTCGGTAGTCCAGTACCCGAGAAGTGCGTGAACCGCACCGACCTGGGGCGAGCGCAGTCCCGGGATGTCTGGGCTCTCCTCGGCCAGGGGGAAGTTCTTCGGCCAGGTGTCGAGCACTGCGGCCGGACCCATCGGCTGAGGGTCCGTGCCGTTCGCTGCCCTCAGTATCTGGCTGGCTCGCCATTTTGATCCGCGGCGCTCTGTTGAGATGCGCGGTTCTTCGTCGGTCTTGTCGGCCATTTTGCCCCCCAACCGGAATCTAGCGGCATGAATCTCAGAACACGGCCATTGGCACACTAGGACGCCCGCGCGCGTCCGCCGTCCATGCCCGCTTCTTTTTCTGTCACCCCGCTACGTGATGTGGGAACGCCGAGGGCCAGCGCAGCCCGCCCCAAAACACCCGCAACACTTGCGCGGTTTCGGCAGCCGCGAGGCGCCTGCGCAGCTTCCGGCTCCGGAGGCTCTTTGACCGTCACGGCGGCAATGTACCGACATGGGTACAACACCGACTGCGTTCGGGGTCGCGCACACACGGATCACTACTCGCTTTTGCGTGGGCAGCCTCCCCTGCGTGTTGATAGCCGGTTGTCTATCGGTCGGGGTTCTCCTTAACTCGAGCCCACAGATTGGCGTTGATCGACCGAATCAGAAAGTCGACGGCCGATGAACTTGGCCCAACGTGCGCACACGCACGATGGTCGGACTGGCGCACTCTTCGACCCATGCCCGGGCATTGCCTTTGCGCCCGATCTACCGGAGGGTGGGGGAATGGAGCAGTACCACGGGCACTGGTGGGAGCCCGACACCGAGGTTCAGATTCCCGGTGTCTTCACCCTGGATGACGACGGCTCGGGAAAATTAGAACTTGTTGGAGGCTTCGATCTCGCCATTTTCGAGGAACCTCGACCGGGCGTGCGCTCCTACTCGGGTGCGCAGCGACGTACCCCAATTCTCCTCGGACGATGTGGGAACGAGTCGTTCACGCTGGTCAACTGTATTCCCACTCGAAACGTTGGCTTCACGGAGCCGACGTTCCAGCGTTTCCATGTCGACCAGACGCTGACCGGCGCTTGGGTTCGGTCCCGGTCGGAGATGGTCTTGCGCAAGGCCTATGTGCGCCTGGAGAACCTGACAGCTTGGGCGCGATTGGACGCCTGGGAGCGCACCCTCCGGTATCCCGACGACTCGGATGAGACGGCGACTTTGCGCAAGGTTGCGCCGCAGCATGTGGACGTGGACGGTTGGATTTACACACTCTCGCTCGCGCGAGGAGGCTTTTACAACAAGGAGACGCGGGCGCGCACGACACTGATTGGTGATGTCACGGCACGAATCGAAATTGTTCCGCCGAGTCCGATGTCCGTGGATGAGGTCAACGGCAAAGTTCAAGAGCTCACCGACTGGCTCACGCTCGCGACAGGTTCAGCCTGCGGTGTCATAGCTCTCGGCTTCGAGCACGTGGAAGAAGAGACACACCGTGACACGCGCGATTCGGACGGAGAACCGCTCCGCCGGACCGCATACATCGAGTCGCGTGGCCGGCGCATTTATCAGGCATCGCCCGACGAACCTGCCGTGCGCTTGCATGACTTCCGCTTCACTTCGTCGGATATGCCATTCACTGAAGTTCTCCCGAGGTGGCTTGCGCTGCGACGCAAGTCGCGGTCCGCCGGCAACATGTACTTCGGAAACTTCTACGCACCTCCCACTTACACGGAGATACGCCTTTTCACGATGGCGGTGACCGCCGAGTCGTTGCACGCTGCAATCTTCGAGAACGCGGGCGCTCAGACCACAGAGCAGGAGGTGGCAGAGGCAAGGAAGCTGGTGAAGGATACCTTGGAGCACGGACGCGTGAGAGAGCTAGTCTTGCAGGAGCTAAAACACCGGCCCACGTTCCAGGAGCGCATGACGCATCTAGCGGGCGTACCGAACGTGGATGCCGTCCGCCTCTTGATCCCAGACATTCAGCATTGGGCGACCGAACTTAAAAAGGCGCGCAACGGTGTGGCACATGGCGCAACCGACAAGCTCACGCCAGAGATCTTCCAGATCTTCGTTCAAACGCGAGACCTGCTCTCGCTCGTGTACTTGCAGTTGCTGGGCTTCGATGCCGAGAGGCAGAAGCGTGCCGCTAACGACACCATGCAGCACTGGCTTGCTCAGGAGGACGACGGCGCGAACGCTTGACGTTCCAAAGTGGCTACTTACGTCCCATGCCCGTAGCGCACTAGATGCAGCACCGTCGTGTCAAATTTCGACACGTGCAACCGATGTACGACGCAAGTCGCTAGCTGGGCATGTCGACGAAGCGGGAGAACATGCCGTGGAACGCCACGGTGATGGTGTCGGTGGGGCCGTTGCGGTGCTTGGCGACGATGAAGTCGGCTTCGCCCTGGCGCGGGTTGTCTTTCTCGTAGGCGGACTCGCGGTGCAGCAGGATGACCATGTCGGCGTCCTGCTCGAGCGAACCGGACTCTCGCAGGTCGCTGATCGCGGGCTTCTTGTCGGCACGCTG
>Ga0308167_1004494_pt1 | contig 10041 bp, 10 predicted proteins | sample PhyCR1_2_FD_202138 | JGI IMG/M metagenome (GOLD analysis project Ga0308167, IMG submission 202138) | Phyllosphere microbial communities from UC Gill Tract Community Farm, Albany, California, United States - DLSLRC.R1 | ecosystem: Host-associated > Plants > Phyllosphere > Unclassified | place... | reverse complement strand
AGATATTGGACAAGAAGCGCTTACTTTGTCTGATGCTGAAATTGAAGATTTTATTCAACAACGTGTTGATGCGAAAAAAGCAAAAGACTTTGCTAAAGCAGACGGTATTCGTCAGTCTTTACTCGACCAAGGTGTTGTATTAGAAGATACGCGTCAAGGTACAGTTTGGCGTCGTGCTGATTAAATGTTCAATTAAATCACAAGAGTGTTGACACTTTAGTGAAACACTCTATAATGTGCTCACATTGCGGGAATAGCTCAGTTGGTAGAGCATAACCTTGCCAAGGTTGGGGTCGCGAGTTCGAGTCTCGTTTCCCGCTCCAAAATTTAAAAACCACTTAATTCGAAAGAATTAGGTGGTTTTTTTATGTCTATTGCTTAGCTAAAAAATCTGATTCCTTCCGCCTCTTCTTATAATTATCTTTAATCAAATTTAACGGCTGCATTCTTTCAATAAAGGACAAGATGGTAAGCGTCTGTACGATCTCGAATAAAGCTATAAGTATCCTTGAAAAATCTAATATTAAAAGGTAGCAACGGTGATCGAGACGGAAGAATTAAGACGGAGATACTCTTTCCTAACAAATTAATTTTTTGGGAATGATCCCCTCGATTAATATCAAAGTGTATTTAACTCACATATAGGTGTGAACTTGGATATTTATAAAAAATTGATTTGTTCCGCTATTAATATACTTTTGGTCGCTTGTCAGCCACAAGTATCGAGGGTCGAAAATAGCCATGTGAAAATACCAAGTTATCAATCAAATGGCTTTTTTGCCTCTGCACGATTAAGGGGCCCGTTGCAGTTAAAACAAGAATGTCTATATGTAAATGATATTCTAATTATTTTCCCTAAAGGATATGCAGAATGGGATCCTAAAAATCAAACTTTAACTTATAAAAGTAAGAAAATTGCTTTAGGCGAAGAATTAGATTTAGCTGGTGGTTTTGGTCGGTTTGAGCGAGATAATCAGCGAATTAAAAATTTAAGCCCTTTATGTGATCATAAAACTATTTGGCTTGCTGGATAAAGCTGGAAAAATTAAGCTTTATAACTATAAAAGGGTTAAATGCCCTTTTATAGTTATAAAGTAAAATTTGATGTTATAGTCATCAAAAAATTAAGAAACTATTATTAAAATTAATTATAAATAGTGATAATTCCAGCATGAATCATATCTGTACAAACTTTATTAATATAATTAATCTGCATACCATTCTCAAATCCTTCTCTAGAAAGAGTAGAATAGTGAACTGGCTTTCCTAATAACAACTCATTAAAAGAAGCTGAAATCTCTTTAGGCACAACCCATTTCTTTAGTCCATTAGTAATAATTAATCCATTTTGATGTTCTTTCTCATATCTAATAAAATGATTTAATATAAAAGTTTGATTCGCAAAATTTGCATCAGCTGACTCAATTCCTACATAGGGTAAATTTAAAAGAGAATTGAATTTAAAATTAGATTTAAGATGATGCATAACATTATGAATTTTATTAGAACTCCATTGAACTTTAGATAAATTAGAAAAGAAGTTTGAAACAAATTCTTCCATTTGTTTTTTATCATTTATATTTGGCATTCTTTTCCTAAACTCAGGAATTTTAGACAAATCATCTTTCAGCCAATCTAATAAATCTAAAGCGGTATACCTATGAATTCCAATAGTTGCATGTAGAGAAATATCATCTCCTGTTTCAGCCGAATGTATTTGCCCCATTGGAACATATAAAACATCCCCTTTTTGCAAAGTAAATTCGGCAAGTAGTTTTTCACTTTTCTTTACTATATGTTTATGATTTACAGGGTCTAGATCTGCAAAATCATAAATCTTCCATTTTTTCGATCCTTCTAATTGAATAATGAAAGTATCTTGCTCATCCCAATGAGACCCAAAAGGACTACGTGAATTTTTCCAAGATGCATATAAATTAGCTTGTGTATTCGTACATAAAAATTGGGACAGATTTGAACAGAACTTAGCAAGCTTGACGTGCTTCGTGTGCGCACTATTTAGGACAAAAGTGTAACCATTGAAAATATATTTATTAAAGACATTTGAAATTTCCTGTGCTCTCTTTTTCTTATCTTTGAATAAATTATATGGTGAAACAAAACCACTTTCACCTAACATTAACACATCATTATAAGAGTCCAATATAGAAATAGTATAATTTAGTTCCGACCAGTTGCATAACATATCTGGATCAAAAATATTCTTTCTATAAAACCAACTAGATTTGTTATAATTAGCTACAAACTCATCAATAAAATTATGATCAAAATAATCTAAAATCATATAAATATTCCTTTAATCAATTTCTTTCATCAAATCTTTTAAATTATTATTTGTATAAATTAAATCACTATATTTACCAGTTTCAATAACTCGACCTCCATCTAAAACAATTACTTTATCAACATTACGAATAGTATTTAATCTATGTGCAATAATAATAATCGTAGAATTTGTGAATTTATCAAATAATAAATCCATAATTTCTTTTTCTGTAACCGAGTCTAATGAAGAGGTTGGCTCATCAAAAATAATTACAGGTGAATTCCTTAAAAAAGCTCGCGCAAGTGAAATTCGCTGTCTTTCTCCGCCAGAAATCTTAACACCATGCTCACCTACAACAGTGTCATAACTTTTATCTAATTTAGAAATAAACTCATGAATTTTAAACTTTTTAGCAACTTCTATTGCTTCATCTTTACTACGATCAGTTCCAATTGTAATATTTTTCCAGATAGGTAAGTTAAAGATATGACATTCTTGAGAAATAACTGAAATATTATTTCTTAAAGATTTTAGGCTAAGGCTTCTTATATCAATACTATTAAATTTAATTTCACCTTCGTAATCATCATAAAAACCATAAAGAAGTTTTACAAGAGAAGACTTTCCTGAACCAGTCCTACCTATAATTGCAGTTACTGTATTACTCTCAAAAGAACAATTAACATTATCTAGTGCTGTATGTTTATTATTAGGATAAATAAAATTTAAAGAATTAATATCTATATTAATATAAGACTTTTCAATATTTTTTTTGCCTTTCCAAATTTCTTGTTCTGTAGAAAGGCTATTAATTTTTTTATAATTATCAAGAAAAACCCTACCTTGGTTCACTTGTCTCATAACACCACCTACAGCTTCAACTGGCTTAACTAATTGGAGCAAATAAGTAATCATCAAAACAAAATCACCTATCGTCATTTTTCCTTGAAGTAGCTTTGAATAAGATAAATACGTAATTAAACCTAAGAGGATAGTAAAAATTATTGTTGTTACAAAGTTTACAGATATTGTAGTGTTGAAATATGTAATATATGATTTTTTTAGCTTTTCATTTTGTTTACCCATTATTTCAATATAGTCTTTTTCAACACTTAAATACTTATTAGTTTCAGGGTATAAAAAAGCCGAATTTAAGTCAGAGTTAACATTATTCTGATCTTCTACCACATCCCTATTTGAAACCATTATCTTATTATTACCTTGAACAAAATAGTAAATATACAAAGTAATTCCAAATAAAATAATCAGCAAAAAGGAAACGTCATAAAAAGAAAGGATTACAATTGATGTACCAACAACTTGAAATATGATTAAAAGGCCAACTTGGATAAAAGATTGCAAATATATAGTTACACTCCGAGTACCGTTACTAATAGATTGTACTAACTTCCCAGAAGTGTAATTATGTAAATATTTAACTGGTAAATTTATAATATGTGAAATCGATTCATTCCGCATCAAGCTATGTATAGTTTGTTCAATTTTGCAAAAAAAAGTCCATTGTAAATCTATCAGATAACGAGATGCGGATTGTGATATTACGTACAAACTTAATAGAATAGAAGTTACTAAAATTGCATTTTCAGCCCCTGAGCTAAAACTATCAATTGAATACTTTAAAGCTAGAGGCGCTAGAACTGTAGCTAAAGAGGAAAGTAGAATAATAAAAATATATGTAAAGAAGTTAAATACAATTTTCTTATCATTGTTATTAAAAATATATGATAGAACAAATTGAGATAGTATATATAAATTTGTTTTTTTTAAATAATTCATAATTTTTTTCCTTCAACCTTTCTCATCCACATTTCACTTGTAAATAATCTAAATAGCTCCATTTTAACGGTATCATTATTCTTTGACTTTTCTATTAATAAATTTAGATCAAATTTAGAAATAATATCTTTTTTAACCAAGCTTCCATTACACAAAATTTCGGTAATATTATTAAAATTATCCTCGATAATATCAGCATAATATGAACCTACCCCTGATTTCGTCCTTCTCCTATATATACTTTCTGGCAAGTAGTCTTTAAACGCTTCACGAATAAGTCCTCTACTAATTAATTGAGGTGTCAAAATATAACTTGGAATGGATAGACAATACTCCATAATTGGTTGAGATAACAATGGATGTAAATTATCGACAAAATTAGAGGTATAAAAATTGGTATAGAAGTTTTGAGAATCTGCCAAGCAGAATATTTGAAATTTCTTCCCATTGTTGATATGAGAAATATTCTCTATCCATGGATGAGATAAATATTTATTATCAATAACTTGTTTATATTTTTCATTGCAAATACTTTTATCAATTTTTCCTTCATACGCGTACCTCCTACTTCCAAATAATATAGAAGCAGCAGTTTTCTTAAAAACTGCCCAAATTGTATTATTTGTTAATTCAGCTGTTCTTATTGCTGTTGAAAGATATCCCTTCAAGCCATTATCTCTAAAATAGTCTTGAGCAATAAATATTGAATTTTTTGTTTGAAATAATACATCCCCTGCACATCCAGAGAAGATAGAATCAATATTGCATTTTTCTAGAATCTCTAACTCTTTATCTAATATTTCAAAACCTAAACCATATTTCAATGGCTTATATTGAATAGGATATATACTTAATTTATCTTCTAGATTAAATTTATTTTCTTCCATCTTAAATACAAAAAGTGGAAATTCATACATATTACTGACATCTCTAGCATATCGCTCTTCATTACCTAATTCAGAGTCAAAACATAAGTTCAATCCGTAAATATTAGTATTTGTATGCTTTCTAAGAATAGTAGCAACTAAGCTCGAATCCAAACCTCCTGATAGATTCAACAAAATATTATTATATTCGTTACCCCAACAACTTACACAGTCAATAACAACTTTTCTCAACTCATCCATTGCCACATCAATTGTTAGATTATCACTTTTTACAAATTTTTCAGGTGACCATATAGTTTTTATTTTTAAATCATATAAAGTTATACTCTCACCTGAAAGTAGATTGCTGATATTTTTAAAGCCGGTTTCTCTTAGGTTTAATCTCTCATAGCATAAAGATGCAGCCACATATTTGTCATTCACTTCCAAATTACTTTCACTATATTTTTTATAAAACTCTACATCTGAAAACCCAATTGTATTTTCATTATTTATAGTCCATAGAAAATCAAATGAACATGCTGGATCTTTAAAAACTTCGACATTCTCATTATCAAAAATTATAGCTATATATGAGCCCCAAAAATCTTTAACAAGCTCTTCAATAGTTATAATTGTTTTATTTTTATTTTCAACTTTAGAAGATTTATTTTTAATTTTTTTAAATAATTTACCAATAATTATTGCATTGCTAAAGAAATAAGTTTCACCTGAACTGGTAGGGTGACTTAACCATAGATTTGTTTTTGAATTTATTTCTATTTTTTCCAATTCTTTATTTAACAAACTATAGTTAATAGAAGAGTTAAAGTCTGTGCTTTTTTTAAATTCCAGCATATATCTAAACATTACTTTACCACCATTATTGGCTTATATTTTTCAATGTGTTGCAATTCATCATTTAATATTTTTCTATCTTTTTCTAACCATGCATGAGCCCTAAATGGTTTCGTTTTAACTCCAATTACTAATTCAGAATCGATACCATGTAACATAAGGAACTGCTTTAAGCTTATTGACTGAAATAAGCACTCATCTACTTTACTCCATGGTAAAAAAACTATACAGGCGTTATAAGTCCCGATAACTTCAGCGATCTTATTATCATTAACTTTACTAAACGTACTTTTATTTCTAAATTTCGGAAAAGGACTTTTTAGAAACTTTATCCGTGCTTTATTTAAAGTATTAATGAATACTACTTTTACAATATTTCCAAAATTCACTTGTCTTTTTGCAGCATAAGTATTTGATAAAATACTATTTAGTGGTAGTTCTCTTTCCTTTTTGACAATAGTTTCTAACTTATTTTCTCTATCATACTCAATAATCTGTTTTTCAATTAATTTATTAAATTTAGTTTTCTCTATTTCACAATTTAGCAATTCTGCTGTATCTTTCTCATTCAATTGGAAATATCGGTAATTTCTTGAGTCTAAGAAAACTAGACAACCTTGATCAATACATGCATAAACATTATTTTTTAATCTGTACATTTTGAGTATTTTCTTCTAATAAGTTTTCAAAAGATAAAGAGATAAAAATATCTCTTTATCTAACCTAGTTTTTTTGTTTATGGAATAATGGCATCACCATCATATTTATCCATATTTCTAGGCTCATATGTTCCTTCAAAATCGAAACCTTTGGTTTCTTCTTGAACTGTTCCTAAAAAAATTAAATCCACTTCTTCTGTTTGAGCTGCTTCTGGTTTCAACTGGATATTATTCATATTTTCACCTATTTTTAATTAAGTTAAATGTTGATGCTATTTCAATATTCATCAACACAGTCATCCTATCCAAATATATTATCTAATTATGTATTCTATATTTTACCATTTGTTCAAAATTCACACTGGTCATGTTGACTTATATTTGCTATTGTTAATTTATATTAATACAAAACATCAAAAGATATTTAAATAAAAAATATATAACTATCAACAAGATGCTATTTATAATTTTTTATTTCTTTAAATTATTTCTTAATTCTGTCTATTTTATAAAATATATTTTTAGCTTCCTACTTCTTTAGTTCTCAAGAATTTTTTACCAATAAGGAAAATATACATTCAAAATAAATCTTTTATTGTTATACCTAAATTTTTAACTTAAATTATACTTTGTAAACTTCAAAACAGTATAAGGGACTGTATTAAAATTTCTACATGCTATTCTAATTGTCTATCCTTATGATTCTTAATAACTATATTAATTTTAAATAATTTCAAATGATAGCTGATTAATTTTATAGATGTGCGTTTCTATCCTTATAAGACGCATTTCTTTTATTTTGAAGATTTGATTGCTAGAATAACAGTTTAATATTATGTTCAATTTCTCTACTTTAATTGTAAAAAATTATTCGACACCACTTCTGCACCATAAAATCATAAACTTTTGTTATTTATAATTTATTATAACTTGCCAAGGTTAGGGTCGCGAGTTCGAGTCTCGTTTCCCGCTCCAAAATTTAAAAACCACTTAATTCGAAAGAATTAGGTGGTTTTTTATTGCTTCTCAATTACAAAACAAGTAACAGTAAATTAGCTCTAAAGTATCTTAGGATGCTTTATTTGGGCTTATAGTTCCAAAGCTCCCCATTTTCACCACAATTTCGCTCAATAGCATCCATTGTAGTTTCAGTATCGTGTGTTCCTTTTTTCCACTGATTTATAGCAACTTGAATATAAGCTCTACAATTAGCAGGCAATCCATATTCCTTGCCATATATAGGCTTACTATTTGAATCTTTATCGCTACAACCTGCTAAAAATATAAAAAGGCATAATACTAAAATTTTATTCATTTACTTGCTCTTTCAATTCTTTGATGTATTTTGCAGAGTTAGCAATTCTAGTAGGAATATTTAATCTAACACCATAACTATATTCAGCACTCCCACCACCAACGATAACTGCGTTAACATTGATTTGAGCTGTTTCATGTATATTAAGTTTATTTAGTAACCTAACCCAGCTTTCAGCATTATTTCGCGGCAAATAACCAACTGTCAGACCATTTATCACAACGCGGCATGCATTTTTGTCATATTTATTGGTTGGCTCTCTAATTATTTTTGCAATTACTTTTATAAAACAGCCCTTATTTTCGCGCTGTATCGCAAATTTCTTGATATTTTCTTGATAGGAAGACTCCCCAACTATTTCGAATGGATATTCTTCAAAGTCGTAAGCACAATCATATTCAAGTTCGTATTGTTTAGACTCCACACTATATTTTAAAAATGGATCTGGAAGTTCTACTTTCATCTCTTTGCTAGTATTAAGATGAGATGATCTTTTTTCTAATCCCCCTTCTGTCAACCTCTTAGCTTTATAATTTTTATAACCGCCACTCTTCTTTAATTCCTTTTTTACTGACACTCCCACAGCTAATATAAATATTATGATTATTAATAGTATTATCCACATACACATCTCCTTATTTTTTTAAGAGGATAGCACAAGGTATAAAAAAACCACTATCTCTAGTAGCTGTAATTAATCATTCATTAACATTATCAAAGAGATCTGACCCAAGTTTGATTTCATTTCTTTTTAAAACTTGAATATCCAAACCAAGTTTAGCCACTGCGTTAATAATTCCTTTATCCTCTGTTAAAAGTACTTTTGCATTATTTGACACTGCTATTGAGAGTATTTGAATATCAACCTTCACCTTTTGTTTATCTTCTTTAAAAAATTCTTTTCCCAGTTCATGTGCCATTTCTCCACAAATAAGAGCTGCTTTCCTATCAAAACTACCATTAAGTACTTTGCCATGAGAGAGGGTTAATAATTGAGTCCTTCTAGCATTTAAATCATATGCAATAAACTCAGCTATTACAGGTGTAGGAATTAATAATGTTGCATTGTTCTGTTTCAAGTATGTTTCTAGGTTAACAAATAATGCCCTATCCGATGCCAATGAAACCAATACATTATTATCAATCGCTACAATCACTCGTGACGCTCCTTCAGCCACTCAGCAATAGGGTCTTCAAATTGATTCCAACCACTATCCCCTGCATTCTTAAAATCTTCTATCCAACTTGATAGTGAACCTTCAGGTACTTCTTCAATGTTTTCAGCTACAAATGAAAGTAGTTCAACGTCGTTATAACTTATGTATCTGTATTTGGCTTTACCAAATATTTCAATTTGGTGTTGAGTTCTATATTTTGAGCCTAATGTAGCAGCAATATGAGGCGATAAAGCAACACTAACCTTCTTACCAGATATTGTTTGAACATAGATATGATCTGTTTTATCAGTTCCTTCATGCAAACCGATAACTCGACACCTTAAAGTTTCTTCTTGGAAGAAAACAAAACCGTCATCTTTCTTTTGAAATTTATGGAGTTCAATATATTCCTGATTAGAAGACTCTTTATAGCGCAATACTGTGCATGCTTTAGGATGTTTTGATAAAAACTCGTCAATCGTTTTTATTGGCCCCGTCTTCTCTGAAACAGCTTTATTGAAATTATCAACTTTTTCATCAAAATATTCCGGATCCACCTTTACAGCATAATCCGCTGAACCTTCTTTAATATCACCCCATTTTAGATGCTTTGCTCCCAGCATCTTACAAAGAGCTTCAAGTAGCTTAGCCGACTCTAAAGGATTAATTTCCTTTAAATTTATACCAGATACATATAATGAAAATGTGTAATCGGAATGATTATTCATATTACCCACCTCCTTTATATGATTGTATTAAAAAGATTCATTTGCTCTGCATTAATATATTAACACTTATTAATTTTCAATCATTTTTTTTAATTATTAAATACTCAGTGTTTTGTAAGCGTCACGATTCGACGCTTACTAGGTAGTTCTTTCTTGGCTCGTAATTGGCCATTTCCCACTAACACCCTCAAATATTTTTAGCTAATTCTTTTGCTAAACATTGCTCATGCCAAGTGGTTTGAAAATTCTCGACAGCTTTTGACTTAATGAGAGGGTCTTCAAATAATTTTGAAGAATATGCAGATTTGATAAGCTCTTGATAAAGTTGTTTGGCTTGTTGCTCTTCCAGATGATCGGCGATGTCGTGTAACTCT
>Ga0308167_1004491_pt1 | contig 10046 bp, 11 predicted proteins | sample PhyCR1_2_FD_202138 | JGI IMG/M metagenome (GOLD analysis project Ga0308167, IMG submission 202138) | Phyllosphere microbial communities from UC Gill Tract Community Farm, Albany, California, United States - DLSLRC.R1 | ecosystem: Host-associated > Plants > Phyllosphere > Unclassified | place... | reverse complement strand
CCTCGCTCGAGCGCATGGGCGACATGGCCGAGCACATCGCGCAGCTCGCCCGCCAGCGCTTCCCCGAGAAGGTCGTGCCGAAGGGCCTCCGCGGCACCTTCAAGAAGATGGGCGCGCACGACGTCGCCATGGCGCAGAAGCTCACGCGTCTGCTCGCGACCGAGGACATCACGCTCGCGGCGGAGATCCGCGACGAGGACGACGCCGTCGACGAGCTGCACGCCAGCGTCTTCGACTTCGTGCTCGGCGAGACCTGGAAGGGCAACCCGATCGACACCGTCGACGCGACCCTGGCATCCCGCTACCACGAGCGCTTCGCGGACCACGCGGTGTCGATCGCCAAGAAGGTCGAGTACCTGGCGACGGGCGACTGGACGGGCGCGTCCACCACGACCGCGGCGGTCTGACCCGGGCCGGGCCGCTCGGTCCGCTCGTGTCTGCGAGGATCGTGGCATGGCCCAGGTCGCGATCATCGTCAACGGCATGCCCGGTTCCGGCAAGAGCACGATCGGTGCTGCCCTCGCCGAGGTGCTCGGCTGCCCGTTCCTGTCGAAGGACCGGATCAAGGAACCCCTCGCCGACATCGTCGGCCCGATGATCGCCTCGCGTCCGCTCGGCGGCATCGCGATGGAGACGGTCTGGGCGATGGCCGGCGCAGTCGAGAATGGGGTGGTCGTCGACGCCGTCTGGGTCACGCCCGAGAGCCGGGACTTCCTCACCGCCGGGCTCCGGACCGCCGGTGCGCCCCGAGCCGTCGAGGTGTGGTGCCACGTCGACCGGCCGACCGCCGACGAGCGGCTGCGTGACCGGTACGAGCCCGACGCCCCGATCCGCCACGAGGTGCACGGCGACCTCGCCTCGATCCTCGCGACCTGGGACGAGCTCGGCCCGTCCGCCGGGCCGACCGGGCTGCTCCCTGTCGTACGCGTGGACACCACGAAGCCGTACGACGTCGGCGCCCTGGTGCAGGAGATCGCCTCGCACTTCGTGTGACGCGACGCGGAGCCGACCGTCTCGCCGGAGCGACACGGTGCTGAGAAGGCGATCCGTTCCTCCCGGCAGAGCGACAGAAACCGGCGGAACGTTCGCGGCAGACTGTCGCTTTCGCGAACCCACCAGCGCGAGCGACGAACGCCCCGCCCGGAGACCGGGCGGGGCGTTCGTCGCTGGACGGGCGCCTACTTCTTGGCGCCCTGGGCGGCCACGGCGGCGGCGCCGGCAGCGGCGGCCTCGGGGTCGAGGTAGTACGAGGGCTTCGTCGGGCGGAACTCGTCGTCGAGCTCGTACACCAGCGGGATGCCCGTCGGGATGTTCAGCCCGGCGATGTCGTCGTCGGAGATCCCGTCGAGGTGCTTCACGAGCGCCCGCAGCGAGTTGCCGTGCGCCGTGACGAGGACGGTCTTGCCCGCGCCGAGGTCCTTCGTGATGTCCGACTCCCAGTACGGCAGCAGACGGTCGATCACGAGCTTGAGCGACTCCGTACGGGGCAGCTGGTCGCCGAGGTCGGCGTAGCGGCGGTCCCCGAACTGCGACCACTCGGCATCGTCGGCGATGGGGGGCGGCGGCACGTCGAACGAACGACGCCACTCCATGAACTGCTGCTCGCCGTACTGCTCGAGCGTCTGGGCCTTGTCCTTGCCCTGCAGGTCGCCGTAGTGGCGCTCGTTGAGCCGCCAGTCGCGCTTCACCGGCAGCCAGGCGAGGTCGGCCTCGAGCAGGGCGATGTCGGCCGTCTGGATCGCCCGGGTGAGCAGCGACGTGTACAGGACGTCCGGGACGATGCCCGACTCGCTGATGAGCTCGCCGGCGCGCTTCGCCTCCTTCTCGCCCAGCTCGCTGAGTCGGACGTCGACCCAGCCGGTGAACAGGTTCTTCTGGTTCCAGTCACTGTTGCCGTGACGGAGCAGGACGAGCGTGGAGGTCATGCGTCCGAGTCTACCGAGCGTCCTCCACGCCGTAGCCTGGTCTGCATGCCGATCGGGAACGTCACGCGCGGGACGACCGGGTACAACCGGCTCCGCCGTGTCGACCGGTGGATCGCCACCCTCCCGGCGCTCAGACACACCGAGGACCCGCTCGTCGCCGACGTCGGCTACGGGGCATCCCCGACCACGACGCTCGAGCTCCGGGACCGGCTGGCACGGGTGCGACCGGACGTCGAGGTGACGGGCATCGAGATCGAACCGGCACGGGTGGCGCTCGCGAACGCCGGCACCCGCGACGGCGTGACGTTCCGGCTCGGCGGCTTCGAGACACCCACACCCGGGAACCGTCGCCCCGTCGTCATCCGGGCGTTCAACGTACTGCGGCAGTACGACGAGTCCGCGGTCGAGGGTGCCTGGCGGATCATGCAGGACCGGCTGCAACCGGGCGGTGCGCTCGTCGAGGGGACCTGCAACGAGGTCGGACGGGTGGCGTCCTGGATCACGCTCGACGACCGGGCGGCGCACACGTTCACGGTGTCGCTGCGGCTCGCCGGGTTGGACGTGCCGTCGATCGTCGCGGAACGGCTGCCGAAGGCCCTCATCCACCGGAACGTCCCCGGTGAGCGTGTGCACGCGTTCCTGCGGGACCTCGACCTGGCGTGGGCGGTCGCTGCGCCGCTCGGCACGTACGGGCCCCGGCAGCGGTGGATCGCGACGGTGCACGGGATGCGCGACCGGGGCTGGCCGGTGCTGCACGGGGTGAGCCGCTGGCGCCTCGGCGAGCTCAGCGTCCCGTGGGCCGCGATCAAGCCGGCCTGACGCACGCGGTCGGGGCGAAGGGCGAGCCGAGACTCGGGCTGCGCGACCGATCTCGTGCTCGATGACGCGAGATCGGTCGCTGGCACCGAGACTCGGGCCCGACGCGCGAGCGCGAACGGCTCAGGAGCGGCGGACCGCGCCCAGGCGAGGCAGGCGCGGCACGTTCGCCGTCGCACCGGCGCCGGGCGGCACGATCACCTCCTGCGTCGCGGTCACGACCACGTCGTCGGCGGTCAGCGTCAGCGTGACGGTCGGGTCGAGGGAGCGCTTCACGACCGCGAGTCCGATCGGCCCGAGCTCGTGGTGCAGCCCCGAAGCCGACAGACGTCCCACTTCCTTGTCGTCGAGTACGACGAGTGTCCCCGGTGCCGGGAGCACACCGTCCGAACCGTCCAGGTGCAGCAGCACGACACGGCGCGGCGGGTGCCCGAGGTTGTGGACCTTCGCGACCGTCTCCTGCCCCCGGTAGCAGCCCTTCGTCAGGTGCACGGCGGAGCGGAGCCAGTCGAGTTCGTGCGGGATGGTGCGCTCGTCGACGTCGGCGAGCGACGGACGCCAGGCGGCGATCCGGAGTGCCTCGTAGGCGAGGAGCCCCGCGGCGGGGACGTCCGACGCCGCGATCTCGTCCGCGGTGCCGGGGGTGACCACGTCGATGCGGAGGGTCCAGTCGGAGCCGGGATGGGCCTCCGGGGCGGCGTAGCCCCACCCACCGGGCGTGACGGACGACCAGGGGTCCATCCACTCGGCGACCACGTCGTCGGCGGTCACCGCCGCGCCGAACCGGCCGAGCGTGACGAAGTCCGCGGAGCGGTCCTCGACCTCGACCCGCAGCATGAACCGCATCGACGACAGCCAGGCGGCCAGCGGCGCAGCGTCGTCCGGTTCGGCGAGCAGCCACGTCGTCGTGCCGTCGTCGACGACGCGAGCGGCGTGCTCGACGCGACCCGACTGGTCGAGCACGAGCGTCTCGGTGCTGACACCGGCGCCGAGCCCGAGCAGGAGCTGCGACGTGATCGAGTTGAGCCACGACAAGCGGTCAGGGCCGGACACCGTGACGACACCGAGACCGAGTTCGACGACGGCTCGGCCGCGGGCGAGCAGACGCTGTTCGCCGAGCGGGTTGCCGAAGTGGGCGGCGGGGCCCGCGTCGGATCCCACGAAGCCGTCACGGCCGGCGAACGCCGACATCAGTCGACCTTCGCGAGCTGCCCCGAGGCGTGCGAGGTGAGCTCCTTGCCGAGGGCAGCGATGTCCCACACCCAGAAGAGCTTGCCCTCGACCAGGCCGTACAGCCGGGTCGCCGCGGAGTAGTCCTTCGCGTTCGGCGAGCGCATCACGGCGTCCGTCGCGAGGTCGATCCGGCCCTTGCGGACCCGACCCACGTAGAGCTCGTTGACGCCCGTCGGGTGGATGATCGCCGCTTCGACGTCGAAGCCGTCCGTGGTGTTCCGCAGCGCCTCGACGCTCTCGACCGTGCTGAACGGCGTCGGACCTTCGCCGAGGAGCATCGCCGGACCGCGGTCGCCGGGCTCGGACGGACGGTCGATCCGCCAGTAGCCCATCTCGGCCGCGAGCGGGGTGTGCTCGTCGTCGAGCAGCCACGTCGTGGACGAGTAGTTGAGGTAGGGCAGGCCGTCGTGGCTGAAGCTCACGCGCTGGCCGAACTCGTAGTTCCGGGGTTCCTCTTCGTCGCCCACGGGGTACTCGACCACGCCGGTGCCCTCCCAGACGCCGACGAGCCAGGACAGGGGGACGAGTTCGGGGGCGAGGCCCTCGGGCAGTTCGATCAACGCTGACCCTTGAACAGCTTCACGACGACGGTCACCGAGACGAACGCGATCGCGAGCGACGCCAGGCCGAGGAGGCCCACGTAGAAGAGCTCGAGCGCAAGCAGCGAATCCATGATGCGAGTCTACGCGGGACGCCTGACGGCGCCAGCGTCACCGCGCCAGGAGCACGACCGCGGTGACGAGCACGACGACGAACGCCCCGGACGACGCGATGCTGATCCGCTCGACCAGGCCGTCCTTCGTCGCGGTGATGAGCTGCAGCACGAAGCTGACGAGCACGCAGAGCACGAAGACGAGCAGGAGCCAGGCGAAGGAGTCCTTCTCCGTCAGGGTGAGGACGAGCACGGCACCGACGATCGCGAGCAGCCACACCGGCAGCACGGACGTCAGGCGGAGGCGACGCTGGTCGGTGGGCGGCACGGGCTCGGTCACGCGCCCCATCATGACAGAGCGGCCCCCGACGGTCCGGACCGTCCGTCCGGTCGGGTCGGACACTTCCCGAGCATCACTAGGATGTGTGCACGACTCCCCCACCACTGGAGGTCCTGTGGCCCAGCTCCTGGTACTCACCTCAGCCGCGCCCGGCGACGTCCTGCCGAGCCTCGGACTGCTGAGCCACCGGATCCGCCACGTGCCCGCCGAGGCCGCACAGCTCGTCAACGCGCCGCAGAGCGACCTCATGTTCGTGGACGCCCGCACCGACCTCGCGAGCGCGAAGGCCCTCTGCAAGATCCTCGCGACGAGCGGGTCGACGACGCCGATCATCCTGGTGGTCACCGAGGGCGGCCTCACCGCGGTGAACAGCGAGTGGAACGTCGAGGACGTCGTGCTCGAGACCGCCGGCCCCGCCGAGGTGGACGCCCGCATCCGCCTGACCGCGGGACGCGCCTCGAAGAACCAGACGGGGTCGAAGATCCAGGCGTCCGGTGTCGTCATCGACGAGGCCAGCTACTCCGCGAAGGTCCGCGGCCGGCCGCTCGACCTCACCTTCAAGGAGTTCGAACTCCTCCGCTTCTTCGCCACCCACCCGTCGCGGGTCTTCACCCGCGAGCAGCTGCTCAGCGAGGTCTGGGGCTACGACTACTTCGGCGGGACCCGCACGGTCGACGTGCACGTGCGCCGCCTGCGCGCGAAGCTCGGCGACCTCGAGTCCCTCATCGGCACCGTCCGCAACGTCGGGTACCGCTTCAACGTCTACGACGACGAGGCCGACCGGCTCTCGGCGCAGTAGTGGCCGTCGACCTCTCCCGCTTCGTCGCCCCGGGCGAGGCACCGCCGTTCTCGGACCAGACTCTCGTCGACGTGCGCGCTGGGCGCGCCACCGTCGTCGGGGACGAGCGCGGGGTCGCCGTGGTGCGCGACGCTGAGCTCGAACTCGTGGTCGGCCTGGAGGAACGGGGCCGCGGCCTCGGCACGGCCCTCGTCACGCAGGTGCTCGCGCCGGGCGGCGGGGCCGCTCCCGTGGCCGGTCCGGCTCCTCGACTCGCGTGGGCGCACGGGGACCACCCAGCTGCGCGGGCGCTCGCGGCGCGGTTCGGCTGGACCGCCGTCCGCACGCTCCTGCAGCTCCGCGCCCCCATCGCCTTCGCTGCTCCGGACCCGGCGGTGCCGGCCGGGTACTCCCTGTCGGCGTTCCGCGCCGGGGACCCCGGGGACGAGGCAGACTGGCTCTCCCTCAACGCGGCGGCGTTCGCCCACCACCCGGAGCAGGGCCGGATGACCCTCGAGGACCTCCGCGCCCGCGAGGCCGACGACTGGTTCTCCGGCGACGACCTGATCCTGCTGCGTGACGGCAGCGGGCAGCTCGCGGGGTCGTGCTGGCTCAAGGTCGAGGGTGGGATCGGCGAGTTCTACGCGGTGGCCGTGCGCCCGGACTTGCAGGGGCAGCGGCTCGGCGGCGTGCTCATGCGCGCGGGGACGGCCCGGTTGACCGGTCGTGGGCTCACCGCAGCAGCGCTGTACGTCGAGGGCGACAACGAGCCGGCGCTGGCGCTCTACCGGCGGTCCGGGTTCGAGCAGCACGCGATCGACGTGCAGTACGCCGCGCCCTGAGCGTCGATCACGGGTCTCCTCCACAGCTCTGTCGTTCACCCCGCGTTTCCACAGCGGTCGCCTGACGCCCTCCGAGCGCAGGGCCCGGGTGGCAGGATGTGGACATGGACACCGAACCGCAGCTCGACGGCGAATCCGTCGCACCGGACCTGGACGACTTCGACGAGGTCGTCGAGATCGAGCACGAGTCGCTGCCCACCGACCGCTACTTCGACCGTGAACTCAGCTGGCTCCGGTTCAACCAGCGCGTGCTCGAACTCGGCGAGGACCGCACGCAGCCCCTGCTCGAGCGCGCGAACTTCCTGGCGATCTTCGCGTCCAACCTCGACGAGTTCTTCATGGTCCGGGTCGCGGGACTGAAGCGCCGCATCGACACCGGGATCGCCGTCCCGACCAACGTCGGCCGCGCGCCGCTCGACGTGCTGCGGGACATCGCGAAGAAGGCGCACGAGTTGCAGGACCGCCACGCGCAGGCCTTCATCGAGTCGCTCAAGCCCGACCTCGACGCCGCGGGCATCCACGTCGAGCACTGGTCCGACCTCGACGAGGCCGACCGGCTCCGGATGCGCGAGTACTTCAACGAGCAGATCTTCCCGGTGCTCATGCCGCTCGCGGTGGACCCGGCACACCCGTTCCCGTACATCTCCGGGCTGTCGCTCAACCTGGCGGTGCGGGTCCGGAACCCGAAGTCGCAGCGGCAGGAGTTCGCACGCCTCAAGGTGCCGCAGAACTTCTCCCGGTTCATCAAGCTGCCGGACGACAACTCCGGGCGCCTGCGGTTCATCCCGCTCGAAGACCTCATCGCGAACCACCTCGACGACCTGTTCCCGGGGATGGAGGTCCTCGAGCACCACGTGTTCCGCGTCACCCGCAACGAGGACGTCGAGATCGAGGAGGACGAGGCCGAGAACCTCATCCAGGCCCTCGAGCGCGAATTGCTCCGTCGTCGGTTCGGTCCGCCGATCCGTCTCGAGATCACCGAGGACATGGACCCGGTGACACTCGACCTGCTCGTACGCGAGCTCGACATCACCGAACAAGAGGTCTTCCGCCTGCCGTCGCCGCTCGACCTCGGCGGACTGTTCGAGATCTCGAAGATCAACCGCCCCGACCTGCACTACCCGAAGCACGTACCGACGACCCCCGTGCAGTTCCAGCCGGGCGAGCCGAACACCAAGCCGGACCTCTTCCGCGCGATCGCGTCGAAGGACGTCCTCGTGCACCACCCGTACGAGTCCTTCGCGACGAGCGTCCAGGCGTTCCTCGAGCAGGCCGCGGCGGACCCGAACGTCCTCGCGATCAAGCAGACGCTGTACCGCACGTCCGGTGACAGCCCCATCGTCGAGGCCCTCATCGACGCCGCGGCCGCGGGCAAGCAGGTCCTGGCGCTCGTGGAGATCAAGGCGCGCTTCGACGAGCAGAACAACATCACGTGGGCCCGCAAGCTCGAGAAGGCCGGCGTGCACGTCGTGTACGGCCTGGTGGGCCTGAAGACGCACTCCAAGCTGGTCCTCGTGATCCGGCAAGAGGGCGGCACCCTCAAGCACTACAGCCACATCGGCACGGGCAACTACAACCCGAAGACCTCGCGCATCTACGAGGACATGGGCCTGTTCACGTCGGACGACACGGTGGGCAAGGACCTCACGCGGCTGTTCAACGAGCTGTCCGGGTACGCGATCGAGAAGAAGTTCAAGCGCCTGCTCGTCGCGCCGCTGCACCTGCGGAAGGGGCTGCTCAAGCGGATCCAGACCGAGGCCGACAACGCCCGCGCCGGCAAGCCCTCCGGCATCCGCATCAAGGTCAACTCGATGGTGGACGAGCAGATCATCGACGCGCTCTACCTGGCGAGCCAGGCCGGCGTGCCGGTCGACGTCTGGGTGCGCGGCATCTGCTCCCTCAAGCCCGGCATGGAGGGCGTCAGCGACACCATCCGGGTGCGCAGCGTCGTGGGGCGGTACCTCGAGCACTCCCGTGCGTTCGCGTTCCACAACGACGGCGACCCGGCCGTGTTCATCGGCTCGGCGGACATGATGCACCGCAACCTCGACCGTCGCGTCGAGGCCCTCGTGCGGCTGTCCGACCCGGCGCACGTGAACGAGGTCCAGGACATGTTCGACCTCGCGATGGCGGACACGACGAGTTCGTGGCACCTCGAGTCGGACGGCGAGTGGACGCGCCACTCGACCGACGACGACGGACGACCACTCGACGACGTGCAGAATGTCCTCATGCGGAAGATCTCGGCTCGGAAGCGCTCCACTCGGTGAGCGGCGGCTCCTCAGGACCCGTCGTCGCAGCAGGTGCCGTCGTCTGGCGTGAACAGCGCGGCGTCCCGCTCGTGCTGCTCATCCACCGCGACCACCACAAGGACGTCTCGTTCCCGAAGGGCAAGGTCGACCCGGGCGAGAGCGTCCCGACGACGGCCGTCCGCGAGATCGACGAGGAGACCGGGTACCGCGTGCACCTCGGCGCTCCGCTCGGCACCGCGGAGTACGTCCTGCCGAGCGGTCGCGACAAGGTGGTGCACTACTGGTCCGCCCGGGTGCCCTCGAAGGAGTACGAGCGTGCCGGCAGGTTCCGCCCGAACGACGAGGTCGCCTCGGTCGAGTGGGTCACGCTCGACGACGCCCGGCACCGGCTGACGTACGACCGCGACGTCGCCATCCTCGACCGCTTCGCCGAGCGCGTCGCCGCCGGGGAGCACCGCACCTTCGCCCTCATCGCGCTCCGGCACGCCAAGACGGTGCCCGGTTCGGACTGGAACGGCCCCGACGCCACCCGTCCGCTCCTGCCGGTCGGCCGCACGCAGGCCAAGGCCGTCGCCTCGCCCGTCGCCGCGTTCGGCCCGAAGAAGATCGTCAGCAGCACGGCGGCACGGTGCCTCGCGACCGTCGAGCCCCTGTCCGACCGCACGCACCTCGGGGTCTCCAGTACGCCGGACATCAGCCAGGACGCCCACGACCGCGGGGCGGCCAACGTCAAGGGCGTCGTGCAGAAGCGCCTCGAGAAGGCGAAGTCGACCGTCCTGTGCTCGCACGGCCCCGTGCTGCCGGACATCATCGCCCGGATCGCCACCGCGACAGCCGACGACAGCGGACGCTTCGACCTCCGCCGCGCCGCGATGCTCTCCGTCGGGGACTTCGCCGTGATGCACATCGCCGACGGCCGACTCGTCGCCGTGGAGACGCACCGCAACACCGTCTCGGCGTAGGCCGACGACCGGGGGCGAGCCGCGCCTCCAGGCCGGGCGAACGCATGCGCATGCATGCGTCTCTGCAGCGCACGACGTTCCCGATCCTGCTCCCGTCCGTGCGCCCGCGCACGGCGCCTCGTCGGACACAACCCCTCGTTCACCTTCCGTTCACCAGCGAGCGTGATCCCCGTCACTTCGCGTCCCTACAGTCGCTCCCGGGTCGGCACCGACCCACGGGACCAGCAGCGGTCCCACCTGCACTGA
>Ga0308167_1004490_pt1 | contig 10050 bp, 10 predicted proteins | sample PhyCR1_2_FD_202138 | JGI IMG/M metagenome (GOLD analysis project Ga0308167, IMG submission 202138) | Phyllosphere microbial communities from UC Gill Tract Community Farm, Albany, California, United States - DLSLRC.R1 | ecosystem: Host-associated > Plants > Phyllosphere > Unclassified | place... | reverse complement strand
GGATCCCGAGCAGCGCAAGGAGTACGACGAGATCCGCGCCATGGGCTCGGGCGCACGCTTCACGGCGGGCGGTGCGGGAGCAGGCGGCTTCGAAGACGTCTTCAGCCGGTTCGGGCAGCAGGGGCGCGGGCAGCAGCAGTCCGCCGACTTCGAGGACATCTTCGCGATGTTCAACCAGGGTCAGGGCGGCCCGTTCGGCTCCGGTCGATTCGGCCAGACCTCCGGCGGATACCGCGGCTTCGGCGGGCCCCAGAAGGGCGCCGATGTCACGGCGCGCACCACGCTCGACTTCGCCACAGCCGTGCAGGGTGAGACCATCAGCCTGCAGGGGGACGACGGCAAACCGTTCAAGGTGAAGATCCCTGCCGGTGTCGCCGACGGGCAGAAGATCAGACTCCGCGGACGCGGTCGTCCCTCGCCCGATGGTGGGGAGAACGGCGACGTCGTGGTGCAGATCGCGGTGCGACCGCATCCGGTGTTCACCCGCGAGGGGCTGAACCTGCGCGTGGTCGTGCCGGTGACCTTCACCGAGGCGGCACTCGGCGCGACGATCGAGGTTCCGACGCTCAGCGGCGACACGGTCAAGCTCCGTGTCGCACCCGGCACGCCGTCCGGACGCGTCCTGCGCGTCAAGGGTCGCGGCGTCGCCACTTCGAAGGGCACGGGCGACCTGCTCGCCGAGCTGCAGATCGCGGTGCCGTCGCACCTCGACGAGGCCGCTCGGGAGGCACTGGAGAAGTTCCAGTCGCTGGAGCCGGCGGAGAACCCGCGTGCCGACCTCATGGCGAAGGCGCGGCGCTAGAAGATCATGACGAACGCGAACACCGAGGAGGAGGTGATCCACTGTGGCTGACCAGCGCGTGGACGCCGACACCCCGGTGTTCGCGATCGCCGTCGCCGCCCAGCTCTCGGGTCTTCACCCGCAGACGCTGCGGCAGTACGACCGCATCGGGCTCGTGGTGCCCGGTCGCACCTCCGGCGGCTCTCGTCGCTATTCGACCCGCAACATCGAACAGCTCCGCGAGGTCGCCCAGCTGTCATCCGAGGGCATGAGTCTTCCGGCGATCGCGCGTGTCCTCGACCTCGAAGACGAGAACCGGATGCTGCGCAGCCGCGTGGCCGAACTCGACGCCGCGCTGCGTGCCGAGCGCGACAACCGTCCGGGCATGCGCGTGTTCGCCGCGGGATCCGCCGGCGTCATTCCGGTGCCCAGTGGCCGCCGCATCCGCCGCTCGGCCGAGGTCGTGCTCTGGCACCCGGGCAGCGGCCGCAGTTGATAGTCGGCGAACTGCACGACTGCTAGGCGGCACCGAAGAATCGGGTTGCGATGTCGGCCACCTCTTTGTCGAGCGTGTCGATGCGCGCGGTCAGTTTCGAGTCGAGAGCGTCGATCCTGCCGTTGAGCCGCCACTCGAGCGACTCGATCTGTCCGCTGAGTCGGTGGTCGAGTGCTTCGATCTGTCCGCTGAGCCGGTGGTCGAGTGCTTCGATCTGTCCGCTGAGCCGGTGGTCGAGTGCTTCGATCTGTCCGCTGAGCCGGTGGTCGAGTGCCTCGATCTTGCCGGTGAGCATTCCTTCGAGCCCGCTGATCTGTCCGGTGAGCCTGCCGTCGAGACGGCCGATCTCAGCTCGGATGACTCTGCTGAACTGCGTGGTCATGACCGTCACGACCCCCAGCATCGTCGCGGAGAACACCGCGATGAGCGTCCAGATCTGAGGTTCGTTCATCGTCATGACTCCATCCTGTGAACGTCGCGCCAGAATGGCAGTGTTGCGTGATCGGACGAGGCCCGACCGCGATGATCCCGCAGGCGTGGGGGCGGATCGAGCGGCAGGCGAGTCTGTGCAGGAGGGGTCCTCGCACACGTCGGCCACCCGCGCGCGGTATCGTTGCGACACGATGAGGATGACGCGTCGCACACTGCTGATGGGCGCCGGAGCCGGTGTCCTGGGAGTCCTGCTGGCCTCCTGCACGCCCGAGCCGGCGCCGTCGCCCACGCCCGATCGCTCGCCCACTCCGAAGCCGACCGCGGGTGCGATCACCCCCGCCGCGTTCGCCCGCAGCTCGTGGACGACCGACCCGTTCGCGCTCGGCGCTGCGAGCTTCACTCCGGTCGGCACACAGGCGAGGGCCCGCGAGGCGCTGGCCGAGCCGATCGACGACCGGCTCTTCTTCTCGGGCGAAGCGACCGACGTCGAGGCGCCGGGCACGATCGCCGCCGCGCTCCGATCCGGTGATCGAGCCGCCGACGAGCTCGTTCGCGCCGCCGACAGCGGTGAGCGCGTGGCGATCGTCGGCGCAGGTCTCGCCGGTGCCGCCGCCGCTGCCCGACTCGTCGCCGAGGGGCTGCAGGTCACGGTGTTCGAGGCGCGTGACCGCATCGGCGGACGCGTGCACTCGGTGGTCGACGACACGGCCTGGCCCTTCCCCGCGCAACTGGGCGGCTGGCTGCTCGGCTCGTCCGACGACGTCCTGCTCGAGACTCTCAACGCCCGTGACATCCGGACGGCTCCGATCTCGGGTTCGCTGTGGCGATCGACTGACGGAGACGTCGAGCCGGTGCCGATCGAACCTGTGCAGGCGGCGATCGCCACTGCCCAGCAGGGGCCGACCGACTCGTCTCTCGAGGATGCGCTGACGGCAGCGGGCGCTGATCCTGACGAGCCGGGACTCGCGGCGCTGCTCGCTTCGATCGCGGCCGCATCGGGGGCCGATGCCTCCGACGAGTCGACCTGGTTCCCCCCTCGGCTTCCCGCCGACGAGCTGGTGGCACCTCTCGGCGACCTGACCCCGGCCGTCGACGAGCTTCTCGAGGGCGCGAAGCTGAGCCTCTCATCGCCCGTCAGTCGCGTGGCCTACGACGACGCCGGCGTCAGCCTCGGCATCGCCTCGGGGGAGTCGCTGTCGTTCGACCGAGTCCTGATCACGGTGCCGCTCGGAGTGCTGAAGGGCGAGGGCGTGGAGTTCGCTCCGGCGCTGCCCTTCGGTCATCGCGGTGCCATCGCCGAGCTCGGGATGGGACTCATCGAGACGGTCTGGCTGCGCTTCGACGATCCTCTGATCGTGTCGGCACCCGAGCCCGAAGGCGACGCTGAAGGCGACGCCGAAGAGGGTGGTGACGCCGAGTCCGCTGCGACGCTCTGGCACGTCGTCGGCGGCGATGCGCTGATCCGCACCTGGATCAACCTCGCACCGGCCACGGGCGAGAACGTCGTGGTGGGGATCGTCGGCGGAGAAGCGGCAGCCACGTTCGCCGAGATGAGCGAGCAGAAGGCGCTCGAGGCGGCGATCGCCTCGCTCGCACCGTTCCTCACGGCACCGGCCTGACTCTCCCGAGCCTGACTCGCACCGGCCTGACTCGCACCGGACGCAGCGGGCTCAGACCTCCGGACGCTCCTGGCCGCGTCGCCGCATCCGGCTGACGAGCACGATGAACGTCGCGACGAGCGCGAAGATCGCCAGCGCCACTCCGCTGGTGAGCAGGAACTCGGGAGGCCCTGATACCTGTCGGGGGTCGAGGAAGTAATACGGGTACCACCCCCCAGACGGCCCGCGCCACATCGTGACACCGCCCCACGCGAGCGGGAAGGTGAGCGCCGTCGGCACCACCCACCAGGGCACGCCGCGGTGCCCCGGTGTGAGCACCCAGGCGAGGGCGGTGCACGCCGGCAGCCAGAAATGCAGCACCTGATCAGACCATGGCACGTCGACGCGGATGCCGCGGAGCCCCGCCTGCCAGACGATCAGCGCGAAGGCGAGTCCTGCCGTGATCGTCCAGGTGAGCACGAGCGCCAGCGCGACCGTGAACCAGCGAGGATCCGTCGCCCGGATGAAGGCGAGCACCGCACCGATCAGCAGCACGACCACGAGCGCGCAATTGGACTGGACCGTCAGGTACGCGAAGAAGTTCTCTCCCGCGATCGATCGGGAGCTCAGGCCCCAGAACAGCCGGTGCACGAGCGCGACGGTGCACACTGCGGCCGTGGCCAAGCGCAGCACGCCGAACGCCGATCGTGCCCTCACTCTCGCCTCGTGCCCCTTTCCGGCTGTGCGCATCGTCGTCCAGACGGCGCATCTCCCATCCGGCGAGTCTACGGAAGGCGCGGCGAGCGGGGCTGCGACGAGCTGCGCACAGGAGACGGAAAAGTCGTCTGAATAGCGTGGAAGGAGGGATAGCCCCTGCTCCGCGCCTGGCGCGCGGTGTCCTGCCACGAAGGAACACCTCCTCATGACGAACACCACCGCCCCCTCCGCCGCCGCCTCGCTGGGACTCCTCGTCCTGCGCATCGTGGTCGGCGCCGTCTTCACCGCTCACGGGGCGCAGAAGATCTTCGAATACACGATCCCCGGCACGATCGGCAGCTTCGCGGGCATGGGGGTCCCCATGCCCGAGATCGCGGCACCGTTCGTCGCCTTCGTCGAGCTGATCGGCGGAATCCTGCTGGTCCTCGGCCTCTTCACCCGCCTGGCCGGCATCCTGCTCGCGATCGACATGGTCGTGGCGCTGGTCCTCGTGCACCTCGCCGCGGGACTCTGGGTCGGTGAAGGCGGATACGAGTTCGTCGCCGTGCTCGGTGCAGCCGCGCTGGCTCTCGCGCTCACGGGCGCTGGGCGCTTCTCGCTCGACGGCGCCTTCCTGCGCGGCCGGGTTCCCGCCTGGCTCAGCTGACGAGACGAGGGGGCGTTCCACGGGACGCCCCCTCGGCCGGTGTGTATCCTGTCAACAGTTAACAGGAGGTCACCGTGACACAGACGGTCAAGCGCGGAGAGTCCCTCGGCGCACAGGTGGCGCAGGTCCTGCGTCAGCGCATCGTCCGAGGCGAGCTCTCGCCCGGCGCGCGCATCACCGAAGAGGCGCTCGCCGAGGAGTTCTCGGTGAGCCGGGGGCCGATCCGCGACGCCCTCACCCAGCTCAGCTTCGAGAAGCTCGTCGAAGTGCAGCGTCCGCGCGGGGTGTACATCACGGGTCTCTCGCAGGACGACGTCGATCAGCTCTACAGTCTGCGCGGCGCTCTCGAGCAGCTCGCGCTCTCACGTGCCATGAGAGTCGACGACGACGCGCGCTGGGCGGCGATGGCGGCCGCCGTCGAGAGAATGGGGCAGGCCGCGGACGCGGGCGACCATGCGGCGTTCGTCGCCGCCGACCTCGAGTTCCATTCGGAGATCTACGTGCTGGCCGACCATCCGCGCCTGCAGGGTGCGTGGAGTCAGTATCTGCCGACCTTCGCGTCGCTCCTCGAGGTCACCATCAACCACGACGACGACCTTCACGAGTCCTCCGACGACCACATGAAGCTCATGGACGTGATGCGCTCAGGCACGCCCGAGGAGGCGGCGTCAGTGCTCACCGCGCACCTCGACGGCGCGCGCGATCGGATGCTCAGCGAACTGGCCGACCGGCCGGCCTGACTGCGGCTGCCGCGTGGCAGCGCCGTCCGCGCCGCCCCGCGCCGGCCTCAGGCGTGCGGTGCGAGACGGCGTCGCAGCACCCAGGTGTTGCCGGTCGCATCGACGCTGTGCTCGAAGTCGTCGAGCACAGCCGTCGTGAGGGCCAGACCGCGTCCGCTCTCGCTGTCGACGCCGGGCATCGCCACCGCATCCCAGTCGATCCTGGCCGGATCAGCCGTGTCGACGAAGGTGGCGACGAGTTCATCGTCGGCCACCGCGATGTCGACCTCGACGGTGATGCCGGCATCCGGCTCGCCCTCGGCCTCGCCGTGCGCGGCGATGTTCGTGGACACCTCGCTGACCGCCAGCGCGAACAGCGTGCGGTCTTCCGGGGCCACGTGCGGAGACGCCTCCCACAGCGCGTCGAGGGCGTCGAGGACGAGCTCGACGAAGGCGGGCCCAGCGAGGCCGGCGACGTGCGCGGTGCGCCGGTCAGCGCCCATCGAACGCCGTCTCGGGCGTGGGGTGGTCGAGCAGGACGCGGTCGAGGTTGGTCAGGTGCAGCACCGTCCGAACCGCCTCGGGCACTGCCGCGATGCGCAGATCGCCGCCCGCGACCCTGGCGCTCTTGAGTCCGCCGACGAGAGCGCCGAGACCAGAGGAGTCGACGAACTGCAGGTCGGTCATGTCGATGACGATCCGGGAATCGCCTCCTGCCACGAGGTCGTTGACCGCCTTGCGCAGCAGGGGCGCTCCTGTCGCGGTGAGGCGGCCGGACAGGGCGATCACGGCGAAGCCGTCTCTGATGTCAGTTCTGAGATCCATGGTTCTCCTCCTCGAGGGTGCGGGCCGGTCCGCGGTAGCGGGCGGCTTGGATGATGACGCTGAGCACGACGAGGTCGTACAGCACCCACACCGTGTTGACGAGAGTGCCCGTCCCGTCGCCGGTGCCGATGATGACCCGGGTCACACCGATCACGAGAGCGATGCCGAGCACGACCATCGCCGTCAGCTGCGGCCAGATCTCCCGCCACGGCACCCCTCGTGGATCCCGTCCGTCCTTGCGTGTCACGGCGAATGTGAGCGGGCGGTGGAGCACGACGTTGGCGAACGCCGACCAGCAGGCGCGGATCCAGACAGGGAACAGCGCGAGCGAGTACTGCTGCCCCCTCCACGTTCGCAGCCCCTTGGCCACCACGAGGAACAGCACCTGGTTGACGAGGAAGTACGGGAGGAACCTCACGAAGAAGTCGACCGACCAGGCGGTGACCGGCAGCACGCCGAAGACGAGGTAGACGACCGGCGCCGTGAGGTAGACCACAGCGGCGAACCCGGACAGGTAGCTCCACATCGTGGCGAAGTACATCAGCCGCTGACCGATCGACAGCCCGCGCTTGGCGAGCGGGTTGTCGCGCAGCATGACCTGCAGGGTGCCCTGCGCCCAGCGCAGACGCTGCGTCAGCATCGTGCGCAGATCCTCGGGGGCGAGGCCCTTGGCGAGGATCTCGTGGTGATAGACGCTGCGCCAGCCGAGCGAGTGCAGCTGCATGGCCGTGGCCATGTCCTCGGTCACCGAGATCGTGGCGAGGGGGAGGATCGGCTGCGCCTCGTCGCCTCGATCGAGCCGGAGCGCGTCGAGCAGTGCCCTGACCGCATCCAGCGCGTTGATGGGGGAGAGGTCGGAGTCGGCGAGTGCGGTGAGGCCCACCTCGTCGACGACGATCGCATCGAGCTGCGCGTCGTGTGCGATCGGCAGCGAGCCGAGCTCTGCGAGATCGGCTCGGATCCCCGCGAGGTCCTTCGCGACGAGGATCACCGACGCGTTGTGCACCGCGGCGAGCACGGCGTCCGCGACCTCCCTGACGGGGGCGCCGCCGGCGAGATCACGACGGCCCCGGCCGATCGCCACGTGCAGCGCGAAGAGCTCGCGACGGAGTTCGGGGTCGGACGCCGAGCGCATCTCCTTCTCGATCAGGGTCTCAGAGGTGCGCAGCGCGCGGGCCGCGGTGTCGGTCACCTCGCGCACGTAGCCGATGATGCCCAGCTGCATCAGGGCGTCGCGACGGAGCACCGCGTTGGATCCGCAGAAGAACGCGGCGTTCCAGCCGTCCTTGCCCTGCTGGATCGGGCCGTAGAACAGCGGAGCCTGGCTGCCGAGAGGGTCGGCCTCGTCGACGTTGACGAACCACTGCGGGGTCTGCACCACGGCGACCTCGGGATCGTCGGCGAAATACCCCAGGGTGCGGTGCAGGATCAGCGGGTCGGGTATCTGGTCGGCGTCGAGGATGAGGAGGAATTCACCGTCGGTCTCGAACAGCGCGCTGTTGAGGTTGCCCGCCTTGGCGTGGCGCGGCTTGCCCGTCCAGTCGTCGGAGCGGGTGAGGTAGCCGATGTCGGCCTCGCGAGCCGCCCGCTCGAGTTCGGGGCGGGCCCCGTCGTCGAGGATCCAGGTCGTGTGCGGGTAGGCGATCCCACGTGCGGCGCGGGCCGTCGTCATCACGAGCTCGATCGGCTCGTCGTAGGTGGTGATGAACACGTCGACCGTGCCCTGGGGTGGCGAGACGGGCGCCGGGCGCTCTTTCGCTCGCCACATCGTCAGGCAGAAGAGGAAGGTGTCGATCAGGCTGTAGGTCTCGGCGACCACGAGAGGCACGGCGATCCACCATGCCGACCAGTTGACCGATTCCAGCCACCGCCAGGTGACGTAGTTCACTCCCAGCAGCACCGAGAGAACAGCGATCACCCGGATCGCGGCGAAGCGAGCTGTCATGCGTCGCGCCTCACCACGACCACGGTGATGTCGTCGGTCGCCCTGTCGTCCGAGATGAGCCGGAGCGCCTCGCCGATCGCCCCGTCGGGGCCGAGGGTGTTGAGCACCCTGGCCACGTGGGCGAACGGGTCATCGGCGTCGAGCACGTCCAGTAGCCCGTCGCTGCAGCAGACGAACGCGTCACCGGGTTCGAGGCGGGTGCGCCGCGACTCCCGAGCGCCCTGGTCGGGCAGTGCGGCGCCCATTCCGAGTGGCAGCCCGGTCGAACGAAGGTGCTCCCACGAGCCGTCGCTGCGCAGGATGAACGCCAGGCTGTGACCGGCATCGATCACCTCCAGGTCGCCGGTCTCGGGCTGGAGTTCGGCGTGGACGGCCGTGACGAACATCGTCGTCTCCGACAGGTCCTCCTCGAGAAGACGATCGGCGTCGGCGATCGCTTCGGCGATGCTGCGTTCGGGGGCCGTCCGCAGCGATGCGCGCACTCCGGCCGCGACGATGGCGGGCCCCGTGCCCTTGCCCATCGCATCAGCGAGGGTGATGCGCAGAGCCCCGTCATGGAGGCGCAGGTCGTAGAAGTCCCCCGCCAGGCGCCCGCGCGAGGCGCCGCCGCCCGCGACGGTGTATCCGGTGACCGTGGGGATGGACTGCGGGCGCAGGGCGCTCTGGATCAGGGTGGCCTGATCGAGTTCGACGTCGGAGGCGATCTCGCTCTGCACCCAGAAGGCGAGGTCGCGGAGCAGGCCGCGCTGCGCCTCCGAGAACGAGTGCGGTTCCGTGTCGAGCACGCACAGCGTGCCGACGGGCTCGCCGCCGGGTGCGTGGAGCGGGTGGCCGGCGTAGAACCGGAGGTGCGGGTCACCGACAACGAACGGGTTCGTGGCGAACGTCTCCGTCGCGCTGGCATCCTCGATCACGACCGTGCGGTCCTGGCCGACCGTGTAGTCGCAGAACGAATCCTGCCGCGGGGCCTCGTCGCCGCCGAGGCCGATCTCGGATTTGCGCCACTGGCGGTCGCCGTCGAGCAGAGAGACGCTCACCATCGGCACGCCGAACATCTGCTTCGCCAGGCGGGCCACGCGATCGACTCGTTCATCCCGGGGGGTGTCCAGGATCCCGAGTTCCTCCAGTGCCTGCTGTCTTCTGAGCTCGTCGAACATGCTCCGCCTCCCTCGTAGCTGCTCTCATACTGGCATCTTGGAGGGCGGTGAGGACAGTGAGCCTCGCGGGAGGCGCACAGGGCAAGAGTGTTGACTGTTAACAGTCAACACTGGTACGGTCAGGGAGTCGACAACAAGGTCGACCCACGTAGAGGAGCAAAGATGCCCCGCAAGCGCATCACCCGGGCGGCCGCCGCCCTCGCGGCCGTCGCCGCCACCGCTCTCGTCCTGTCGGCCTGCACGAAGGTCGAAGAGGGGGAGGAAGCAGCGTCGACCTTTCCGGAGAACGACATCCGCCTGATCATCCAGGCCAACCCCGGTGGGGGATCCGACCTGTCGTCCCGCGCCCTCGCGACCGAACTCGAGGGCATCCTCGGCGTCAGCGTGATCCCCGAGAACATGCCGGGTGCCGCAGGTGCGCTCGCCATGGAGTACGTCGGAGCGCAGGACCCCGACGGCTACGTCATCGGGTTCGCCCCGGTCGAGATCGCGATGCTCAACACCACGCAGAGCGCGAACGTCCTGCCCGAGGACTTCGACCTCCTGGGTCAGATCATGCTGGCTCCCGGCGTCGTCACGGTCGGCGCCAACAGCGGGATCGAGACGCTGGAAGACCTCGTCACGCAGGCGGAGTCCGGCGCGGTGACCGTCGCCAACTCCGGAGCCGGCTCGATCTGGGAGGCCGCGACGATCGGCCTCGGCGACGCGACCGGCGCCGACTTCACCCCGGTTCC
>Ga0308167_1004489_pt1 | contig 10050 bp, 10 predicted proteins | sample PhyCR1_2_FD_202138 | JGI IMG/M metagenome (GOLD analysis project Ga0308167, IMG submission 202138) | Phyllosphere microbial communities from UC Gill Tract Community Farm, Albany, California, United States - DLSLRC.R1 | ecosystem: Host-associated > Plants > Phyllosphere > Unclassified | place... | reverse complement strand
GGGAGATCCGCCAGCACTGGGGCGCCTACTGGCTGGTCGATCCGCTGGATGGCACCCGCGAATTCGTCAAACGCAACGACGAGTTCAGCGTCAACATCGCACTGATCTACCAGGGCGCGCCGGCGTTTGGCGTGGTGCTCGCCCCGGCCACCGGCCAGATATGGCATGCGATGCGCGGCGAACTCGCCTACCGCCGCGACGGCATGCGCGATTCGGTGCTGCGCACCCGCACGCCCGCTTCGGCCCCGCTGCGGGTGGCCGCCAGCCGCTCGCACCGCAGCGAGCAGACGCAGGCGCTGCTGGATCGCATGGGCGATATCGAGGTGCTCGCACAGGGGTCCTCGCTCAAGTTCTGCCGCCTGGCCGAAGGCACGCTGGATGTGTACCCGCGGCTGGGCCCGACCTCCGAGTGGGACACCGCCGCCGGGCAGTGCGTGCTGCACGCCGCCGGGGGCGCGGTGCTCTCGGCCGAGACCGGCAAGCCGTTCCGCTACAACCGCCGCGAGAGCCTCTTGAACGGCGACTTCATCGCGCTGGGCGATACCCGCCTGCCGTGGCGCGCGTGGCTGCCCGCCTGACCTGACTGGAGCAACGATGCCTGCCACCCCCGAACTGGACCGACTGCTGGGCATCATGGCGCGCCTGCGCGACCCGCTGCAGGGCTGCCCCTGGGACCTGCAGCAGGACTTCGCCAGCATCGCGCCGTACACCATCGAAGAAGCCTACGAGGTCGCCGATGCGATCGACCGTGGCGATCTGGATGACCTCAAGGATGAGCTCGGCGACCTGCTGCTGCAGGTGGTCTTCCACGCGCAGATGGCGCAGGAGCAGGGGGCGTTCGGGTTTGCCGACGTCGCCCGCGCGATCAGCGACAAGATGGAGCGTCGCCATCCGCACGTGTTCGCCCAGGTCCAGGTGGACGGGGCCGAGGACGTCAACAGCAACTGGGAGGCGATCAAACGCGCCGAGCGCGTTGCCAAGGGCCACACCGATACCTCGGCACTGGCCGGCATCTCGCGTGGCCTGCCGGAGTGGCAGCGGGCGGTGAAGCTGCAGGCACGCGCGGCACGGGTCGGGTTCGACTGGCCGGGCCCGGCGCCGGTGATGGACAAGGTGCGCGAAGAACTGGACGAAGTTGCCGCGGAATTCGCGCGTGGCCCGGTCGAGGAAAATCACGCGCGCCTGCAGGAGGAGCTGGGCGATCTGCTGTTCGTCTGCGCCAACCTGGCCCGCCACGCCAAGGTCGATGTGGGCGCTGCGCTGCGTCTGGCCAACCACAAATTCGAACGACGCTTCCGCGCGATGGAGGCCCAGGCCGATGCAGCGGGGCAGTCCATGGCCGCGCTGGATCTGGAGGCGCAGGAGGCGCTCTGGCAGCAGGCCAAGGCGGACGAGCCCGCCGCGTGAAGACGCTGCTGCTGTTCGTGCTGACCGCCGTGGCCGAAATTGTCGGCTGTTACCTGCCGTGGCTGTGGCTGCGCAAGGACGGCAGTGCGTGGCTGCTGCTGCCGGCGGCCGTCAGCCTGGCGCTGTTCGCCTGGCTGCTGACCCTGCACCCGACCGCCAGCGGGCGCGTCTACGCCGCCTACGGCGGGGTCTATATCGGCACCGCGCTGATGTGGCTGTGGCTGGTGGATGGCATCCGCCCCAGCCGCTGGGACCTGCTCGGCGTCGGCCTGTGCCTGGCCGGCATGATGGTCATCATGTTCGCCCCGCGCACCGCGTAGCCGGGGGCGTCTGAGCAGAGCCGGCCAGCGGCCGGCACTACCGCGTTACGCGCTATGCTGCGGTCATCCGGTCCTGCAGGGCGCGCCATGTCCCCCTTTGCCAGCTTCCGCGCCTTCCAACGGTTCCATTCCTTCGCCGGCCACCGCGTGATGTTCCCGGACGTCCTCCGTGGCCGGATCCGGCTGTAGCTGCAGCGTCGCCATTCCCGGGCCACGCCCCGGGGCAAGGAGCAAGCTGATGTTTCCGACCGTGCTTTTTTCGCTGGTGCTGGCCTTCGTGGCCGTGGTCATCCTGTTCAAGGCGGTGCGGATGGTGCCGCAGGGCTACGAATGGACCGTGGAGCGCTTCGGCCGTTACACCCACACCATGTCGCCCGGCCTGCACTTCCTGATCCCGATCGTCTACGGGGTCGGCCGCAAGGTGAACATGATGGAGCAGGTGCTGGACGTGCCGAGCCAGGAAGTGATCACCAAGGACAACGCCGCCGTGCGCGTGGATGGCGTGGTGTTCTTCCAGGTGCTCGATGCGGCCAAGGCGGCCTACGAGGTCGCCAATCTGGAGGTGGCGATGATCGCGCTGGTGCAGACCAACATCCGCACCGTGATCGGCTCGATGGATCTGGATGAATCGCTCAGCCAGCGGGAGGTGATCAACGCCCAGTTGCTGAGCGTGGTCGACCATGCCACCAACCCGTGGGGCGTGAAGGTGAACCGCATCGAGATCCGCGATATCCAGCCGCCGCGCGATCTGCTCGATGCGATGGCGCGGCAGATGAAAGCCGAGCGCGAAAAGCGCGCGCAGATCCTGGAAGCCGAAGGCTCGCGTCAGTCCGAGATCCTGCGCGCCGAAGGCGAGAAGCAGGCCACCGTGCTGGAGGCCGAGGGCCGCAAGGAGGCGGCCTTCCGCGATGCCGAAGCGCGCGAGCGCCTGGCCGAGGCGGAGGCCAAGGCGACCACGATGGTCTCCGAGGCGATCGCCCAGGGAGACGTGCAGGCGATCAACTACTTCATCGCGCAGAAGTATGTGGAAGCATTCAAGGAACTGGCGACCTCGCCGAACCAGAAGCTGGTGCTGATGCCGATGGAGGCCAGCGGCGTGATCGGCTCGATCGCCGGCGTGGCCGAACTGGCGCGCGAGGCGTTCGCCAAGCAGGAAGAGAAGAAAGCCACGCGCGGCGTCCCGCCGCGGATCGGAGGCTGACATGCGCTGGGAAGTGGTGGCCTGGGGCGCGCTGGCACTGGTGCTGTTCGCCGCCGAGGCGCTCGCGCCCGGCGCCTTCATGTTGTGGATCGGGATCGGTGCGGCGGCCGTGTTCGTGCTGGTCGCGGTGTTCGCCGAGATCCCGCTGCTGTGGCAGGTGGTCGCCTTCGTGGTGCTCAGCGTGGTCTCGATCCAGTGCTACCGGCGCTGGGGGCGATCACACGATCGCCAGAGCGACCAGCCGCTGTTGAACCGGCGCGCCGAGCAGTTGATCGGGCGGGTGGTCGTGCTCGACCAGGGAATCGTGGCCGGCAAGGGCCGGGCCAAGATCGACGATGCATTCTGGGTGGTCGCCGGGCCGGATCTGCCGGCCGGCAGCCCGGTGCGCGTGGTGGCGGTGGAAGGGATGACGCTGAAGGTACAGCAGGCCTGATCCTCGGTTTTCCCGCACCGCCGCAGGCGTTGTGAAGACGGTTCTGGGATAATGATGGCTTGCCTTCATTCCCCCGGAACCGGTCATGACCCAGAAGACGCTTCTCAACGATACCCACCGCGCACTCGGCGCCAAGATGGTCGACTTCGGTGGCTGGGACATGCCCATTCATTACGGTTCGCAGCTGGACGAGCACCACCTGGTGCGCAGCGATGCCGGCATGTTCGACGTCAGCCACATGACCGTGGTGGATCTGCGCGGTGAGCAGGTCAAGTCGTTCCTGCGCACGCTGCTGGCCAACTCGGTGGACAAGCTCAAGGCCACCGGCAAGGCCCTCTACTCGTGCATGCTCAATGCCCGCGGCGGCGTGATCGACGACCTGATCGTCTATTACATGGCTGACGATTTCTTCCGCATGGTGGTCAACGCCTCCACCCGCGAAAAGGACCTGGCCTGGATCCGCGAGCAGGCGGCAGCCTTCAACGTGGAGGTCATCGAGCGCGAAGAGCTGGCCATCATCGCCGTGCAGGGCCCGACCGCACGCGAGCGCGTGATCGGCCTGCTGGGCGAGGGCGACCGCGCCGCGCTGGAAAAGCTGGGCCGCTTCGCTGCCCTGGAGACCGCCACCGCCGACGGCACCGCGCTGTTCGTGGCGCGTACCGGCTACACCGGTGAAGACGGTTTCGAGATCCTGCTGCCGCAGACCGCCGTGGTCGCCTTCTGGAATGCGCTGAGCGCCGCCGGCGTGCGTCCGGCCGGCCTGGGTGCGCGCGATACGCTGCGCCTGGAAGCCGGCATGAATCTCTATGGCCAGGACATGGACGAGGAGATCACACCTTATGAGGCCGGCCTGGCCTGGACCGTGGCACTGGACGAAGGCCGCGACTTCATCGGGCGCGACGTGCTCGAGGCGCAGAAGGCGGCGGGCAACGCCCGCCAGCTGATCGGCCTGGTCATGGATGAGAAGGGCGTGCTGCGTCACGGCCAGGCGGTGCTCACCGCCAGCGGTGAGGGCGAGATCCTGTCGGGCACCTTCTCGCCGACCCTGGGCAAGGGCATCGCGTTCGCCCGCGTGCCGGGCGGCGAACTGGGCGAGGTCCGCGTGGATATCCGTGGCAAGCAGATTCCGGTCCGCGTGGTGAAGTTCCCGTTCGTGCGCGAAGGCCAGGCCCAGCCCGGCGTGTTGATCGACGGCTGATGCCGTGATGTATCCGGTGCGGACGCGTTCGTGTCCGCGCCGGTTGGTTACACTACCCCCGTTTCTTGACCCCCCCTGATATTCCTCGGAGCAGTCCCATGAGCGAGATCCCCGGCGACCTCAAATTCCTCAAGTCCCACGAGTGGGCACGCGTTGAAGGCAGCGGCCGCGTCACCGTCGGTATTTCCGACCACGCCCAGGGCCTGCTTGGCGACCTGGTCTATGTTGAACTGCCGGAGGTTGGCCAGGAGGTCAAGGCCGGCGAACAGGCTGCCGTGGTCGAGTCGGTGAAGGCCGCTTCGGACGTGTACAGCCCGATCACCGGCACGGTAGTCGAGGTCAATTCGGCCCTGAGCGACAAGCCGGAAACCATCAACGAAGACGCCTACGGCGACGGCTGGATCTATGTCGTCGAAGTGGCGGGCCTGGACGAAGTCAACGACCTGCTGGGTCCGGACGACTACGCCGAGCTGCTGGAAAACGAAGATCACTGATCGTCGTTTCCGCTGAAGAACGGCCGCCCGGTGCGGCCGTTTTTTTTTGCCCGCGCGTCGGGCGCGCGCCGATCGCGTTAGTAGTGCGTGAGGATTGCAGTGCGCGCGCGATGGGCGATGATCGCGACGGCTGGCTCATGACGATCGGTTCGGTGCCGATGCGCGCCGGCGATCTAGTCTGCGCCGAGGCGCCAATGGTATGCCGAACAGGTATCCCGGCGGACGTGCGGCGATGTTCAACGGCGAACGCCAGGCGCGAACGTGTCGGTCCCGAACGGTCAAAAGTTTGCGCAGTTACGCAAATCGGGTGGAAAAAAGCGCGGGCAGATGTGAAAAGTTTTGCGGTCTGTTTAAGGTGCGCACGGGGAGTCCTGTGGCAGGGGTGGTGGCATGCGATGCGCGCGTGGCGTTGCAGGACGGCGCACGGCGTTGTTGCGATGTCGCTACACGAAAGTGCTTCTTTTAAGTGCTTTTCTTTTCTGTGTTGCCTGTGTTCGGTTGCGTGGGGTGTTCGCGGTGGCGTTGGCATGGCGCTCTCGTCGGCTCGATGACGGGTACGCAGAGGGGGCCGCGGCAGGGTGCCGGTGTGAAAATTTTTCGCCGGGGTTGTTGACAGTGAAAAAAAGCGTGATTAGGTTTCGCCTCAGCAGACCTTGCCTGCGAACAGAGTGAGCAGAATCGACATCAAGTCGCGAAGCACAACCTGGACATCCACCTCGCGTCCGATGACGGTGGAGATGGCTTCGCTTCCTTCAGCGAACCGCAAGACCCTTCCTGATCCGATATCTGCCTGGCCGCATGTGGCAGGTGTCTCCGTATCCGTCACGACGCGCATGACGCGACGGCGGTCCCCGCGACGCAGCAACGGCGGGTTTGCTTTACCTGGGCGTTTCCACTCCATAGATCACTGACGAGGAGCCATCCCATGGCAACCAAGAAAGCTGCGAAGAAAAAGCCGGCCGCCAAAAAGGCAGCCAAGAAGGTCGCTAAAAAGGCGACTGCCAAGAAGGCCGTGAAGAAGGTAGCCAAGAAAGCCGCTGCCAAGAAGACGGTGAAGAAGGCGGCCAAGAAGGCGACCGCTCGCAAGGCAGCCGTAAAGAAGACGGCCAAGAAGGCCGTGAAGAAGACGGCAAAGAAGGCTGCGACCAAGAAGACCGCAAAGAAGGCAGTGAAGAAGACGGCGAAGAAGGCCGTCAAGAAGACGGCGAAGAAAGCCGTCAAGAAGACTGCAAAGAAGGCAGCTGCCAAGAAGACCGCGAAAAAGGCGGTAAAGAAGACGGCCAAGAAGGCGACCCGCAAGGTAGCCAAGAAGGCCGCTCCGAAGAATGCTGCCAAGAAGACCGCCAAGAAGGCCACCCGCAAGGTAGCCAAGAAGGCCACCGCCAAGAAGGCGACTGCCCGCAAGGCTCCGGCCAAGAAGGCATCCGCGAAGAAGGCAGTGAAGAAGGTCGCAAAGCGCAAGCCGGCCGTTCGCAAGAAGAAGGCCGCGCCGGTCGCGCTGCCGGCAACCCCGGCACCGCTGATCTGAGTTTTTCCCGATAGCCGTACCTGAGACTCCTTCCCTGGCAGCCCAGCGGGGAAGGAGTTTTTTTATGGGCGATACCAAAAAACAAAAAAAAAGGCGGCCATCCGGCCGCCTTTTTCGATGCCACCTGCGGGCGGGATCAGCGCGGTGAAGCGACCGCGCGGTTCGACGAGACACCCTTGCGCTTGCCTTGCGGGGCGGCGTCTTCGGCCATCAGGTTGTCGCTGCCGAAGTCGGTGTCCACGTCCAGCCAGCGCTGGGTCGGCAGGCCCATGGCCTGGTCCAGTACGGTGGGCAGCAGGCCGCTGGGCAGGCTGCTTTCGCCGTTCCACATGATGGCAATGCCGAGGTCGCGCTCGGGCACCAGGGCGACCAGGCCGCGATAGCCCTGGACGGCACCGGCGTGGAAGATCACTTCATGGCCGGCGTAATCGAAGGTGCGCCAGCCAAGCGCGTAGCCGGCCGAGTTGAGGCGCTCGCGGCGCCAGCCCGAGCGCATCTCACCGGGGGTGCTGATCAGGCTGGCATGCAGCGTGGCCAGCAACGGAGCGGGCAGTACGTCGGGGCGATGGCCGGTGTGTGCCAGCAGCCACTGCGCCATGTCGCTGGCACTGGCGTTGACGCCGGCGGCCGGGGCGAGGCGGTAGTAGGTCGGCTTGGGCGTGAGCGCGACCCAGCCATTGCGGCTGCGCACATGCGGGCGTGCCCAGCGCGAGCTCGCCTGGATGCCGGCCAGGCCAAGGCTGGCATCGTCCATGCCCAGCGGCTTGAACAGGCGACGCTCGACGGACTGTTCGTAGAAGCTGCCGGAGGCGGCGTAGACCACATCACCGATCAGGCTGAAGGCCACGTTCTGGTAGGCGTAGCAATCGCCGGGCAGGCACTTGAGCGAGGTGGCCGCCAGCTTGTGGGTGAGTGTGTAGTACTCGGCGTTGGCTTCGACGTCGCGGTCATAGGCGTTGTAGGGCAGGCCGACGCGGTGGCTGAGCAGATCGGCCACGGTCAGGCGCTCGGTTGCTTCGGGCGTGCTCAACTGGAAGCCGGGCACGTAGTCGGTGACCTTGCTGTCCCAGCGCAGGGTGCCATCGTTGACCAGCAGGCCGGCCATGGTGCCGGCGAAAGCCTTGGACAACGAGGCCAGGCGGAACACGGTGTGGGCATCGACCTGCTGCGGGTTGTTGACGTCGGTGACACCGTAGCCGCGCGCGCTGAGCACGCGGCCGCCCTGCACGATGGCAACCGCCATGCCCGGCACGCGCTCGCCGTAGGTGAGCTGCTGCGCCATCGATTCGATCGAGGCCACGTTGAAACCCTGCGCGGGCGGCTGCACTTTCAGGCCGGCCGGCGTGGTGCGATACGCGGCAGGCTGGGTATGCGGGGCGGCGGTCGGCGCCGATTCCTCGATGTTGACCGGGAACCCGGCGGGCGCAGCGGCGGGTGTCTGTGCAGTGGAAGACATGGCGATGGGCATCAACATGCCCAACAACCCGGTTGCCGCCGAACGGATCGGTCGGCGCCTGTTGTTCTGGTTCATCGTATGGGTGCCCGTGCGCGACTGCTGTGACCGATTCTAGCGCCGCTTTTCGTGATTGCACAAACGAATCGAAGATGAATGCGTATCGCGTTGAAAACGCGTGGGTTTTGCCAATCCCGAGCGGATCCGGCGCGCCGGGGGGAGGGCGGTCCAGCGCACCCCTGTTCAGGCAGTGGCGGCGGTCCGGATCCAGTGTGCGGCCCGCTCGGCGATCATCATGGTCGGTGCATTGGTATTGCCGCTGATCAGGCGCGGCATCACCGAGGCGTCCACCACCCGCAGCCGTTCGGTGCCGTGCACGCGCAGGGTGCCCGGATCGACCACCGCCTCGGCATGCTGCCCCATCGCGCAGGTCCCGACCGGGTGGTAGATGGTCTCGGCCTTGGCCCGGATGAAGGCTTCCAATGCTGCGTCGTCCAGCGCGTTGTGCGCGGGGAACACCGGCGCGCCGCGCCAGCGGTCAAACGCAGGCTGCTGCAGGATCCTGCGCGACAGCCGGGCGCATTCAAGCATCATCTTCAGATCGTGGCCGGCGGCGTCACCCAGGTAGTTGGCGTGGATGCGCGGCGGTGAGCGCGCATCGGCATCACGCAGGCGCAGCTGCCCGCGGCTGTGCGGGTGCAGCGGGCAGGCATGCAGCGTATAGCCATCGCCCGGCAACCGGTGGCGGCCGTGGTTGTCCAGCATCGCCGGGACGAAATGGAACTGGATGTCGGCGCGGGCCTCCGTAGCCAGCGACGAGCGGGCGAAGCCGCCGGCCTCGGCCAGGTTGCTGGTGCCGGCGCCGCGGTGGCCGCGCAGGAAGTAGTCCACGGCGATGCGCAGTTCGCTGCTGCGGTCGTAGCTGACACCCGGGCCGGTGTGCACGACGGTGCAGATGTCCAGGTGGTCCTGCAGGTTGCGGCCGACACCGGGCAGATCCACGCGCGGGGTGATGCCGTGGCAGCGCAGCGTGTCCGCCTCGCCGATGCCGGAGAGCATCAGCAGGTGCGGGGAGTGGATGGCGCCGGCGCTGAGGATCACCTCCGCGCCCGCGCGTGCGTGGAGGTGGTGCGCGCCACGCCGATAGTGCACGCCGGTCGCCGTCGTGCCCTGGAAACTCAGCGCGGTCGCCTGCGCCCCGGTGAGCACCGTCAGGTTGCGCCGGTGGCGTGCCGGGCGCAGATAGGCGTCCGCGCTCGAACACCGTGCACCGTCGCGCTGGGTGACCTGGTACAGCCCGACGCCGAGCTGCTGGTCACCGTTGAAGTCCGCATTGTGGGGATGGCCGGCCTGCTGTGCGGCGGCGATGAAAGCGGCCGACAGGGGATTGTGGTGGCGCAGATCGGACACCGACAGCGGTCCTGCGGCGCCGTGCAGCGCGCTGGCACCGCGGCTGTTGCGCTCGCTGTGCAGGAACCAGGGCAGCACCTGGTCCCAGCCCCAGCCGATGGCGCCACCCGCTTCCCAGTCGTCGTAGTCGGCCGGTACGCCGCGCACGTAGCACATCGCATTGATCGAACTCGAGCCCCCCAGCACCTTGCCGCGCGGCCACCACAGGCGACGGCCCTCCAGTGCAGGCTCCGGCTCGGTCTCCAGGTTCCAGTTGATGCGGCGGTTGTTGACCAGCCGCGCCAACCCGGCCGGCATATGGATGAAGGGGTTGGTATCGCGCGGGCCCGCTTCCAGCAGCAGTACCCGGCAGGCCGGGTCTTCGCTGAGCCGGTGGGCCAGCACGCAGCCGGCAGAACCGGCTCCAATCACGATGTAGTCGTACATGCCGCTCCTTGCCGGGGTGCGCACCGAGCATAAGACAGGTTGGGGCAGGCAGGGGCTGCGGGGTGCGCCACGCAGCGTTGCGCCGATGGGCGTGCCGGAGGCTGGCGATGTTGCGGTGCATCGTTTACCTTGCGCGCTTCGACGCCCGGAGTTCCCCACATGCTGCCGTTGCAACGCCCC
>Ga0308167_1004484_pt1 | contig 10074 bp, 7 predicted proteins | sample PhyCR1_2_FD_202138 | JGI IMG/M metagenome (GOLD analysis project Ga0308167, IMG submission 202138) | Phyllosphere microbial communities from UC Gill Tract Community Farm, Albany, California, United States - DLSLRC.R1 | ecosystem: Host-associated > Plants > Phyllosphere > Unclassified | place... | reverse complement strand
AAGAGCAGCATAGTGCTTTGCTAACTCGCGAAATCCGGCCAGCTCGCGATTATCAATATTTGCTGGCATAAAGGAACGTGTAAAACCAGTGCTCCCCACCTTTCGCCAGGATAATGGCGCGATCGCGATTCTGGTTCAGGCGCTTCTTGTAAACACCACCACCAGGATCGTCAGCCTTCCCCTGCACTACTGCCTCTATAGTCCGACATAACTCACTATCTTTAATGGCGTGAGATTTCGCTGCCTTGCTAAACCATTTAGTTTTGAATACGCGCATCAGGCTGACATCCTGTTACCTTAACTATAGCACCTGGTGCCACATTACTCCTTTTGCATACTGATGCAAAGCGCCCGAAACCGACGAAATTTTAACCATGCATATGAACGACTGGAATACCGAAAGCGGGGGTGAGCGTCAGACACTTCTTCGTAAAATCATCCACGCAGGTCAGGCATTTAATCCGGCGGCCGCTGGCAAGTACATCCATGACAAAATCCATCGACCATGTCAGGTTCGGCGCATCCGGGTGAAGAAGCGGAAGCCGCTCAGTCGCCGGACCCTTACGGCGTCGCCTGCGCTTTACACCCAAGCCGTTAAGGTGACAGATGCGGTATACCCGCTTGTGGTTGACGTGAAGGCCCTCCCGGCGCAATAACTGCCAGATGCGCCGGTAACCAAAGCGGCGGCTTCCCGCTTCTGGTCTGTCGTCAGAACTTTCGGCCCAGAGCCACCTGAAGCGCCTCCTTATCCAGCATGGCTTCAGCGAGCAGTTTCCTGAGTCGGGTGTTCTCTTCTTCAGGTAACTTGAGCCGCTTTACTTCGGGGATTTTCATGCCGCCGAACTTCTCGCGCCAGGTATAGAAGGTAGCCTCTGACATAGCATGCTTGCGGCAGAGTTCCCGGGCCAAAACCCCGGCTTCGGCCTCGCGGAGAATACTGATGATCTGTTCGTCGGAAAAACGCGTCTTCATGAGGATGTCCTCATGTGACTGATGAAGACATTACTAACATCGCGGTGTATTAATCAACGGGGAGCAGGTCACCGGGTAGAGACATGCTGGTAACAGCCTGCAGCACGCGGTTTTAGGATCGCCGAATTTCTTGCATAGTGTTAATATTACCGCCAATTTTTCAGCGTTCTGACTCCTTCTGTGAATCAACGTATTAGGCTTTCCTGAGAGCCAAACGTTCAGAACCTACAATGCTCAGAATTGATAAGAAGAAAGGAAAATATGTCCAGGCTGACTGATTTAATTGCCAAAGCGAAGGCCAAAGACCCGCAATTGGGTGCTGACTTGGATCGAGAAATCAAGATTCTGTCATCACGTCTTCCCTTTGGTCTTAATTTCGAACGACATAGCCCTGAAGTTGTTGAGTTACCATTGCGACCTATTCGCAAGGGAGACAAGGTTCGCGTTCTGCCGGAGCGTGGTCCCACTAAGAAAGTTGATCAACGGTTGTGGCAGGTTAAAGCCATCCACAAGGCGAAGAAGGTCGCTGATCTCGAGTTGCTGGGCGCAGCTAATGTCGAGACTCAGACTATAGCGCTGAGCGACCTTGTAGTTATAGCTGAATTTCGTGACACGATCTGGCCGGGTCTGGTTAGTACGGGAAAAGTGCAACGTGGTGGAGACAAGCCTTTCCATTCAGTCATCAATGGCGAGAACTATCATGTTTTGAAGGCGTTGACCTATACACATAGGGGGAAGGTGGACGCCATCTATATTGACCCGCCGTATAACACAGGGGCAAAGGACTGGAAGTACAACAACGACTACGTCGAAGGTGACGACATCTATCGACATAGCAAATGGCTGGCGATGATGGAACGTCGCTTGCTGGTGGCAAAAGAGCTGCTGAATCCGGCTGATTCGGTGCTAATAGTCACCATTGACGAGAAGGAGTATCTGCGGCTTGGTTTACTACTAGAGCAGGTGTTTCCTGATGGGCGTATTCAGATGGTCACTACAGTCATTAATCCTCGTGCTGGCGTAGCCCGCCCGGATGAATTTACACGTACTGAAGAATATCTTTTCGTAGTCCAATTTGGTGCATCTAATGTAGCTACCGCACCACTATCTGGCGATGTTATTCCTGAGAAAAATACTTCTCCAATCTGGTTTTCTTTGATGCGTACTGGATCTAATAGTTCTCGGGAAGCTCGTCCAAATCTGTTCTACCCAATATGGGTAAAGCAAGATGGAAGCCTACATTCTGTGGGCGAGCCTCTACCTCTAAGTAAGGACAGAGATAGTGTCTTAGCCCCTAGTTTTGGTGTTGTTCCAGTATGGCCAATCCGACCAGACGGGACAGAGAATACTTGGCAACTAGGCTCAGAAACAATTCGCAAAGCCTTTATAGACGGAACTGCTCGAATAAATTCATCAGGGAATCGATATACAGTCAACTATCTTAGAAATGCTGAAAAAAGACGTATCGAGGCCGGAGAAATAGAAGTAAAGGGCAAAGACGAAGCTGGTGCACTTATCTTGCGACATGCCGACGGCGCTATTCGCCTCACTCGCCCTCGTACTGTTTGGACGAATGCAGCGCACGATGCAGGGCTATATGGTTCAACCTTGCTTCGTTCATTAATCCCTGCTCGTAAATTTCCATTTCCGAAATCGCTATATTCAGTTGAAGACGCTCTGCGTTTCTTCGTAGCTAAAAAGTCTGAAGCTGTTGTACTTGACTTCTTTTCCGGCTCCGGCACAACTGCCCACGCTGTCATGCGACTGAATAAGCAGGATGGTGGTCGCCGTCAGTGTATTTCAGTCACTAACAACGAAGTCGCCGCTGACGAGCAGAAAAAGTTGCGCGAACAAGGTTTACGTCCCGGCGATCTGGAATGGGAGAAATGGGGCATCTGCGACTATATTACAAAACCGCGAGTGCAAGCAGCCATCACAGGCAAGACCCCTGATGGTGAACCGATTAAAGGCGATTACAAGTTTACCGATGAATTCCCCATGTCTGAAGGCTTCGAGGAAAACGCCGAGTTCTTTACCCTGACTTACGAAGCTGAAAAATCGGTCAGCTATAACCTTGCCTATGCGCGCATTACGCCGTTGCTGTGGTTACGTGCGGGTGCACGCGGCAAACGTATAGACAAAGTGCCTGCTGAAGGATGGGCAGTTACTGATGCTTATGGCCTGCTGTCAGCTGTAGATCAGGCCACCCCCTTCATTGAAGCCATTAGCCATGCCAGTGACGTGCGTGTGGCTTTCATCGTCACCGACGATGATCGTCATTTCCAATCTGTCACCAGGCGTCTGCCAAAAAGCATTGAGCCGGTACGTTTATACGAATCGTACCTGACCAATTTCAGCTTCACCAGTGGGGAATTAACAGAATGAAATTCACTCTCAAGGACTACCAGCGTGATGCGGTGCGTGATTCGCTGGTGAATCTCAGAAAGGCTCGCCGTTACTGGCATAACGAAAATGACAAGAGCGCCTTCTCTTTAACTGCTGTGACCGGTGCGGGTAAGACCGTCATGGCTGCAGCTGCATTTGAAGCATTGTTTCATGGCGACGACGAACTTAATTTCGATGCCGATCCCGGCGCGGTAGTGATCTGGTTCAGTGACGACCCTGCACTGAACGAGCAAACCCGTTTTCGCCTGATGGAGGCCAGTGATCGTATCAACTACAACGATATGGTGGTAGTGGAACATCCTTTCAGTCGGCGCAAGTTTCAGGCTGGAAAAATCTATTTCCTTAACACGCAAAAGTTTGGCAAAAAAAGCCTGTTGGTGCGCGGGTTCGATGATAAAGGCGGGCTTTTCGAAGCAGCCCCTGATGCTCAGGCTTATACGCTGTGGGATACCATCCAGAACACCATCGAAGACCCGGATCTGACCCTCTATCTGGTACTGGACGAAGCGCACAGGGGTATGGGTTCGTCAACAGTTTCCAATGAAGCTGCTAAGAGCACTATTATACAAAGGCTCATCAATGGTTCGGCTGGAGTGAAGGGTATTCCAGTAGTGTGGGGGATTTCCGCCACAGTTGAACGTTTCGACAAGGCCATTGTGAATGCTGGTCATCATGTCAAACTGCCGAACGTGGTGGTTGACTCGGCTAAAGTGCAGGAATCAGGACTTATCAAGGACGATATCATTCTTGGTGTGCCGGATGAAGCCGGTGACTTCGATACTGTGTGGGTACGCCGTGCTGCCGACAGGCTCAGGGAAGTTACCGATGCGTGGGCAGAGTATGCAAAACAGCAGGAAACTTTGCGCGAAGTAGTGCCACTGATGGTATTCCAGGTACCCAATACGCCTGATCCGAACGAAGTGGGGCGTTGGCTGGATACGCTATTCTCTCGTTATCCTGAATTGCCCATTGACAGTGTTGCTCATGTCTTCGGTGAACACACCACACAACGGTTCGGCCAACACCAGGTACCTTATATTGAACCGCAGCGGGTGCAAGAATCAAATTGGGTGCGTGTACTGATTGCTAAAGATGCCATCAGCACTGGCTGGGATTGCCCGCGTGCCGAAGTTATGGTCTCCTTCCGTGCTGCCAGCGACAGGACGCATATTACGCAATTGTTGGGCCGTATGGTACGTACTCCATTGGCGAGGCGTATCCCGGGTAATGAGCGCTTAAACTCAGTAGAATGCCTGTTGCCTAAGTTTAATACCAATACCGTGAGAGATGTCGTCAATACCTTGTTTAAGGGCGATGATACCTCTCCTCCAAGCGGACGCATCCTTGTTAACCCTGTGGAAATGAAACCCAACCCGGAGGCACCTACTGCCGTATGGGAAGTGTTTGAAGCACTACCCTCGCAAACCCGACCGCAGAAAGGTGCCAGGCCAGCCAGACGTCTGACCGCGCTGGCACAGGAACTGGTTGATGACGGCATTCTTGAAGGGGCAGTCAGGAAATCCTATGCTGCTTTGCATACTGTCCTAGACAAGTTCCAGGCAGAAAATGCTGAAAAAATCAAAAACAAGCGCAATGCAGTACTCGTCGTGGATGGTCAGACGGTGGTTGCCAGCCTCAAGAACAAAGCAATGACCTTCAACGAATTTTGGGAGGAGGCTGACGTAGCGGTGATCGATGACGCCTACCGGCGTGCAACCCGAATCTTCAGCCCAGATGTTTCACGTACCTATGTCGAATATCTGGCCGATAAGGTCGCGGATCGAGAAGAGGATGCAGAGGAATATCTGGAAGCAATAATGGAAGCTCGAGTGACCGTTGCTGGTATGGGGCTGGTGATGGAGGTGCAGGATTACTTTGATGGTGAAGCCGATAAGCTGGCGAAGGCGTGGCTGGCCGAGTACACCCCGCATATCAAGTCTTTGAAAGATGAGCGCAAAGAGGCCTATCGTCAAATCGTCGAAATGAGTACTGAACCGCAGGACGTGGATCTGGTCAGGCCGGAGAACAAGTTTGAAATGACCAGGGCGCGTGAAAGTGAGAAGGAAACTGACCTTCCTGTCTGGAAACGCCATTTGTTGTGTGACGAAAACGGGAACTATCCGGCTCAGTTGAACCATTGGGAAACCACGGTTTTTGAGATCGAAACCAAACGTGAAGGGTTTGCTTTCTGGTATCGAAATCCACAATACACAGGGCAGTCGTCACTAGGAATCGCTTATGTTGAAGCCGAACAGTACAAAATTGTTCGTCCCGATTTCCTATTCTTTGCTGAACAGGATGGCGAAATGATTGTGGACCTGGTAGATCCACATGGCCTGCATCTGGCTGATGCCTTGCCTAAACTGAAAGGACTGGCGCTATATGCCGAACACCATCCTAATGCTTATAGGCGAATCGAATCCGTCGCCGAAGTAAAAGGTAAATTACGTGTGTTAGATTTGAAACAGCAAGATGTACGCAATGCTATAGCTGTAGCTGAAAATGCAGAATCATTATTCAGCAGCAATTTTGCTGGCTATTATCAGTAACCTATTAGTAATCAGGGATCTGAATGGCCTTTTACTTATAAAAGGCCATTTTATAAAAAAATACTATCCTCGGCCCCTCATCAACTAATTTTTCATAAAATCCAGTCATATAATCTAATTAATTACGATTATGGAAGCATACCATTCAGCCTGCATCTACATATCCCGCTCATCTCAACGAAAGGCCGAGAAAAACGCTAGACTATGAATCACCCGCAGAACGGTTCAATAAGTGTATTGCGTCCATCAGTTGAACTCACAGCCAGAAGAGGACGTTTGACTGAAAAAAATAATTAACACAATGAACTGAACCTACCTATCAATGTATTCAATATTGATAGCTCCCAGATTTATTTAGGATAGCAATATTTACACGATAAATATAAACAAAGCCACCTATTGCAGTGGCTTCACTTGTCAATTATATTGGAGGACTGCGTTTATCAGTGCAATTTGCGGAGAGTCAATGAGCATTTTATATCTCCTTGACATTTCTATTCTAGCACGTGCTTCATTATGAGGAGTTGAGTCAAGTTTAAACATTTTAATACTCTCTCGACCTTTGTCGGAAATTCCTTGTATGAGAACTTCTACAGCTCTTACAACCCATGAATAATGCATGCTAGGTGTGTCATATCTAGGGTGTACAATACTAAAAGTACAGTTAGAGTATGAGATAGGATCTTTATCAATAAGTGTTTCTTTAGTGCCTTTTTTCAAAGGACTATTACATAAATTGCACGATAAATAAAGATTTTCAACTTCAAAAGTAAACTCTACATGCTTTGGCCTTTTAGGCCCACCTTTTGCAACTAAATGTTCAATTTCTGTTTTTCCTGTTTCACCTAATGGTAATCCACAGTATGCACAACAATCATTCTGCGCTGTTAATAGCTGGATTCTCAATAATCGTTTAAAAATAATAATCGCTGTGTCTTTTCTATCCCAGCTACCACCCACAAAAGGTTTAAACGAGTTTATCTTATTCATTATGAATGGTGGTATATAGATGTCATTAGTGATTCTATTTATCATGGAAGTCACCAATATAAATTCGCCCCTGTTCTATAATCACATTTAAGGGATCATTTACATCTAATACTATCCTTTCCAAATGCGTAAGTATCTCTTCCACTCTCTTAATATCTGAGCTTTTTTGAGATATTAGACCTGATAATTCATAAAGATCCATTTCAACTTGAGCATTTCTAATTGTACGTAAATGAAAAACTTTGTACAGTATGTTCTCTACAGACCAAGCATATGTGCTATATTCAATATGTTCACATATTCTTTTCCCGTTACATTGATTTATAGATGTTAGTGATGAGGATTCTGATTCTAAATCTGACACCATAAAATGCGAATGCGATGCAAATACAAGATGACAATCAAAGTTATAAGTTATTGATCTCTTTATGAAATTAATGTATTTCATTTGCCAAGTGGGATGCAGACTTAACTCTGGCTCATCAATTAAAAGCAATGAATTCTTTTTGATACTTGCAATTAAATTAAGTATGGTAAAAATGATATTCTTTTCACCAGAACTGGTTTCTTCAAATGAAAAATTATCTTTTTTATAGAATTCAACGTCAGGGTTAGATATAAACTCTAACTTTTCCAAGCGTGATAAAGACTGGAATAATGATGTTTTGCTCCCCCCTCCTTCATCACTAAGGTCAAGAGTGAGATGTATCCTACCATTTTTCTCCTTACATTCCTCGCTCAAAACAGCTATATCATGAAGTATGACTTCTGGATTTTCTTTGATTTTATAAAACTCATTCTCATTAACGTACTGCTTTCGTCGCAAAATTGAATCTATTTTTCTTAGTATAGTGTTAAGTGGTGGTTGTATTTTTAATAAAGTTTTCCTATTGAGATTGTAAGTAATAGCTAATTTTTCACTCATACCCAAAAAATGCAAAGTATCTTTTATCGCCTTTAATTTATCGCTATAACCTATCGACAATATCAATGAGTTGGTTATCATTCTTTTAATTGTACTAGTATAAGAAGCATTAGACGTCGCTCTAACTCCACGATAATCATAAAAATCGTCTTCTTCGAACCTCGAAAAAGAAAACTTATCATTAACCATAAAGGACATAGCTATTACTTTGGTTGGTAATCTTACATGGGATATATCAGATAGAACATCATTAATAAAACACAAAACCTTATTCCTATCCTTTTTTATAACAATTAAATCTGAATCAATTAAATATTTAACTGATGAAAATTCATATTTGTAATATGGTTTCTTTTCTTTATTTATGATCTTTTTAATAAATCTAAAGAAATCAGCAACCTGTGATAGCAAATAACTTTTACCAGAACCATTTTCGCCAATGACAATACTACTCAACGGGAGATTTCGGATGTGCCTTTGATTATCTGTAAATATGCAGTCATAAATTTCATTTTCTTTGTGTGTAATATTAAATGATAATAGTGTAAACAATTATCTATCCTCTAAGGTTTGTAAGTGTTTTATATTTTCTTTCCGATTTTATAAAAATTATAAACTATAGAAATTCCCCGCCCCTAATTATAGCTCTATCCATAACTATTAATCCTATCTTTCGCTCACAGCAGACCTGCAACTCTGTTAGCTTGTCCATACTATACCAAAACGGACCTTGCCATAAATTTATACACCTGATTTTTTAAATTGACCGGTACCCGATCGCGGTATTCGGCTCCTTAGGAAATCATCCTCATTATCCTTCACCATACGTGACCCCGTTCACATATGCATAATTTCTTCCTTTACGAACCAACCTGACGTAATTACGGTCCGTTCAACTAAATCGGGCGCTTTAGTGTACGCGACGACAGCGAGGCTAGCCTGTGCCCTGCTGCAGATAACATAAAAAAGGCGGCGCGATCTTTTAGGCGAAGAGTCCCCTCCTGCACTTTCGTTTTCCTGATCCGTTTTAGAGAGCGGTGTGACGCCTAGTAGCTTATCGTTACTGAACATGAATCCACGGGCCTCTTCATCATCCAGAATAGCCATGACTCGGGGAAACTGCAGTCCTTTCACTCCCTGATGAGTGTCGTAGGAAGATGTGGATGAAATATAGCTAATGTAATTTTCCAGTTCACGGGTGGATGCACTCAGAGATCGGCTCCAGGCGTCATGCTTTTTGTTGACGTCCACTTCCTCCGTGGATTCATCATCCTTATGTGGCACCTGCTCCAGGTGAAGTAGGAAAGCCTCAGGCAGGATCAGTAAATCCTCTTCATGAATCAGTTTGCACACTTCTATAATGGGAAAAGCTGTAGTGGTCAACAAAAACTGGCCACAGCTTTAGAGTTTTTCCAGAACAATCTTTCTGATTCATTCGGCGTCAAACCCCCATTATATTGATGGGGTCTGAGCTGACTGTAATATCCTGTGATGTAATTCGTTATTGCCGTGCTGGCTTGGCTAAAATTCGCGTGGCCATTATCCGGTACCCACTCTGTTTTCAGGCTTCTGAAGAACCGTTCTATTGGGATGTTATCCCAGCAATTTCCCCGGCGACTCAGGCTTTGCTTTATCTGATATCTCCACAGTAACTGTCTGAAATTCCTGCTGGTATAGTGGCTGCCTTGATCCGAGTGATACAGTAAATTAGCCGGCTTTCCTCGCGCTTCCCAGGCCATGGACAGCGCTTTATCTGTTAGTGCAGAATCCGGGAAAAATGACATAGCCCAGCCAACCCGTTTACGGGAAAACAGATCAAGCACTACGGCCAAATAAGCCCAGCGTTTAACCGTCCAGATATAAGTCACATCACCGCACCAGACCTGATTAGGCTCGGTTACAGCAAACTGGCGTTCCAGATAATTGAGGATCTCAACGTGTTCCTTAGACGCCTTCTTATACCTATGACCAGGCTGCTGACAGCTGATGAGACGAAGCTCTTTCATCAGCTTTGTTGCCCGCCAGCGGCTAAGTTTTACACCTTTGTTCGTGACCATCGCGGCAATATTACGTGCGCCTGCGGAGCCGTTACTTTCGCGATAACTTTCACGAACAAGACTGAGTAATGTCACCCGCGTGGCATCAGGCTTTTTTGGTTGCCGCCAGTATTTATAGCTGCTGCGATGAACCCCAAACACATTGCACACAACGGCAACGGGAAACCGCGCCCTG
>Ga0308167_1004481_pt1 | contig 10077 bp, 8 predicted proteins | sample PhyCR1_2_FD_202138 | JGI IMG/M metagenome (GOLD analysis project Ga0308167, IMG submission 202138) | Phyllosphere microbial communities from UC Gill Tract Community Farm, Albany, California, United States - DLSLRC.R1 | ecosystem: Host-associated > Plants > Phyllosphere > Unclassified | place... | reverse complement strand
CCTTCGCGAGCAAGCTCGCTCCCACATTTGAAATGCGTTCCCCTGTGGGAGCGAGCTTGCTCGCGAAGGCGCCATGTCAGGCAACAGTAATCACCCGCGCTGCAGCAATCCCTTCATGGCCAAAACTGCCGGCACGCCAAGCCCGACCCAGCTCAAGGCATCCCAGATTCCATCCCCCAGCAACGCCGCAAACAGCCCCGCCGCACTGAGCAGGGCGATCACGATCGGTGTACTGAAGACTTTCCAGAAACTCGACTGACGCGGCTTCATGCCGAGGCCTCCGCCGCTTCCAATACAGGCTTGGCCGCCTTGCGCCGCACTACCCAAAGGTAAACGCCACTGGCCAGCACGATGATCGTCAGCACATCCAGGGTCGCCCAGAGAATCTTCATCGGCATGCCGCCGTAGTCACCAAAATGCAGCGGTTGCGACATGCCCATGGCGTCCATGTACCACGGCCGTTCCGCCACGGCGGTGACCTGCAAGGTCGTGGCATCGATCAGCACCGGCGTCAGCAGGTGCGAGGTCAGGTGCGTGCCGCCCTTCATGAACACCGAATAATGGTGCTCGCTGGAAAAGCGCGTGCCGGGGAAGGCGATGAAATCCGGCTTCATCCCCGGTGCGACTTCCTCGGCGATGTCGAGCAGCCGCGTAGCCGGCGCCAGTTGGGTCAGCGGCGGCGCATCGCGATACGGCGCGATCAGCGTGGTCAACGCGTCGTTGCGCCAGGCGGCGATCAGCAGGTCGGCGCAGGCGCTGATCACCCCGGTCACGCCCACCACCAGGCACCAGGTCAGGGTGACCACACCGATCAGGTTATGCAGGTCGAGCCAGCGCAGCCGTGTGGATTTGTCCTGACGCACAGTGCCGAACTTTAAACGGCGCATGAACGGCAGGTACAACACCGTGCCGGAGATGATCGCCACGACAAACAACAGACCCATGAACGCCAGCAGCAGCTTGCCCGGCAGCCCGGCGAACATGTCGACATGCAGGCGCAGGATGAACAGCATCAAGCCACCGTTCGCCGAAGGGGTTTCCAGCGCTTCGCCAGTGCGCGCATCGAGCATGAAGGTGTGCGAAGAGTTTGGCTCGGTGTCGGCCGTCTTGGCCATGATCGCGAAGGCCGCGTTCGGCTCTTCGTCGTCATAACCGAAGTACTGCATCACTTCGCCCGGGCGATGCTTCTGCGCGGCATCGACCAGTTGCTGCAGATTGAGTTGCGGCGTGTTGGCCGGCATCTCGCGCAGCTCCGGGGCGTTGCCCAGCAAGTGATCGATCTCGTGGCTGAAAATCAGCGGCAGACCGGTCAGCGCCAGCATCAGCAGAAACACCGTGCAGATCAGGCTGGTCCAGGTGTGGATGAACGACCAGCGGCGGATGGTTTTACTTTTCATTGCATGACCTTCAAAAACACCAAGGCCGCCCGGTACGGACGGCCTGGGAACAGGGCCTGTTTCAGCTCACTGGCTTACCACTTGTAAGTGGCGCTGGCGACGACACTGCGCTGGTCGCCGTAGTAGCAGTAGAAGCTGTCGCAGGTGGAAATGTAGTCCTTGTCGAACAGGTTGGTCGCATTCACCGCCAGCGATGCACCTTTGAGGCTGTTGTCCAGACGGCCGAGATCATAATGCACGCTGGCGTCGAACACGGTGTAGGCGTCAGCCTTGCCCAGCCAGGTATTGGCCTTGTCGCCGTAGGTGTTGCCGGTGTAGCGCACGCCGGCGCCAACGCCGAAACCGTCAAGCATGCCGGCGTGCCAGGTGTAGTCGGTCCACAACGAGGCTTGCTGGTTCGGCATCAGTTGCAGGCGGTTGCCCTTGTCGACGCCTTTCTGCACCTCGGACTTGGCCAGGGTGTAGGCGGCGATGACTTTGAGGTTGTCGGTCACATCCGACACCGCTTCCAGCTCGAGACCCTTGACCTTCACTTCACCGGTCTGGCTGGTCACCGAAACGTTATTGACGAAGGTGTTCACTGCGACGTTCTTCTGGGTCAGGTCATACACGGCGGCCGTCAGCAGGGTCTTGCTGCCCGGCGGCTGGTATTTGATACCCAGCTCCCACTGCTTGCCTTCGGTTGGCTTGAGCGAACCGGTCGAGGTGACATCGGCGCCAGTGGTCGGCTGGAACGACTCGGCGTAGGACAGGTACGGCACGAAGCCGTTATCGAAGACGTAGCTGAGCGCCGCGTTGCCGCTGAATTTCTTGTCACGCTGGGTGTTGGTGGCATCGCCCTTGTTGAAGAATTCAGTGCTGGTGTGGACCCAGTCTTCACGGCCGCCGAGGGTCAGACGCCACTGGTCGAGAGCCATTTGATCCTGCACGTAGAGACCGGTCTGGTAGGTCTTCTGGTTGTAGTCGTAAAACGCGGTGGAGCGTGCTGGACGTACGATCGGCTGGCCGTAGATCGGGTTGATGACGTTGGTTTGCAGACCATCGCCAAAAATCGAGGTGTAGTTGGTGTTGCTGCGCTGGTGATCCAGACCCAGCAGCAAGGTGTGGCGAATCTCACCCGTGGCGAAGTCGGCCTGGAAGTTGTTGTCCACGGCGAACTGGCTGATGTCTTCATCGACGCTGGTGCTGGTGCGGCCGACGTTGCCCTCTGCATCCACGGTAGTGAACGGGTAGGAACCGGGTGTCAGCGACTGGAACGACAGGTCCGACTTGGTGTAGCGCAGGTTCTGTTTGAACTGCCAGACATCGTTCAACCGATGTTCGAAGGCATAACCCAGCGCGTAGTAGGTGCGGTCGTAGTATTCCCAATCCGGATCGCCGAGATTCTTGTGATGGGAAATATCACCGAGCGGCGATTTGATCTTGGTGCCCTGGATCGGCAGAAACTGGCTGGTGATGCCGGTGTCGTCGCGGGTGAACTGGCTCAGCAGAGTGAGTTTGGTGTCGTCATCGATGTTCCAGGTCAGGCTCGGCGCGATGTTGTAGCGCTTGTTGTCGACGTGATCGACCTGGGTGCCGCTGTCGCGCACCACGCCGCTGAGGCCATAGAGAAACTGCCCGGCGTCATCGATCTTGCCGGTGCTGGCGAAGTTGATCTGGCGGTGATTGTCGCTGCCGTATTGCAGCTGGATTTCGCTGCTGGCCTCGGCGCTCGGACGGCGGCTGACCATGTCGAGCAGACCGCCCGGCGGGGTCTGGCCGTACACCGACGAAGCCGGGCCACGCAGCAGGGCGAGGCGGTCGAGGTTCCAGGTTTCCTGTTTCGGATTGGCGTACACGCCTTTGGGCAGCGGCAGGCCATCGAGGAACTGGGTCGGCTCGAAACCGCGTACGCGCAGCCAGTCGGCGCGGGTGTCGCTGCCATAGCTGCTGGCGGTGATGCCGGGCATGTAGCGCACGGCGTCATCAAGGCTGTGCACGCTGCGGTCATCCATCTGCTGACGGGTGGCCACCGAGATCGAACGCGGTGCTTCGACCAGGGCGGTGTCGGTCTTGGTGCCGGCGGCGGTGCGGGTCGCGGTGTAGCCTTCGACCGGGCCCCAGGCGCTTTCGAAGTTTTCCACACCGATGACCGAAGTTTCCGGCAGGGCCAGCGTGCCTTCCGGCACGGCCACCAGGGTGTAGGTGCCGGCGCTGCTCTGTTCCAGTTGCAGACCGGTACCGCGCAAGGCCGCGCGCAGGGCACCGGCGGCATCGTATTGGCCATTGACCGGTGCCGAGGTTTTGCCGGCGGCCAGCGCAGGATTGAGCGACAGGGCGAGGCCGCCCTGACTGGCGATCTGGTTCAGGGTGGTCGACAGCGGCGCCGCCGGCAGGTTGTAGGCGCGCACGCTGGACGCTTGCTCAGCGGCGAGCAACGGGCTGCTGATCAGCGGCGTGCCGAAAGCGATGGCAAAAGCCAGCAGACTGGGGCGCAACAAGGTGTCTGGCGAACGGGACATACGGCGGCTCCTGAATGGAAATATTTCTCAATTGCCTGTGTGCCGGACGAGATTGGAAAAGTGATAGGGCTGGGTGGAAATTCTTTTTTTGCAGGAAATGGTTGTGCGGCTGATGTCGCCTTCGCGAACAGGCTCGCTCCCACATTGATCGTTCCCACGCTCCGCGTGGGAATGCCTCAATGGACGCTCTGCGTCCGCTTCGGCAGGGACGCAGAGCGTCCCGGGCTGCATTCCCACGCAGAGCGTGGGAACGATCATGTCAAGGGGCGGAGGGCTCCGCCTTCGCCACGGTGACCCAATACGGCGTATGCCGCTCGATCTGCACCGGCAAGGTCGGCAGCAATGCGCTCAGGGCCTTGTCGGTGTCATGCAACGGAAAGCTGCCGGTAATGCGCAGGTCGGCCACCTCGGGCGCCACACCCAGATGGCCACGACGATAGCGCCCGAGCTCATGCACCAGATCGCCGAGCCGTGCGTTGTCCACCACCAGCATGCCGCGCGTCCAGGCATCGGCGCCGGGGGCGAGGGCGGCAATCGAGCCCAGCCCGTCACTGCGCAGCAACACCTGCTGGCCTTCGCGCAGAATCTGTTCTTGCGGGTTCGCCTGGGCATGCGCCGCCACCGCTGACTGCAACACGCTCAGGCGCGTGCCGTCGTCCTCGCGCTTGACCAGAAACCGCGTGCCCAGCGCACGCATGCTGCCTTCGCGGGTTTCGACGATAAACGGCCGCGCATCGCCATGCCCGGTCTCGACGAGGATTTCGCCTTCCTGCAGCACGATCAAGCGGCGCTTGTCATCGAAGCGTACGTCGACCGCGCTGTGGGTGTTGAGGTTGAGCAGAGTGCCGTCGGACAGGCGCAGGGTGCGCTGTTCACCGGTGGCGGTACGCTGATCGGCAAGCCAGTAATCCAGCGGCAGATAGCGCTCACTGACAAACAGCCCCAGCCCGACGACCATCACTACACTGGCCAGCCCGCTGCCGAGTTTGCGCACGCGCCGGCGAATACCTTCGCGTGATTGCAGCAACGCATTGCGCGCCGGGCCCTTGGCGGCGCTGAAACGCTGATCGAGCATGCCCAGCTGGCGCCAGGCGCGAGCATGTTCTTCATGGGCCGCATGCCATTTGGCGAACTCCTCGCGTTCCAGCGCGGTGCTCGAATCAAGAGTCAATTGCCAGGCAATCGCCGCGTCCAGCACGTGCGCCGGCACCGGGCGCGAACTGGCCGCGGTCATGTCGGTTCACCGTAAAGGGCGATGTAGCACTGACGCAGACCTTGCGCCAGATACTGACGCACGCGCGGCACCGAGACGCCGAGTTTACCGGCGATCTCGGCGTGGCTGAGGCCGTCGAGGCGGTTATACAGAAACGCTGCGCGGGCCTTGGTCGACAACTTGCCGAGCAGGCGATCGATGGCTTTGAGGTCGTCGAGGATCATTTGCTGTTCTTCCACCGACGGCTGCTCGTCTTCGGGGATCAGCATCAGTTCGGTGAGGTAGGCCTGTTCCAGCGCCGCGCGGCGGAAGTAGTCGAACAACAGGCCCTTGGCGATCGCCAGCAGAAACGCCCGGGGTTCGCGCGGCGTCGGCAATTCATCGCGGTTGAGCAGGCGCACGAAGGTGTCCTGGCTCAAGTCCTCGGCACGCTGTGGACACGCCACATTGCGCCGCAACCACGCCAGCAGCCAACCGCGATGGTCGCGATACATCGCACCGACGAGCTCACTGTGGGGGTTGGGCACTGACGACACCGGACATCACCGATTGGGAAATGTTAACTAACGAGAATAGTTCGCGATTCTGGCAGAGGTGGGAATGGTTAGCAATTGGCCACTGGTCAGGTGATCTGAAGCAACGCGTTGCCTTGTGGGAGCGAGCCTGCTCGCGAAGGCGGCTGGGGAGGTGCCGAAAAGCTAGAAGGACGGCGCCTGCTGCCGCCGCTTCCACTGGCTCAACCGCTGCTGCAGATTCAACGGACTGTAAATCTGCTGCGCCCGCGCCCGGCTGAACAGAATCAGTGCCAGTTCCGCCGTGGCCAGCGCATCGGCACTGGCGTTATGCCGTTCGAACACTTCAAGCCGGAACCACTCGATCCACTCATCCAGCCCCGCCTCGCGAATCTGCGCCTGCGGACATAACAGCGGCGCAATGTCCGCCACATCCAGAAATACATGCTGCAGCTTGTGCCCCAGATGTTCCTTTAGCGCGCGCCCGAGCATGTGCTGATCGAACGGCGCATGAAACGCCAGCACCGGGCTGTCGCCGATGAACTCCAGCAGCTCCAGCAACGCTTCTGCCGGGTCGCTGCCTGCGGCAATCGCATTCGGCCCCAAGCCATGAATCAGCACGCTGGGGCTGAGCTTCAATTCGCGGCATTGCAAGGTGCGTTCGAACTGCTGACGGAAATCGATCGCGCCGTCCTCGATCACCACCGCGCCGATCGACAGGACCCGATCCTTGCTCATATTCAGGCCGGTGGTTTCCAGGTCCAGCACCACCCAGCGCTGCTCGCGCAGGCTGCATTCGTTCAGCTCGGCATGCGCCGGCAGCTTTGCCAGCCGCTGCTGTAGATCCGCCGACACCACGGGACTGGCCGGGCGCAACCAGGAAAACAGGCTCATAGCTGATACCGCAAGGTCAGGCTGCTTTGCAGGCGCTGCGCCTGGCGCAGGGATTCGCGCAGGATGCGCCGATCGAGGTGATTGAGGCTGTCGGGATCGACGCGGTTGGAATATGGCTGGTTCTCCCGGGTCTGCAGCTGATGCTGCTGCATGCGCGTTTGTTGAATGAAGTGATAGGCCTCTTCATACGCCGCGCCGTCGAGCGGCTCGATGACCTCTTTATCGACCAGTTGGCGAAAGCGTTCGAGGGTGTTGTTGGCGTCAATGCCGTTGGCCAGCGCCAGCACACGGGCGCCGTCCACGAACGGGGTCAGGCCCTGGATTTTCAGATCCAGTGTGGCCTTCTCGCCGTTCTTGCGGGCCAGCACGAATTCACGGAAGCGTCCAACGGGAGGGCGATTGCGCAGCGCGTTCTCGGCCAGCATGCGCTGGAACAGACGGTTGTCAGCGACCTGATCGAGAATGCCCCGGCGCAATTGCTCGCAGCCTTGCTCATCGCCCCAGACCACGCGCAGGTCGAAATAAATGCTCGAACCCAGCAGGTTCTCCGGCGTGGCTTCGCGGATGAACGCGGCGAAGCGCCGCGCCCATTCGGCCCGCGACAGACACAGCTCGGGATTACCGGCCATGATGTTGCCCTTGCACAGGGTAAAGCCGCACTGCGCCAGGCTCTGGTTGATCTGCTGGGCAATGGGCAACAGCTTGCCGCGAATCTCCGCCGCGTGCGCGGCATCGCGCGCGTCGAAGAGAATGCCGTTGTCCTGATCGGTGTGCAGCGTCTGCTCGCGCCGGCCCTCGCTGCCGAAACACAGCCAACTGAACGGCACGCCCGGGTCGCCTTTTTCGGCAAGGGTCAGTTCAATGACCCGACACACCGTGTGATCGTTGAGCAGGGTGATGATGTGAGTGATCTGCGTCGACGACGCGCCGTGGGCGAGCATGCGTTCGACCAGTTGGCCGATCTCGCCGCGCAAGGTCACCAGTTGTTCGACCCGCTGCGCGCTGCGGATGGTCCGGGCCAGGTGCACCAGATCGACCCGTTGCAGGGAGAACAGATCACGCTCGGACACTACACCGCACAGGCGTTGATCCTTGACCAGACACACGTGAGCGATGTGCCGCTCGGTCATGGCGATTGCCGCATCGAAGGCGCTGTGATCCGGCGACAGATAAAACGGTGATCGAGTCATGTGCTGTTCGATGGCGTCGCTGAAATCACCGACACCTTCGGCGACCACATGGCGCAAATCGCGCAGGGTGAAAATCCCCAGCGGCGCCTTGTGCTCATCCACTGCGACGATGCTGCCGACCTGTTGCTCGTGCATCAGCTTCACCGCTTCACGTAGCGGCGTCTCGGCGCTGCAGGTCACCGGATGACGCATCGCGAGTTCACCGAGACGGGTGTTCAGCGAGTATTGAGTGCCGAGGGTCTCCACGGCTTTTTGCTGGACTTGCTGGTTGACCTGATCGAGCAGGCTGCTCACCCCACGCAAGGCGAAATCGCGGAAGGCGCTGGAGAGTGCGAACAGTTTGATGAACGCCAGTTTGTTCAGTTGCAGGCAGAAGGTGTCTTCGCCCGCCAGGTGCTCGGTGCGTGTGGCGCGTTCACCGAGCAGCGCGGCCAGCGGAAAGCATTCGCCGGTGGTGATTTCGAAGGTGGTCTCGGTGCCGGGTTTGGTGATGTGCTGGCGTTCGCCGACCACCCGACCCTGTTTGACGATATGAAAGTGTTCCACCGGGCCGTCGGCCGGTTTGATGATGCTTTCGCCCTGGGCAAAAAAACGCAGCTGACATTGCTCCACCAGATAGGCGAGGTGGGCGTGTTCCATCTGATTGAAGGGCGGGAAGCGCTGGAGGAATTGCAGGGTGCCCTGAATGTTCTGCAACACCGCGGTTTTCCCTGCCTGGGTGAAGGCGTCCGCTTTGCTCATAACCATTACCGCAGTCTTTTTCGAATTGTTGTGGTCGGATCGTTGCGGCCATGGTCGACCCCGGCGGGCAGAGTGCCCATTGGACGTAAGTCTAGGTTTTGCCACCATTGGCCGATTTTCGGAAATAACCTACGCAAAAGCTCGGAAAAGCTTGCGCTAGCCACTTGGAAAAAATTCCGACGAAGTGCACATTGAAGCGCTGTCCGGCGATGTCTGACGACTTGCCAGGGATTGTTTGAACATTTAGAGAACGCCATGTCCGACCACGATATTTTGAGCGACGCCGAGCGTGAAGCGCTCAGCGCAGTAATGCTCGAACCTGATCTGCCGCCGCAGCGTGTCCTGATCGTCGACGACGACAAGGACGCCCGCGAGCTGTTGTCGGAGATTCTCGCGCTGGACGGCATTCGCTGCATGACCGCAGCCAGCGGTGAAACCGCGCTGAAAATGCTCGATGAAAAGCCTTCGATCGGTCTGGTGATTACCGACCTGCGCATGGGCAATGTCGACGGCCTCGAGCTGATTCGCCAGGTGCGTGAATCGGTACGGGCAGCGATGCCGATCATCATCGTCTCCGGCGATGCCGACGTGAAAGACGCGATCGAAGCGATGCATTTGAGCGTGGTGGACTTTCTGCTCAAGCCGATTGATACGGGCAAGTTGCTTGAGTTGGTGAAACACGAATTGGGCATAGAACCTTAAGACATATTTCGTCGCCCAGCAGATGATCGTTCCCACGCTCTGCGTGCGAATGCATCAATGGACGCTCCGCGTCCGCAGTTGTGGGACGCGGAGCGTCCCGGGCTGCATTCCCACGCAGAGCGTGGGAACGATCAAAGAATTCAATCCACCTCAAAAACAAAAAGGCCCTGATCTCTCGATCAGGGCCTTTTTCACTTCCAGCGTCAGCGCAAATTACAGACCATTTGCGGCCTTGAACTCACGACGACGACGGTGCAGCACCGGCTCGGTGTAGCCGTTCGGTTGCTTGGTGCCTTCGATCACCAGTTCGACCGCCGCCTGGAAGGCGATGTTGCTGTCGAAGTCCGGTGCCAGCGGGCGATACAGCGGGTCGTTGGCGTTCTGGCGGTCGACCACCGGCGCCATGCGCTTGAGGCTTTCCATCACCTGTTCCTCGGTGACGATCCCGTGGCGCAGCCAGTTGGCGATGTGCTGGCTGGAGATACGCAGCGTCGCACGGTCTTCCATCAGGCCGACGTCATTGATGTCCGGCACTTTCGAGCAACCGACACCCTGGTCGATCCAGCGCACCACGTAACCGAGAATGCCCTGGGCGTTGTTGTCCAGTTCGTTCTTGATCTGCTCGGGTGTCCAGCTCGGGTTGACCGCCAGCGGGATGGTCAGGATGTCGTCCACCGAGGCGCGTGCACGTTTGGCCAGCTCAGCCTGACGCGCAAACACATCAACCTTGTGGTAGTGCAACGCGTGCAGCGCAGCCGCGGTTGGCGACGGTACCCACGCGGTGTTGGCGCCGGCCAGCGGGTGAGCGATTTTCTGCTCGAGCATCGCGGCCATCAGATCCGGCATCGCCCACATGCCTTTGCCGATTTGCGCACGACCCTGCAGGCCGGTGCTCAGACCGATATCGACGTTCCAGTTTTCGTAGGC
>Ga0308167_1004480_pt1 | contig 10077 bp, 9 predicted proteins | sample PhyCR1_2_FD_202138 | JGI IMG/M metagenome (GOLD analysis project Ga0308167, IMG submission 202138) | Phyllosphere microbial communities from UC Gill Tract Community Farm, Albany, California, United States - DLSLRC.R1 | ecosystem: Host-associated > Plants > Phyllosphere > Unclassified | place... | reverse complement strand
ATTTTAGCGGGCGGTTCTGGTACTCGTCTTTATCCTGTAACTATGGCTGTCAGTAAACAGCTATTACCGATTTATGATAAACCGATGATCTATTATCCGCTCTCTACACTGATGTTAGCGGGTATTCGCGATATTCTGATTATCAGTACGCCACAGGATACTCCTCGTTTTCAACAACTGCTGGGTGACGGGAACCAGTGGGGCCTGAATCTTCAGTACAAAGTGCAACCGAGTCCGGATGGTCTTGCGCAGGCATTTATCATCGGTGAAGAGTTTATCGGTGGTGATGATTGTGCTTTGGTACTTGGTGATAATATCTTCTACGGTCACGACCTGCCTAAGTTAATGGATGCCGCTGTTAACAAAGAAAGTGGTGCAACGGTATTTGCCTATCACGTTAATGATCCTGAACGCTACGGTGTCGTTGAGTTTGATAAAAACGGTACGGCGATCAGCTTGGAAGAAAAACCGCTACAACCGATATTAACCGTATTTATATGGAACAGGGGCGTTTATCCGTTGCCATGATGGGACGTGGTTATGCATGGCTGGACACGGGGACACATCAAAGTCTTATTGAGGCAAGCAACTTCATTGCAACAATTGAAGAGCGTCAGGGGCTAAAAGTTTCCTGCCCAGAAGAAATTGCTTACCGTAAAGGGTTTATTGATGCTGAGCAGGTGAAAGTATTAGCTGAACCGCTGAAAAAAAATGCTTATGGTCAGTATCTGCTGAAAATGATTAAAGGTTATTAATAAAATGAACGTAATTAAAACAGTAATTCCAGAAGTCTTGATTTTTGAGCCTAAAAAATTTGAGGACTCCAGGGGGTATTTTTTTGAAAGCTTTAATCAAAGGCTTTTTGAAGATGCCGTAGGAAAAGAAACTCTATTCGTCCAAGATAATCAATCATATTCAAGTAAAAATGTATTAAGAGGTTTACATTATCAAAGCGAGCCGTATGCTCAAGGGAAGCTAGTAAGATGTATTATGGGGGAAGTATTTGATGTAGCCGTAGATATTAGAAAAGAGTCAGAAAGTTATGGGCAATGGGTTGGAGTATTTTTATCTGAGGATAATAATAGACAGTTATGGATACCTGAAGGATTTGCTCACGGTTTTCTTGTTAAAAGCGATAAAGCAATTTTTGCATATAAATGTACTAATTTTTATAACCCTTCTGCTGAAAATACTATTAGATGGGACTCGCCTGATTTGGCAATTGAATGGCCTTTAGATGATGAAGATTTATTGATATCGGAAAAAGATTTATTAGGAAGAAAATTTTTATAACGACAGGAGAGCATATGATGTATAAAAAAATAAAAATGTTAGGACGGAAATTACGTTGCGAGTACAATATATTAAGAGGGTTTATATATGATTATAAAATATACAACAACGCTTCACTAAAAACACATAAAAAAACAATGGGTTTTGATGAATCTCTAGGGTTGATAATCAGACTATATCACTCCCTTGAAAAAGGGTTAGCAAATGAAAAATTCAAAAAAGAATCGTCATTAAAAAACGTTTCATTGCTGCTGACTATATTTTTAGAAAATAATAAAATTGATTATAGCGATGTTCATGTTCAAGCAGCCATAAAAACAGTATCTTTATATTTCGAAAAACATCCAAATAAGGGAACGCTTGAATTTGAAATTCAAAGAAGAAAGTTCAAACAAATTTTAGAGAAAGTTGGTGATGTATCAGGTTATATAGGTGGCGTAAAACAAATACCAACAAAACCTAAAAATCAGGAAATAGATTATAAAGAATTTGTTAAAACACGCGTTAGCGTTAGATCATTTTCAGGAAAAAAAATAATTCTCGAGGATATCTTAAAAGTCATTGATATTGCAAGGTATTGTCCATCTGCCTGCAACAGGCAAGCCGTTAAGTTATTTTATTCTTTAAATTCTAAAGAAAACGAGCACATACTAAAGCTACAAAATGGTAGTCGTTCATTCCGTGAAGCTGTTCCTGGCTTAATAGTAATAACATCGGATTTAAGATATCAAGAGGGTAGCGAAGAGCGAAATTTAGGTTTCATTGAAGGCGGTATTTGGATTTCTTCACTTGTGAATTCACTCCATGCGTATAATATAGGAAGTTGTGTTTTAAATTGGTGTGTTAATCCAGAAACTGATAAAAAGTTGCGAGATTTGATAAATATCCCTTATAACTATCAGATTATTTCATTACTTGCAATTGGATATGCTAATAATGATCAGCTTGTTCCATTTTCAGTAAGAAAAGAAGCTATCGATTTCATACAAAACATTAATTTGAAATGAGCATAAAAATGAAAGCTAATACGTCAAATACGAAAAGACTATTTTTCAATAGTATTATAATGTATTTACGTATGATTTTGTTAATGTTGATTACGTTATATATATCCAGGGTGACCATCAACACACTTGGAATAGAAAAGTTTGGGTTGTATAGTGTTATTTCTGGATTTGTTCTCTTAGCTGGAGTCTTTACTAATATATTAGAGTCAACATCACAAAGATTTTTATCTAAGTCTTTAGGAGAAGGTGGTAATGTTTCATCGATCTTTGAGTCTTGCATCAGTACTCATATAGTTCTTTCATTGATCGCTGCATTATTAATCGAGATGTTGGGAGTATGGTTTATAAATTATAAGTTAAGGCAAGATGTCATATCAATAAATGAAGTTTATATAATATTTCATCTCTCAGTAATTACATTCGTCGTTACTGTAATAACTTCTCCATTTTATGCAGCTCTTATATCATTCGAAAATGTTAATTACTATAGTATCTTCACTTTATGCGATGTTATATCTAAAGTTGTAGGAATAAGTTTGGCGCCACAATTACCATGGGAAATTACTATTAATTATGCTGCTATGATACTAATTACAACATTGGTTAATAGGGTAATTCTTACTAGTTGTTTTGTAATGCGCTATCCTAAACTAGGTTGTAGACCTTCTCTAGATTTTTGTCAAATGAAAAATATATTATCATTTGCAGTATGGAATATGTGGGGAGGAGCTGCGACAGTATTGAACTCTCAGGGAATAAATATTGTTATAAATGTATTTTTTGGGATACTTTTTAATTCGGCAAGAGCTATTACATCTCAGATAAATTCGGCAATATTGCAACTAACAAATAGTATACAACTTGCATTAAATCCACAAATTGTTAAAAGTTATTTTAAAGATAATTCATGTTATTTAAACCAGTTAATAATTTGCTCGGGGAAGATTAATGTATATTTAACATTGTTGATAATTTGTATTTTTTTACCAAACATTAATTTTTTATTGACGGTATGGCTTGGTAATTTTCCTGTGATGACGATACTTTTAATAAAATTAATGTTTATTGAATTGTTCATTAATAGTTTTTCGGCATCACTTTCATCACTGATTCAGGCAACAGGTAAAATCAAAATCTATCAGATGGTGGTTGGTGGAGTAATGTTGCTGAACTTACCTTTGTGCCTATTGATATTATCAATATTTAAAGAAGTCGAAATAGTCTATCTTGTTGCTATCTTTGTGGCCTTAGTCTGTCTGGTTTTAAGATTGATATTTGTTAATATGAATTCTAAAATTAATATAGTGTCATATCTAACTAATGTAATTTTGCCTGGAGGGGGGATTGCATTTATTATTTATCTAATACAAAACAGGTGGCTAACAGAAGCTACGGATCTATTAACAGCTTTAATTAATATTTTATATACACTGTTCTTATATAGTGTGTTAATCATTGTGATTGGATTGAATAATACGGAAAGATGTTTTGTTTTAAAGCATTGTGGATTTTTTAATTGGATGAAAAATGGCTAAATTAAAAACTAAATCAAGTAATTGCGGAATTATAACATTCCATAAAGCACATAATTATGGAGCTGTTTTACAGGCATATGCGTTAATGACAACATTAAAAAAAAATGGATTACAAGTTAGTTTTATAGATTATGAGAATGAAGTGCTCTCAAGGGGGTATAGCTTTTATCCTATATTAAAGGGAACGTCGACTATAAATTATATTAAGGAATGGATTCATTTGATTTTAGATTTAAAACGTAAATATAAAAGGTTTAAAGCATTTAGTGATTTTATAAATAAATATATTGCATGTACGCCATTGAATAAAGACACTAAATGTTTCGATATTATCTTTCTTGGTAGTGATCAGATATGGAATGCAAATTATACTAACGGAGTAGACCCTAACTATTATGGACAAGGACCTTATTGTAAAGCGCACAAATTAGTTTCTTATGCGGCAAGTATGGGTAAGCTGTGTTTGGGAAAATATGAGGAACAAGCATTCTTATCTTTGATAAATAATATACAGCAGATTGGTGTTAGAGAAAATTATTTAAAGACGTACATAGAAGAAAAAACCGATTTAAAATGTGATGTTAATCTTGATCCGACTCTTCTGCTTACTAAAAGCGATTGGGATAAACTGGCAGCACCTAACGATACACAAGAACGCTATCTTCTTATATATGAAATGCATACTCACAGGAGTACGAATATTATTGCTAATAAAATAGCAAAAATACTAAATTTAAAGATTAAAAAATTAGCATGTCGAACGAATTACAAAATTGAGAAGGATGTAATAACAAATGCAGGACCACAAAATTTCTTAACTTTATTTAAAAATGCAGCTTTCGTGGTGACCACTTCTTTTCACGGAACTGTATTCTCAATTATAAATCAGGTGCCATTCTTTACTTTGGAATTTGGTAACGAGATAGACTTAAGAAGCCGTTCACTTCTTGAAATGCTTAATTTGAATGAACGAATGATCAGTGACGATGCAAATTTGAATTATGAGAAGCTTTTCTTGGAATTTGATGAGGCTCATTCAATATTAGAAAGTAAAAGGCAGGATTCTTTAAGTTTCATTGAGAGAGCTCTGAGTTAAATAAAATGACTAAAGTTTTAATAGTGTTCCATGACGGTGATAAAAAAAGTGGTGCAACAGCCTCAATGTTAGATCTTTTAACAGAGCTGATCAAATGTAAAGATTTGAAAATAATATGCTTAATTCCAAAGTATGGGTCTTTATATGATGAACTAAAAAGATTAAGAATTAAAACTTATGTTATTAAATATTATAGTGGGAGATATAGTCTTGGGAGTTATAAAGGTACTGTTTGGAATATTATAAAAACCTCAATAAAACAGTTAATTACCTTTTTATCTTTTATGAAAGTTAAAAATAAATTTATGAATATCGATGTCGTTTATACGAATACATCTGATAACTATATGGGATTGTTACTCTCAATTTTTCTTAAAAAAAAGAATATTTTTCATATTAGGGAATTCGGTTTAGAAGATCAACACCAAAAGCATATAATTACAGATCATTTATATTACTCGTTGGTAAACAAATATGCTAATGAAGTTATAGTTATATCAGAAGCGTTAAAAAATAAAATAATAAAATACATTACAGGAAATAATCTTAATCTAATATATGATGATGTCCATATCCAAAACAAACCAATGCTAAATTATGCTAATTCGGCTAGGCTGCGGAAGTTCATTATTATTGGCACATTATGTGAGGGGAAAGGTCAAAAAATAGCCATAGAGGCTATGCATAATCTGATTCGTGAAGGATATTTATGTCACTTAAAAATAATTGGAAATAATAGAGTTCCATATGCAAGTTATCTTAATAAAATTGTTGCTGATTATAATTTGAGTGATTATGTAGAGTTTATGGGATTTAGGCATGATCTTGATCAAATAAGGCTTGACAACGATGTTTGCTTAATTCCCTCTCTTTCTGAAGCTTTTGGTAGAGTTACCATTGAATCAATGGCTGCAGGTATGATAGTTGTTGCTAGTGATTCTGGTGCTAGTAAAGAGATCATCAATGATGGTATAAACGGTTTTTTGTTTTCTTCAGGTTCGGTAAGTGATCTTACTAGCGTACTTAAAAAAATCCTTGATGTAGAGTCTAATAATTTAGAATGTATAAGGAAAAGGGCTTTGGTTGACTCACAAAAATATACATCAGGACATGCAGCTTCATCAATTTATAATTTGATCATTAACTGATTTTTTATAAACTTTGATTATCATTTTTAAATGTTAATTAAAAAAACAATAAGGGCTAATTAGTGCAAAGTAATGTTAAAGGGTTGAGCTATTATTGGTCTTTTCTATGTTTTACAATAATGATATTTTTCCTTTTCAGACAATACCCATTATTAAAGTATTCATCAATTATGAATGTGTCTTGTCTGTTATTTCTCATATTTGTCACTTTTTTTATAAAAAGAGGAGTATTTAGTTCTGGGATTTTTTTATTTTCCCTCATATTTTTATCAGTTCATGGGTTGTATTCACTTTATTCGGGTAACGACCCTGTGTTGATATCGCGATTTTATATAATTCTTATTTTAATTATTGTCAGTTATTATGCAGCAATAAAGTCAATTTCTTATATTAATATTTTCATCTTTCTGGCCGTGACTCAGGCTTTCGTAATAATTGGATTAGAAGCTTTTATGTTTCTAAATTTTAGGTTTTCCGATTACTCTGCAATCAGAAATTACTTTATTGATAATCAGTTTGGTGATATATATACATATAATGGATTTTTTTACCATATTCAAATTAAAGGGAATGCATTACTTTTGTTTTCTTATATGATATCTTTTTATCTATATAATAAAACAAATAATAAATTATATCTTCTTTCATCCATGTTCCTTGCATTAGCAGTCTTATTTTGTGGGAATCTTGCTTTTTATATTACTTTTCTTATTCATGCTTTTATTTTTTTGTTTTTAAGAAAAGCAAGGACATATAATCAGTTATTATTAAAGGTGTTTATTTTTTTAATTACATTCGGCGTTTTTATCTCGTATTCTGGAATGGAATACTTAGTTAAAGCATATGAACTTAAATTTCAAGGTGCCAACTTTTCATCTATGGGCACGAGATTTGACCAATTCAATGTATTAATTGATGATTTGTTTGAAAATGTATTAACAGCTCTTGTGGGGCAAGGGTTAGGTAACATTATTAATGTACAAACTGCCGTGCGTAATTACTCAGATTATATATACTATGAATTACAAGCTGTATATTTTCTGAATCAGTTGGGTGTTCTTTTATTTTTATTGTTTGTTATCATTAACGTTATTTTGACACTTAAGTTTATTAAACCTATAGAGCTTAGAATAGTTTATATGCTATATATTTTATACGCATTAGTGAATCCTTATATGTTGGACACGAATCATGTTGTTGTAGTTTTTATTTTAGTCAGTTTGAGCTCTATTTTTTCGAAAGGCGGAGATTGTTCTTATAATGGAAAAAAACATATCAGTAGTTATAATTACATTTAATCCCAAAGTGGAAATATTGAAGGAAAATATAATTAATCTTCTAAAATCATCAATTGTTATCAAAGTTATAATTGTTGATAATGGTGCATCAAAAAGTTTAGACGAATTAAAAAGTATTCCAGATGTTATAATTAAGCACCTTGGTCAAAACCGTGGTATTGCAACGGCACAAAATGTCGGGCTAAGAATTTCTCAATCTTTATGCTCAAAGTATGCGCTATTACTGGATCAAGATTCAGAAATTGAAACAGATTTAGTGTCAAAACTTCTCGACGGTTACATTACATTAGAACAAAAAGGCATCAAACTTGCCGCTGTTGGTCCCCGACCGTTTGATTTATTTGAAAACAAAAAAATGAAAGCAAGCATTCAAAGAGATATTCAAATATTTGAGGGTTTTTCTTTGACGAAACAGATAATCGCTTCAGGTAAGCTAATTAATTTGGACGTTTTAGATCAAGTCGGTTTTATGGAAGATGATTTATTTATTGATGGTGTTGATCATGAATGGTGTTGGCGTGCTGGAAGATTAGGATATAAAATTGCAATAATAGAAAATGCTATTATGAAACATCGATTAGGCGACGCACGTGGTAATTTTTTAGGATTTACTTATAAAATTGGTTCGCCTATTAGACTATATTATCAATTTAGAAACATCTTAGTTCTAAGTCGAAGGGATTATGTTCCTTTGTATTGGAAATTAAGAAATTTGATAGGTATGTTTCTGAAATTTATTATATTTTCTCTAAAAGAGAATGATTCAAAAATTAGACGCTATTATATGATTAAAGGCTTCTGTTCTGGTCTGAAGAAAGATAAAGGTATCATCGATAAACCATTTAAATAATGCGATAGATTCTCATTGATATTTATAGGTTGCATTAGGATTATGTTGAATGTTCAAATTTTCAGTTTTAATGTCTGTGTATTATAAAGAAAAACCAGCTTATCTTGATGAGGCGTTGAATAGTCTTGCCATACAAACCTATAAGGCTGATGAAATAGTTTTGGTGATTGATGGTCAAATCCCAATTCAATTAAAAAATGTTATAGATAAGTGGTTGCTATTATTACCTATAAAAACAATCCCACTGGAGAAAAATGTTGGGCTTGGTAATGCGCTTAATATTGGATTAAATTATGTCACTAATAAATTAGTTGCTAGGATGGATACTGATGATATCTGTGTTCCTGAAAGGTTTGAGAAACAAATAAGTTATTTTCAGAAAAATCCAAGTACGATTATATTAGGTGGGGCCATTGATGAATATGATGAGACTTTTAAAGATAGGAGAGGGCGTAGATTTTCATGTTGCTCGCACAGTGATATAGTGAGCTATTCTCTCTTTAGAAATCCATTCAACCATATGACTGTAATGTTCAATAAAGAATTTATCTTGGGAATAGGTGGTTACAAGCATCATCATTACATGGAAGATTATAATTTATGGCTAAGGTGCATTGCTAATGGTGCCATATGTTCTAATATTGATAATACGCTGGTCCTTGCACGAACAGGTGATGCAATGATAGAACGAAGGAGGGGAAGGGATTATTTAAAAAGTGAAATCGAATTGGCACGCTTGAAAATTAAGTGTTTTCCAAATAAAAAAGCAAAAATCATTTTAATAACTTTTTCTAGACTTATAGTACGTATACTACCTCAGCAAATATTGTCATCAGTGTATAAAAATATCAGGAAAAAATAGTAAGTTATTTTCTACATGATTTGCGGTCCTTGCTATAAGAGTGACATCAATTTTTCGTGTTTATATCTTTCGTATATACATTACTTTGATTTTATGTGATTATTGTTGGGGATAGTAATAATAAAACAATGCGTTGCTTATTTTTGTTGGTTTGATTGTTTGTGTGAAATTTAAAGCATTAGGCATCTTTCTTCTTTTTTTATTGAAAAAAGTTTTTTTGTTAATTTGATAATTATTAGATTGATTTTTTTGTTTTATTATGTATCTCAATTAATTATTGAGAAGTTGTTGTTTTATAGGGTGGCGTATTTAATTTATACGGCTTACTAATTTAATGAATAGAACTCAATTGTATGTCCATTTGATTCAGTCTGCCGACAACTTTGTTTTTACCGTCAATATCATATATATAATACTTTATTTCAAGTAAACTTTTTAAGTTATTCTCATACCGCACACGCGGTAAAACCCTGACAGGAGTAAACAATGTCAAAGCAACAGATTGGCGTAGTCGGTATGGCAGTGATGGGGCGCAACCTTGCGCTCAACATCGAAAGCCGTGGTTATACCGTCTCTATTTTCAACCGTTCCCGTGAAAAGACGGAAGAAGCACGGATGCTGCTATTGATTCCCTCAAACCATATCTCGATAAAGGCGACATCATCATTGATGGTGGTAACACCTTCTTCCAGGACACCATTCGTCGTAATCGTGAGCTTTCTGCAGAAGGCTTTAACTTCATTGGTACCGGTGTTTCCGGCGGTGAAGAAGGTGCGCTGAAAGGTCCTTCCATTATGCCTGGTGGGCAGAAAGAAGCCTATGAACTGGTTGCACCGATCCTGACCAAAATCGCCGCAGTGGCTGAAGACGGTGAGCCATGCGTTACCTATATTGGTGCCGATGGTGCAGGTCATTATGTGAAGATGGTTCACAACGGTATTGAATACGGTGATATGCAGCTGATTGCCGAAGCCTATTCTCTGCTAAA
>Ga0308167_1004474_pt1 | contig 10090 bp, 14 predicted proteins | sample PhyCR1_2_FD_202138 | JGI IMG/M metagenome (GOLD analysis project Ga0308167, IMG submission 202138) | Phyllosphere microbial communities from UC Gill Tract Community Farm, Albany, California, United States - DLSLRC.R1 | ecosystem: Host-associated > Plants > Phyllosphere > Unclassified | place... | reverse complement strand
GCAGGACCGCGTCGGCACGATCAAGGTGCCGCTGCTGGAACCGTCGGATATCGTGTCGCTGCCGAAAGGGCAGGCATTCGCCCTGCTTGAGGGCGGGCAGCTCTGGAAAATCCGCATGCCGCTGCCAGCCGGCGACGCCGCCGATGAGCACATGCCGGACGATATCACCCGCCTGGCCGAAGAGATGCGCCGTAATTACCACAGCAGCGAAGGGTGGTGGAACGGCGGCGCCGGCCACGTTGCCCCGGCCGTCACGAAAGGAGAGGACAATGGCTGAACCGCGCCGCAACGTCACGCCACAGAATCCGCAGCAGCCGGTTCCGCCGCGCGAGCACGGGCTGATTTACAACCTGGTCTGGGGCTGGCCGTGGAAGCTGGCCGGCATGATCCTGGCCTCCCTTTTTCTGAGCCTGATTGTGGAATACATCGGTATCGCTTTTTTCTGGCCGGAAATGGGCGCCGCACACAGTCAGCAGGTGATGACGACGGAAATGGGCTACCTGTCATCGGATTTTACCCGCAGCCTGCTGCTCTCTGAACCCTCCGTCACCGTTACGCAATGGATCACGTTTGCGTATCAGTGGGCCTTTGTTGACAGCGGTTTTGTGGGCTGGGTACAGTCAATGTATGAATCGGAAATGAACAGCGGCAACGAGATATCCCGTCAGCTAAAGTCAGGCAGCAGCTGGCTCGCCGGCTATCTGCAGCAGTATCTGCTTGCCACCGTCTGGGTGGCCGTTGTAACGCTTATCCGTGTCACGATACTGACGCTCTCCATCCCGCTGTTTGTGCTGGTTATCGCCGTAGCCGTGGTGGAAGGGCTGGGACGCCGCGACCTGCGTCGCTACGGGGCGGGCTATGAGTCGTCATTTTTATATCACCGGGCAAAAAGGTTGATTAAGCCGGCGGTCTACATACCGGCAATGGCGTACCTGTCTTGGCCGTCAGCGGTTTATCCCAACCTTCTGCTGCTGCCCGCGGCCATCATGCTCGGGCTTGCCATTACGGTAACCACCGCGTCGTTTAAAAAGTACCTTTGATCTCCCCAGGCCCGCAGTTGCGGGCCTTTCCATTCCTCAGGTCACTTACGTTATTTCATTAATTTTTATCCTCAGTGAAATCTGGTGCTTCCATGCCGCTAAAGCGGCATTCATGGGCTGACTGCTCACTGCGTACTAGCTTGGTTTATTTTATGCCTGCGTTGAATGTCTGCTTTGTGCCAGAAGCGGACGTTCAAAAGAACTTTAGGTACCACACTATGATGTTAAATATGAGAGCTGGGTATACCCCGAGAAAGAGGCCGAATCATTTTTGTTGCGGATGTTGAAGGCTTGGACGAACTCGCCCGGCATTAGTTTGACCTGATGGCCCAGCCCGCTTAATTGCCTGGCCCAGTGATGTGCTCCCCCACAGGCCTCCATTTCGATTATGCAGGGCGCTCGATTGGTAAAGAACTCAAGAAATTTCTCTCTTTTAATAGCTTTATTAAACATCTCACCTGTGTTTTTATCCAGGTAATGAGCCGGCATTACGTTCTTGGCAATATCGATACCAACTGACATAGGCTTCATTTTGGATTACTCCATATGATTTAGTTGACGGGGATAATTTTACAAGCAAAACCATTTTTGGAACTATCAGTACTGTCCTGTCATATTGTAGTGATGGGTTTACACAATTTTTTGAGTGAGGACTTTGATGGCATATTTTCGCTCCGTAATGCATGTCATATGTTCGGCATTGATGTTCGCTCTGGCAGGAGTAATAGTTAAATTTGTATCAGCTGATATGGATACGCTGTCACTGGTGTTCTGGCGGAATATATTTAGCTTTTTATGCGTAGCGATGGTAGGAGTTTTCTCCGGTAAATTAAGTTTTAAATCTGAAAGAAAAGGTGTGCACGCGTTAAGGTCATTGTTTACATTTTTCGCCCTGCTAACTTATTTTTTTGCTGTCAAAAATACAGAATTAAGCACCGCGGTCTTACTTCAGCAGACATCGCCTGTGTTTGTTCCAGTTATAGCTCTTCTGGTACTCAAAAAATTCCCAGACCCCTTTGTGTGGATTGGGACAGTAGTTGGTTTCATAGGGGTAGCGTTGACGAGTGGCGTAGGCACGCATAGTCTCAATATAGGCGATCTGGCTGGAATCATATCAGGCATGATGGGTGGGGCAGCCACGATCACCATCTGGCTAATGTCAGATACGGAATCTCCATATCGACAAATGCTTTTTTTCTCAATATTCACTCTTCTTTATTCGCTGGTGTTAATTCCCTGGGTATGGCATTCATTTGATTTATCGAGCATTCCATATTTAATGTTGCTAGGTGTGGTTACAACTTTAGCTCAATACTTTCTTTCGGTTGCATGCTCTTATGCACCTACCGATAAAATTGTGTCCTGGACTTACCTGTCAGTGGTGTTCGCCGCGTTGTTTGGATATTTTGGATGGAGTGAAAAATTAACCGTGAGCATGATTTTGGGAATGATAATGATAGTTATCGGTGCACAGATAACGCTAAAGCGAGCATAAATTTTTGCGGTCGCTAACTGTTCTGCCCATCGCAGGCTAATTTTATTGTCCATCATCGAGACATCACTCTCGAAGATTCATGTGTCTAGTCTAGTGCCTACGCAATGATGCGGTACTGGGTATTCATCACAACGCTACCGCCCCGCCAATTTGGGGAGGGAGGCGCTCATTACATTACCTATGATCTCCCCGGGCCCGCTTCTGCGGGCCTTTCAATTGCTTCAGGTCACTTGCCTTCTTTCATTAATTGTTATGCTCCGTGAAATCTGGCGCTTCCATGCTGCTAGAGCGGCATTCAGGGGCTAGCTACTTGTCAGCTTGGTTCATTCATGCCTACATTGAATGTCTGCTTTGTGCCAGAAGCGGACATCGGCCGGATTTATGTTTACGGTTTTAGATACCTATCGGTTGATAACCTTGCCATTCTGGTTGATCACGTTTTCCTGAATCGCTGGGGGTCAAATCAATATAAAACTCACCTACCTTTTCAAGTAACAGACAATCGTCTACATCCTTTAGGTTGTCTTTATGCTGATGGTTGGCGCCGCAGAGCAGTGTCTTTAAGGCTTTACTTTTGGCCTGCTGAGCATTTTCGGCCACAAACAAATCGAACTCATGTAACTCAGCAAGTGTGTCAGGTCTGTACCCGCCAGCATTGACGAAAAATAACTTTTTTGTTGAACCTGATGGTTTAGAGGAAAGAGTGATGGAGTAACCATCAGCCCAAGTGATGCGGCTATAGCCATCAATATGAATTTTATCTTTATCGCCAAACCATACATCGCGAAGGATGGGCCAGGCGTCTTCTGGTTTTTCTGCAGCGACAAACTGAATATCGTGCACCTCAATATTGGATTTTCCTGCGTTACCACCGATATAAAACATATACAGGTTCATTAATTAATCTCTTTTAACGTAAAAATCGCTATGCATTTGACTATATAGCGAGTCCGGCTGCAACCTCAGAAAAAATAATGCTGAAATGGTACATCCGGGCTTTACTTATCCAGATAATATCTGCTTTTTACTGTTAGTCGCCTACATCGGCGGCATGCAGAAAGTCCGCTTTTCGCTCATAGCGGACATTGAGCCGGATAGCGTCCGCTTTGTGCCAACAGCGGACATTTGTGAATTTCACTGCGACGATGGGTTAATCATTCCGGATTAAGCATAAAATTCAGCATCAACTTAATCTGGGCAACAAGCATGGCTCTGCCAGTGTGAATAGGCAGCTGCTTTTGCTCAGCAAGGCAGAGAAGGCGAGTTTTCTCAGGGAAAATTACGATGTCGCACACCAGTGTATTTGGCCCAAGTTTTTCCAGAGAGAATGGCAAATCCGAATTTTCCCCCATTCCCAGAGATGTCGCATTGATTGCAATATCGACTTCTCCCGGAATGTGATAGCCGACCTTAATGCTTACAGCCGGGAAAAGGCTGGAAAGGTTATTAACCAGCGCTGCTGATTTTGCCTGAGTCCGGTTGTAAATGATTAGTTCTGCAGGGTTTTGCCCGGCCATAGCGTGTGCGATTGCTGAACCGGCACCCCCAGTACCGGCCAGATAAACCCGACTTCCTTCAATATTGATTCCGCGCTCCAGAAGACTTAATGCGAACCCATTGCCGTCAAGCATATCTCCGTACAACAATCCTTTACTATCTCTTCTGATAACATTACATCCCCCAACCGCTTTCGCCGTTTCACTGGCTGAATCAATCAATGAAAGAGATTGCTGTTTGTGGGGCATTGTTATAATTGCCCCACGAAAATTCTGCACTGACTTTAGCCCATCAAGGGCCTGCTGAAGACCGGCAGGGTTTACATGAAGTGGCACCATCAGTACATCATCGACCTTTTCGCGTTGAAGGGCTGCATTAATCATGAGCGGTGCGCTTACCTGAGCGATTGGATCGCCGATGATGGATAAAAGTTGTAATTTGCCACTCACAATACTGAGTTCATTCATATCTGCTTCCCACTGAAGGACGTTTCCGACAAGAACAAGATAAGACACACAGACACCTCCGTCATCTGGTTGATGCCATTTTATGGTCTTTCGAAAATGTGTTACCTAAAGAGAGAAATGTCCTTTGGATAACGGGTTCTGAAACTTCAAGCCAGAGCATCTTCCAGCGTCAGCGACTGCATCTCGCTCACAACGGTACTTCGTGCACTTCCGCTTCGTGCCAAAAACGGACGTTCCCAACATTTACATTCATTAATCCGCGTAGAACAGCTCTCATCGCATAATCATGCATACATGCCAAGATCATCTGGAGCGTTTTTCAGGGTTTGAGCCGGGGGTGAATGCCGGAAACACCCCGTTCGCCGCAGGATCGCGCTGAGGCGGTCTGCGGGGGTGCCGGTAAGAACTCTTATGTTAAATATACCGTGCCTGAAGATGTGAAAAAGCCGCTGGGTAGCGGCTTTTCTGAACGCATCGTAATGCAGTAAGGTTAATCAACCTCTGATATTTTGTACTCTCTGGCGATCGTGCTGGTTTCTCTTCCCCAGACAGAAGCCCTGGTTCTTTTCTGGTGAGCGTCAAAGGTAGCCTGGTTTGTAAAAAGCTCTTCGACTTTCCAGATCAAAGGATCTGCCGTTTCCGTGACTTCAAATGACACGCATCCGGTTTCTTCTCTGGTCAGTTCCTTGTGTTCAGGAAGGTACTGGCGAACAAGATCCGCTTCTTCTGCACTTTTACACACCAAACGACCAGTCAGCTTAATCATCATCATCCCTTTATTTTCATGAAGTTTTATCGGTTTTCCCAACAATAAACCTACACCAAATAATCGGGATAAAGAAACCGGTAAGTATCAGCCACGATACTTACTGCTCCTGTTCATCACATCCGGGGCCCAATAGCACTCTTATGTTAAATACATACTTGCTGGACACCGCAGCCGTACAACTGACAGTCTGTTGTCTGGTGAACTGAAAAAACAGGGAGAGTTATGACAGGAAAAACTATTTACGTTGTTCACAGCCCCAGCCCCACGCTGGGACGATCACCGCTGCAAAAAGGATATTTCCCTTACGCGCTTACCGAAAAGTATATCAAGTCGCTTCAGCGGGAGCTGGTTAGGCTCGACATAGACTGTACGGTTATTGCTGACGATACCGAGTCCGATATTGAGGTTCTGATAACGCGCGAACCTGTTCTTCTCGTCTGCGCTCCGGGACTTCGTTATCAGTTTTACCATCAGGGCTTCGACAAACGAAAAATTGTCTGGTTAGGCGTCATGGAATATTGCTCGGCAGATCCCCGATCTACGCTCATAAGACTTGCGGAGCTGGCTTCTGCCGATTCATAACAGAGATGTTATGTCTAATGTGGCATAACATCTCTTGGCCATGATTTTGACGTCCGCTTTTCGCTCAAAGCGGACCATCTGCTCATGCTTCATGGCAGGTTAAATGAGCCTTCCATTACAATAACGGTTTTGCCTCCTACCCGGACGGACGGCACTTCTGATGTGCCATCGAAGACTGAATACAACATGCTGGCCCGTCCCATGTCTACGCCCTGGCTTACCCGGAGCGAGAGTACTTTCTCATTGCGAAGCTGTGCCAGCAGGGCTGTAACTGCTGCTGTTGCACTACCTGTCGCCGGATCTTCGGTCATTCGCGGAGTAAACATGCGTGCATGCAAATCACACTGGACTTCAGGATCAGTTTCCAGCGTATAGGCATAAACAGAAACCGCCCCGTCAAGAGGCAGAACAGCCCGGAAACCCTGTAAATTTGGTACGCAACGGCTAAGTGCATCCCGGGTTGCGAGCTCGGTAACCAGAAAAGGCAGGCCTACCGAGGCGACAAGGGGCATATGTGTTTCTGTACAAATATCAGTGGTTTCCAGAGACAGACAGGCAGCTATCTTTTCCGGGCTGACTTCCGTGCGGCAGGATAATGCCTCTGGCACAAGAAGTTCTGCACCGGTGACGGCTTCATTTTCTTTAATAAGCCTGACCGGCACCAGCCCGGCTGCCTCTTCGAACAGCAGAATCTCAGGCAGCGACCTGCCATTCAGTATGGCCTGATTTGCCAGCACAAAAGCAGTCCCCACATTGGGATGACCAGCGAAAGGAATTTCACGCGACGGAGTAAAAATCCGGACCTGAGCCGTATTTGATACATCTTCAGGAGGCAGTACAAAGGTCGTTTCACTGTAGCCAAACTCTACGGCGAGCAGCTGCATTTGCTCGGTGGTCAGTCCCCCGGCATCCAGAACGACTGCAACCGGATTACCACTAAAAGGTTTGTCAGTAAACACATCTGCAACCACATAGCGTCTTTTCATCAGCTCTCCTGAATTTAAATTCTATAAAAATGAGTAATTATTCAATTTCACTGTTATTTTTAAACACACTATATACATTAGCTACAAATGCTTATGCTTTGTACAGGGTTAACTTTAAAAAATTTAAGAGGTGATTTTATGCTTATCCGGGCAATGAAAGAGAATGATGTGCAGACATGGAAAATGTTGTGGAACAGTTATCTGGAGTTTTTAGTCCAGAAAAGCGCTCAGCGCGTTTCAGAGGGGCTCGCAACAGATGTTATGGTAATAACATGATCGAGACGATGCGAATTGCAACGATTAGCGATGCTGAGGCCGTTACAGAACTCACAAGAATGGCTTACGCTAAGTGGGTCCCCGTGATTGGCCGGGAGCCTCTTCCGATGAAGACAGATCACGCTGCATTCATACAGGAGAACAGAGTCGATCTTTTGTTCTGTGACGCAGATTTGGCCGCGCTCGTGGAAACAATTCAGCGCAAAGACGATATCCTGATTGAAAACGTGGCCGTTGACCCGCGTTTCCAGAAGCGCGGTTACGGAAGAAAAATGGTGGCCCATGCAGAGCAACTGGCCATTCAGGCCGGTTTAGATGTCGTCCGACTCTATACGAACTCGTTGTTTGAAGTGAACCTTCGCCTCTACGCGTCATTAGGTTATGAAGTTGAACGCACTGAAGAACGAAACGGCGGCTTGGCAATCCACATGCTTAAGCGCGTGCCCTGGTAGCTATTTTATGCGATCAGACGACTCGCGTGTCTGGAGCCTCAGCCTCCGGACCACGATGCACAACACGGATGTAATGTTCACTCCAGGTGATTCTGTAGATTACCAGCAAGTACGGTGCATCGCCCGGACGTGAACGGGGCACGTCCGCTTTTCGCTCAGAGCGGACAGATCTAAATTGTTTAATTGAAATGCTAACATTTGAAAAGCGCAGGATTGGCCTGTTCGTTCGCTACAAAACATGATTGATACGACGCTTCTGGCGTGTCGGTGGGCTAACCCAGCAACCGGGCCGAATTGTTAGTGGCTGCAATGGTGCTAATTCCTACCTCAGTTGTGGCGTTTTGTTAGCTAAAAGGAGTAAACATGGAAGTAAGGGTAGAACTGTGTCCGCCAGATGAATGGGAATCCATGGTGAAAATTTTTACCGAGATGGAAGAGCACTATTATGGTAAGGGCATCATTCAGGAACCACTATTGAAGAATTACCTCCGCAATCGATTGTTCAGTCAGCTCTCCGGTACTCTGGTGCTCAGGGCTCGCTGCGACGCTCATATCGTTGGGCTGGCGTGTTGCAGTATCCTCTACCCTTCTCCCCGTTACTGTGGCCAGCTGCACATCAAAGAGCTTTATGTCTCCCAGAGTGAGAGAGGTAAAGGCACAGGGGAATCCATAATGCGCTTTATAGCGAAATTCGCTCTTGAACGTGAGTGTCGCAGCCTCAGCTGGAATGCCGAGAAATCAAACGCCGGAGCAAACCGTTTTTATCAGTCTTTAGGTGGCAGAACAAATGACAGTATTGTGAATTATTATCTTCATGGTGAGCTCCTGCGTAAACTGGCTTCGGACAGTTCGGCAGAGCCTGGCGGCTTTACTGGTTAAGCTGTTGCGCTGATTTGGCTCGCCTGGAAGGCAGAGGGAATCTGCAGAATCTTTATGCCGTGTCCACTTTGTGCCAGAAGCGGACGCTGTGCTAATTTCTTACCATGTTGATGCGCGGAGGAGTTGGTCATCATGACCTTATTCTTATGTTAAATTTGGGTGGCATGCTTACAGTAAAAGTAAAAGGATACGTATGAGAATCGAGATCTGCGAAGTTTCGGATATTCCCGATCTAGCGAAGGTTTTTGTCGAAATGGAATCTTATTATTTCGGGAATGAGGCTGCCAGCTATGAAGAAATGCTCTCTTATCTGACCCACAGGGTTTTTTCCATCTATTCCGGGGTAAGCGTCCTGGGGGCATGGAAAAACGGAGTCCTCGTCGGATTTGCCACCTTCACACTGATGTTCCCTGCGCCAAAGTGTTCCGGTCAGGCATATATGAAAGATCTCTTTACCTTATCGGCGGTGAGAGGTCAGGGAGTTGGTAAATCACTTATGCGATTTATTGCGGCTTTCGCCGTTGAACATGGATGCACGCGATTTGACTGGACTGCTGAAACTACCAACCCGAAAGCTGCCGAATTTTACTTATCCCTTGGGGCTTCACTCATCAAAGAAAAGCAGTATTTCCGATTGGATCATCAGCGTTTAGCTGCGTTTGCTATGCAGGACGCACATTCCTGAAGCCTATCTCGGCTGCTAAGCGGTACTACGTGGAAGGGTTGTTATGTTTGATGTGGCAGAATTTTCCTATCGCTATCATTTTGACGTCCGCTTTTCGCTCAAAGCGGACCTTTAGCGACCACCGTCGGCTTTGTGCCAAGAGCGGACATTGCTAACATCGGAATGTACTAATATGCGGGGTACTGGCCAGAACTTCTGCTAATCACTTTCGCAAACTAAACCGTATAAAATCATGAGGAAATAATGGTTGCATTATTAAATTGTCGTTAAATATAAATAGGTTAGATGATATGGCGATAACATCGTAGATATTATCGACAATGAGTTGTAGATGAGTTCTGAAGACGGGCACATTAGCATCATCCGCTATGACAAATACAGTTTCATTACCTAAGCCGCTCCCATTAAACATCTCATCAGTGATTTTATGATCGCTGAATTCCATTTCGTGCCACATAATTTTACCGCTATGCCTTGGATATTGATGAAAAATATCCATTACCATGCTCAAATCATCTCCTTCCACAACATCAAAATCTGCCTTGAGCAATTCCTTACATTCTTCAAACAATGTCATGTCCACTCCCTTTGTAGCTGTTTATTTCTAGCATAACCGCCCTAGAGGATTGTCTAAAAAATTATGAACTTCCGCTCCTCGCTCATAGCGGACTTTAATGCCTTAATAGCGTAAACATTGCTTTTACCAGGCTGGACGACGTTACCTGAACTTGTTTCGGGTAACGTCGTCAGCAGGCAAGCCGCATAGCGGTGCGACAGCAGAACTTAATAGTTACAACACTCTAATGTATTTTGTGCACTTCACCCCGCATCAGCCCCTCCTAATTAATTTTCATTTTCGGGTAATGAGTTAACGGCTGACCCGTCCAGCCGGATTCCGCATCCTTACCGCACCAAACAACCACTGGAGGTGCATATGAAATCTTATCGCCCGGTAGCCCGAC
>Ga0308167_1004458_pt1 | contig 10118 bp, 9 predicted proteins | sample PhyCR1_2_FD_202138 | JGI IMG/M metagenome (GOLD analysis project Ga0308167, IMG submission 202138) | Phyllosphere microbial communities from UC Gill Tract Community Farm, Albany, California, United States - DLSLRC.R1 | ecosystem: Host-associated > Plants > Phyllosphere > Unclassified | place... | reverse complement strand
CAACACGTTTTAAATCGAACTTGATGTCACGTTCTGTGCGCTTGCAAACACTGGTCGTGACATCAAGTTCGATTTAAAACGTGTTGAAGGCTACCGTAACTTCTGTAACAAAATCTGGAACGCAACTCGTTTCGTTCTTATGAATGTTGAAGGTCAAACTGTTGGTACCGACGCTCGCCCTGATCTATGGGAACTTCCAGAACAATGGATTATGAGCCGTCTGCAAAAAGCAGAAGCTGCTGTACACCAAGCGTTTGCAACGTATCGTTTAGACCTTGCTGCTCAAGCGATTTACGACTTTATCTGGAATGAATACTGTGACTGGTATGTTGAGTTAACTAAACCAGTTCTTAACGATGCAGATGTTGCTGAAGAGCGTAAAGCTGAAGTACGTCGTGTATTACTTGCAGTGATGGAAGCTTCTTTACGTTTGGCTCATCCGTTAATGCCGTATTTGACAGAAGAAATCTGGCAAACGCTTGCACCAATGCTTGGTCAAGGCGGCCCAACGATTATGACTGCTCAATACCCTATTCCTGAGCAAGCAAAAATCAATGAACAAGCTGAAGCAGATATGCAATGGCTTCAAGGCTTGATTGGTGCGGTGCGTAACATTCGTGGTGAGTTAGGCTTAGGTAATGCGCGCTTGTTGCCAGTGTTACTTCAAAACACGTCTGACGCTGAACGTGAACAAATCATTCGTATTGAAGCGTTGTTCAAAGCATTGGCAAAAGTTGAAAGCATTGAGTTCTTGAATAAAGACCAAGAACCGCCTTTATCTTGCTCTAGCGTTGTAAGCCATGCATCGGTATTTGTACCAATGAAAGGCTTAATTGACCCTAAAGCTGAGCTTGCTCGTTTGCAAAAAGACTTGGATAAAATCCAAAAGCAACACGACCAAATCGCGGGCAAACTTGCAAACGAAGGCTTTGTCTCTAAAGCACCAGCAGCGGTTGTTGAAGGTGAAAAAGCGAAGCTTGCTGAGTTTGCTGCTCAGTTAGAGAAAGTTAAGGCGAATATGGAGCAGATTGCTGCGCTTTAATTTTGTTAATTAGCTCTTAAAATCCCTCATTAATGTGAGGGATTTTTTATTTTACACCTTGAAATTATTTAACTAATCTTTATTAAGCATATAAGACAATAATTACGAGACTTATATGACAAAAGAACAACTTTTACATCAAATTGCCAATATTGGGTATTCGACTAGCTATGGAAGAGACAAATGCTATAGCACTGCCGATATCGCAGGTAAAACAACATGGCGCTTTAGCATAATTGGTATCTTCATAGCTTTAGCCATTTTGGCTTATCCATTTTTAGGTAACTATGTTTCAATCGGATTGATTGCCACAGGAATCGCCATTGTTGCTGTTTATCTACGCCAATATACCGATAATAAATATATCGAAACTGCGAAAAATCTCGAGGTTATTGAACGCGAATTACAAACTTTGTATTTCTACAGTAAAAATCTAAGTGAGAATAATCTAGATAATGCGATTAAGACGCTTAATAAACTAGATAAACGGCAAAAAGATATATCAATACCAACCCAAGTATTTGGTAGTGATTGGTATGCTCATGTGAAAATGTTTTGGACAAAAAAAATTAACTCTCAATGGTTTGTTGATGAGCTTAAGTTAAAGTTTTTCTTTGATAAATTACCATTCTCATTTTTTTCTGCTTGTATCTTAATTTGTATTCTAATTTTATTACTTTTTATTGGTTTTTTTATCGCCAATTATTTAATTGATCAAGGTCTAGCACTTACCTACTTAGAAATTTTCAAAGGAATTTGTAAATGACAACAGCATCTTTATTCAAAGAGTTCATCAAAAATATACACATTCAAAATGCTGATGTCATTTCTGAAAATTACAACAAAGTTACTAAGGCATTGAATGAATACTATTATGAATCGGATAGTGACTCTACACATTGTCGACAAATAGGGTCTTATGGGCGAAAAACAGGTATTAATGGTATTAGTGACCTCGATATGGCATTTGAATTACCAAAAGAGACTTATGATAAATTTAGTACCTATTCAACAGGTGGACAAAGCGCTCTTCTACAAGATGTTAAAAAGGCCCTTCAAAAAGTATATGACAATGATCAGGTTAAAGCTGATGGACAAATTGTCGGCATTGATTTAGATGGATTCCGCGTCGAAGTTTTACCAACATTCTATTTAGACAAAGATCAAAATGGAAATTTGAATTATGATATTTATACTTTTCCTGATACAAATGATGGAGGACGTTGGCGAAAAACAAAACCTAAATTAGAAATCGAAGCCACAAGAACATTAAATAATGATTATGGTCATGATACATATCGCCATCTATGTAGAATGATCAGAGCATGGAAAAATCATGTTGGAGCCAAATGTTCAGGACTTTGGATTGATACACTTTGTTATAATTTTCTCAGCCAATCTGAAGATTACAAAAATATCAGCTACAAAAACTATGGTGAATTAGTTAAAGACTTCTTCAAATATTTATTTGATCAATATGAACTCACACCTGAGCAAAAAATTTGGAAAGCCCCTGGTAGCAGACAAAATGTACATGGTTCATGGCAAAATCATAGAAAAATTAAGAAAGCTTATCAACTTTGCCTAGAAGCTTTAGACGATGATTCTCTTGCTAATGAAAAGTGGTCAAAAGTCTTTGGTGTGAATTTTCCTGAAGAAGAATCAGAACAACTATATGAAAGCTTTATTGTTCGTAAAAAAGCACCTAATGAACAATTTGTTGAATTTGCTTATAATGGTAAAGTTGATATTAGAAATAATTTATCAATTGACTATACAATTAGTGCTGAATCTCGAACATGGAAAGTACTCAAAAAGGCATTACCTGATTACAAAGTTCCAATCAGCAGAAAATTAGAATTCCATATAACAGGTACAGATGTCGAACCGCCATATCAAGTTAAATGGAAAGTTCGAAATATAGGCCCTGCTGCTGTTGCTAAAAATCAAGAACGTGGCAGATTGCAAGAAAGTACTTATGGTAAACATAAAGAATCCAGACTAACCGAAGATACGAATTTTTGCGGAGAACATTGGGTAGAATGCTACATTATAAAAAATGGTATTTGTGTAGCCCGTGATAAAGTCAGTGTGCATATCTAAACTAGCCCTACGGAATAGAGGGCATCGTTTGTAAATCAACTTATTATATAATACGTAATTAAAGTTCCCTCTCCTTTCAGGAGAGGTTTTACAAAACCCCATGCCCCAACAACGTCTCCACCCCACTCACCTTTTTCATATGCTTTAAACGTTCCTTTTCCCACTTCAACTGCTGCTTTAGCTCAGCACAGTCAGCATCTACAGCTTTATAAACATCACTAATATGCACATGCTCTGCTTTCACATTCTTCGCTAACTGAAAAGAATCCAAAATCTCAGCAATTTGGCTTTCAAGCTGCTGACTTTGTGCATCCAAAGCCAATTTATAAAACCGCAACTGCTCAGCAGATAACTCTTTAGCGCCTAGCCCTTTATTCTGTTCAAGCTGTAACTGAAGTTTGAGTAAATAAAACAAATCCTGCTTTTCGTAGGCCTGACTTGCCTGTTGGAACAACTCAGTTTTTTCCTGTTTTTTTGTTTCATCTTGCTCACGGTCTGGGTGAATCATCGCGGCAATTTTTAAATAAACTGTTTTGAGTGACTGTGTTGCCATTTGCTCGGCTTGTTCACGTTTCTGTTGTTGTCTTTGCTGTTTAGCTTGTTCTCGCGCTTGTTGTTGCTCGGCAGCATATCGCTCAAAGTCTTCTTCTAACTCTGCACTTTGCTCAGCACTTTCATCATATTCAGATTTTATTGGCTGAACTTTTTTATTCTTTTTTACCGACTCCCCCGCATGTTGCTGATAAAAGGTATCAATCTGCTTCACCAACTCTAACTGTTCAGCAGATAGCATTTTGGAGCGCTTCAACATTTGTGCAAGCTGGGCAATTTTTTCATCAAGTTGTTGCATGTCTGCTTTGGAAAACTCATGGCTATGCAACATATTCCAGAGTTGCTCTAACTGTTGAAATAAGACCTCGTGCAAATCGCCATACACAGGCATCAGTTTTTGCCGAATGTGCTGTTGAATCTCAGCTTGTGCATTTTGCCATGTGCTCAGACTAACTTTTTGCTGCTCTATTTTATCAATCAGGCGATTCAGTTTTTTCTGCTGTGCAGACGGTTCAGACCTTTGCTGCAAGCTGACTTTGAGATCAAAGGACATACTCATCCACCCGAAAAAGAAAAAAGTGTAACAATAATCAGATGAGGAAGGTAGCAAAGCATTCTTTAAATAAGAATCGGCACGTTAATTTTTGGAAAATAGAACTTGTCTTACCTAAAGGTTTATATCTTAAGAAATCCACCAAATCACCAGTGGTAAAGTCACGGCAGCACATAGGGTTTGAAAGCTAATCACGGCTGCCATAAGCTGACTATCGCCACCCAAAACTTTGGTTAAAATGTATGAAGCTGAAGCAGTCGGTAGCGCAAAGAAAATAACTAGAATTTGAGTTTGTAAGCTTGGCAAACCAAACCACATGCAGACCACGTAAGCCAAAGCAGGTACTGCTAAAAGTCGAGCAAACGTGTCTGCTGCCAATACCACAATGTCTTTTTTAATTTGCATAAACTGTAAAGCTGCGCCAACACATAATAAACCTAACGGCAAACTCGACACTGAAAAAAGCTTAATAAACTGAGTAAAGCCTTCCCAAATCGGGATGTGAAGTGCATTGACTGCCGCTCCCACCACACACGATGCAATTAACGGGTTTTTAAGAAGCGCAATCAAAACAGGTTTAATTGCCATGTGTTCTTTAGAGGTTAAAGCAAGCACCGAAATAACGTTCACAAGCGGAATGCAAAGCGCCAATAAAATTGCCAGTATTGCCATTCCTTCACTTTTAAAAAGCGAAGTCACTAACGCCAAACCAATATAAGTATTAAAGCGAACCATACTTTGTACATGCACTCCAAAACGTGCAGGTGGTATGTGCCAAAACACGCGAAGTAGGTACAAGAAAATGGTAACTGCCAAAACCACAATCAACATGGCAATAATGGCTGTACTCAAACTTTGTAAGTCAATTTTCGCGGTCGATAGCGTACTAAAAAGCAAAGCGGGAAATAAAATATAGTAATTGAGCTTCTCTGCCCCAGCCCAAAACTCATCGCTAAAAAAATGATATTTTTTAAACAGGTATCCCGATGCAATTAATGCAACTAAAGGAAATAGAGATAAAACAATGCTATTCATTTCTTTACTCGAGTTTGGTTGAAGGACTTGCTATTTTTGGCAATTCCCTTGGCTTACTCATATATTAAAGATAATGAAAACTCATGATAAAATGAGTTTTTACTCATAATAAGTACAACATGACATTTACCCAGCTTGAAATTTTTGCACTCATTGCTGAACTGAAAAGCTTTACTGCCACAGCAGAAAAGCTGGGAATTTCACAGTCGGCAGTTTCTCATGCCCTTAAGTCATTAGAACAACAATGGGGTATTAACCTCATTTCAAGAACTCAAAGTGATATTGAACTCACCACGACAGGTCAGCAGCTACTCACTCATGTAAAAGAGCTATTGAGTATTTCTAATACATTAGAAAAAGAAGTGGCTGCGATCCATGGGTTAAATGAAGGCACATTGCATATCGGATCTTTTGGGGCTTCATCATCCATTTATCTATTGCCTGAAATTTTAGAAAGCTTTCGGCAGCGCTATCCTAAAATCGAAATTTATATTGATGAAGGTGAGGATAAAGAAGTAGCTCAATGGTTATTGGAACGGCGTATAGAAGTCGGTTTTTTGATTATGCCAGATGAGCGGTTCGATACTTTCCCTTTAATCGAAGACCGTTTTGTTGCCCTAATTCCGAATGGTTACCCACTCGCAGAGCAGTTCTATATTGATCCTGCACAGCTAGAAAACTGCCCTTTTATTATGACAATGGCAGGTAGTAGACATCAGGTCGAATTAATTTTAAAAAACTTTAATGTGAAACCAGACATCAAATTTTATGTTTCACAAATTCTGAGTATTGTTAGCATGGTCCATAACCAGTTAGGGGTTTCGATTGTGTCGGATATGGTAATTACCAAAGAGTTACTCTCACTCTATCCAAATGTAGTGAAACGCCCTTTTAAACCGAATCTTAAGCGTTCTATTGGTCTCGCAGTAAAAAACAAAAAACATATGAGTCCTGCTGTGAAAGCATTTATAGAAGTTGCTCAAGAGGTTTGGTCAAATCATTAAATGATTACGGATAATTTTTAGGAATTTGATAACGAACTTTTTTAGGTCAATTTATAAGCGTATTAGATGATTTTTAACATAAAAGCATGAGGATCGCCCTTATCTCGAGCAATTCAACGCACCATTTGTCGCCAAAACCCCATTATCCAATCTAAATTGGTGCGCTTATTGCATATTCACTTTTATGCAATTGAGTTTGTTTCGACAAACTTAAGTTTTTAGATTCCTTAAATCTATTTTGGTGCAATTTACAGACCCAGATTTGTTCCAAAATGGAATTTAGCACTTTTTGCCATGCACGCAGGTTTTGCATTCTTGGAACTTGGTACGGTTCGCCATAAAAATCAGGTGAACGCACTAAGTAAAATTCTGACTGACTTTGCCCTTTCAGCAATCGCATATTTCTTTGTTGGCTACTACATTTCTTATGGTCAGCATTTCTTCCATGATGGAACGGTTTTATCAAGTGATCATGGCTACAATCTCATGCGTTGCTTCTTTTTACTTACTTTTGCTGCGGCAATTCCTGCCATTATTTCGGGAGGTATTGCTGAACGTGCAAAAATGCGTTCACAAGCAATTGCAACACTTGCTTTAGTGGCGCTGGTTTATCCATTTTTTGAAGGTATGGTCTGGAATGGTAACTACGGTTTGCAAAAGTGGTTAGAAACAACCTTCGGTGCAGCTTTTCATGATTTTGCCGGTTCAGTCGTGGTACATGCGATGGGTGGTTGGATTGCACTTGCTGCTGTAATTTTATTGGGTGCCCGTTCTGGTCGTTATAAAAAGGATGGTCGTGTAAGTGCTCATCCACCATCTTCTATTCCATTTTTAGCGCTCGGTTCATGGATTTTAATTGTTGGCTGGTTTGGTTTTAACGTGATGAGCGCGCAGCGTGTTGATGCAATTTCTGGTCTGGTTGCCATTAACTCGCTCATGGCAATGGTCGGCGGCACCATTACAGCAAATGCGATTGGGAAAAATGACCCTGGTTTCTTACACAACGGCCCACTTGCAGGCTTAGTTGCAATCTGTGCGGGTTCTGACATTGTTCATCCAGTCAGTGCGCTTGTTATTGGTGGTGCAGCTGGTGCAATGTTTGTGTACCTATTTACCTACACACAAAACAAGCTTAAGGTTGATGATGTGTTGGGTGTATGGCCTTTACATGGCGTATGCGGCGCATTTGGTGGTATTGCAGTGGGTTTATTTGGTCAAAAATGGCTTGGTGGTTTAGGCGGTGTATCTTTTGCTTCACAGCTCATTGGTACAGTACTTGCGATTGCTATTGCGCTCGCTGGCGGCTTTATTGTTTATGGTTTACTTAAAGCAACTATTGGCATTCGTTTATCTCAAGAAGATGAGTTTAGGGGTGCAGATTTATCCATTCACAAAATTTCTGCAAACTCTGAAGAAGGTATGTTTTAATTCTGTGTAGGCATGACAGAGTCTTTTCCTCTGTAATAGCAAATAATATCAGTCAATTACGTTACTTTTGTTTCGGCATGAGTAGCGTCTAAAGCTACGCAAGACCAAAACCATTTCCATTCACAAAACCTGTTCCCTATTGATTACTATCCAAATAATTTGCAAAAACTTTAAACTTCTTATGCTCAACAGGTTGTGAATGGATATATCCATTCATCATTTTGATCACGAAATTAAATTTAGTTTAAGAACAATTTAAGTTTTATTTTATGTAATGCCTTCAACTCACATTCAAATTGATGTTGCATGGCAATGAATCAACAAAAACAATTTTTTCAACTTCAGCTTATTTTTCTTGCCCTTAGTTTTTTTATACTTTTATTCATATTTCCAGTGGGTGGGAACATTGATATGTACTTCATTCACCCTTGGATGGATTCAACGGGTCATTTCTTTAATCGAGACAATTGGTACCTTGTCAGGGTTAACCATGAAATCGTAAAACAAATCATTACCACTGTTTATGTGATCTTTTTATTTCTGTGGATCGCGTCATTCAAAGTAGAAAAATTGAAGCTTTATCGCTGGCAATATGGCTATATGTTTTTTGTGAGCATGATTGGTAGCGGTATAGTTGGCTTATTAAAATCACAATCTGCTCATGCTTGCCCTTGGAATATGGTTCATCCGACTGCTTTAAGTTATGTGTGGGACTTTACCTCTACGCATGGTCATTGCTTTCCAGGTGGTCACGCAAGTGCAGGCTTTATTTTAATGACAGGCTTTTTTGTTTATCGCCTTGAGCAACCTAAACGTGCCTATTTTTATCTCATCGCGGGTATTATCTTAGGCTTTCTAATGGGTTGGGGACAAATGATGCGTGGCGCCCATTTCCTTAGCCACAATTTATGGACTGGTTGGGTGGTTTGGGCAGTGAATATCTTATTTTATAGAATTTGTATTCACCGCTTTGAATTTGAAAAACGAATCAAACAAGAACTTGCTTAAATCAAGTTCTTGCTTCATGAATATGTAGAGCTTTTGGCAGTTTAACTAAAACAGAGAGTCCACCAAGCTCTAAGCTTCGATCTAGCGTCAAAGTTCCACCTAAACGCTGAGTCGCTCGGTCAACAATTGATAAACCTAAGCCACTACCCACTTCAAGGTGGTGGTGTACACGATAAAAACGTTTTAAAACTTTATCGTAATGTTCAGGGTCAATCCCTGCACCGCTATCTTCAATTTGTATACATGCATCGCCATCTGTAGCATTAAAGACTGAAATATTAATCATTCCTTCATGAGGCGTGTATTTGATTGCATTATCAATTAAGTTAAAAATAATTGAGTGTACTGTTGGCTCAATACTATGCATTTCAATCGGTTCGTTACGGACAAAACCTAGGTCAATATCTTTTTGCATAGCTAAATTAACCAGCTGTTCAACACAATTTAAAGCGACATCATTGAGCTGAAAAGTTTTGGTCGGTTCAATCACACTTAAAGAGACATCTTGCTTAGCCAAAGCCAAGAGCTGTGTGACCAAATGCTGAATACGTGCTAATCCTTTACTCAAATTTTGCAAAGACTCGTGTTCAGGAAGCTGACTGATTAGAATTTTCGTTTGCAAATTTAGAGCTGTAACTGGGGTTCGAAGTTCATGTGCAGCATCAGCAATAAACTGTTTCTGTTCCATTTGAGCCTTTGATATACGCTCAAATAAACGGTTCATTTCATCAATGGTTGGCAATAACTCTTGAGGGTAGTCTGCAACTTCAATGGGTGTCAGTTCTTCCGAATCACGATGAGTTAGTTCATTTTTAAAGTCATCTATTGGCTTTAGCCCTCGACGGATAATTGCTGCTAGAGCAAAAATCGCAAATGGCAAAATAATTAAATATGGAATGAACATACTTCCAGCAAGTTCCCAAGCAAAAGCTTCACGAACCCGCTCTTGTTGGCTAACCTGAATCTGGTAATCTTTTAAAGGTAAAATATAAGTTCGTACTACACCTTGGCTGGTTTTATGTGAATAAAAACCAGCTTGTGTAACTGGTGCAACCAACAGATGTAAATGGTGAGATAAATGAGCCTGATCTTTATAGGCCCAAATATCTACAAATAGATCTTCTTCATGATAAGTCTTATGAAAATCAAACTTACTACTTACCGTTTTCAATGGGTATTCAGCTGTTCGTTCTGCTAAATACTGCATTTGAGTATCTAAAATTTCATCAACTTCTTGAAGTGCAACCTTATAAGCACTAAAAATTAATATACAACCTAAGATGACACTGAAAATTGAGGTGCCCCAAATCAGTCGTTTTTTTAATGAATAATGCACTTTTATAAAGTTCCAAAATTGAAGCGAGGATTACCCTAAACGGTAACCCAACCCTCG
>Ga0308167_1004451_pt1 | contig 10128 bp, 10 predicted proteins | sample PhyCR1_2_FD_202138 | JGI IMG/M metagenome (GOLD analysis project Ga0308167, IMG submission 202138) | Phyllosphere microbial communities from UC Gill Tract Community Farm, Albany, California, United States - DLSLRC.R1 | ecosystem: Host-associated > Plants > Phyllosphere > Unclassified | place... | reverse complement strand
GATCCCGACCGCTACGCCTCCGACCTGCTCGGGGCGGTGCTCGACAGCTTCTCGCTGCCCGACACCAAGACGACGGTGCTGCAGGACTGGATGAAGGACCGGCACGGCGAGTACGCCGAGGTGAACGGTCTGATCGTCTCGGTGCTCGAAGCCGCGGGGCAGGACGCCCCCTACAACGCCCACACCGTCCACCTCGCGCGCGAGATCGAGGCGGGGCGGATGCCGCGGTCGACGGCGAACCTCGAGATCCTCCTCGACGTGCCTCGGCGGGGCTGAGGCCGCGGGTGTTCAGGCGCGGCGCACAGAACCGGCGCACGGCGGCGGGTAGCGTGGACCCCCGAGAGGCGGGGGCTCCGTGACGGGGATCGCCGCCCTCGGACGAGGAGGCGCCGAGATGACCGACGACATCGGCAGCAGACTGCGCGACGCACGGCTGCAGAAGGGCTTCAGCCTGCGCAGCGTGGCCACCGCGCTCGGGGTTTCGGCGAGCTTGATCTCGCAGGTCGAGACGGGTAAGACCCAGCCCTCCGTCTCGACCCTGTACGCGATGGTCACCCACCTCGGCATCTCCATCGACGAGCTGCTCGGCGTCTCGCCCACCTCGCACGTGGGCGCGGCAGCCCCCGCCCCCGAGCCCGTGGCGGGCGACCCCACGGTGCAGCACGCGGCCGACAACGCCGTGCTCGACATGGAGAACGGCGTGCGCTGGGAGCGCCTCGCCGCCGGAGCCGGACCCGCTGACGCCCTCCTCGTCACCTACGAGCCCGGGGCGTCCAGCTCGGTCGAGGGCAAGATGATGCGCCACGCGGGCATGGAGTACGCCTATCTCCTCGAGGGCGAGCTCACGCTCCGCCTCGAGTTCGACACCTTCACGCTGCACGCCGGAGACAGCCTGCACTTCGACTCCGTGCGACCGCATCTCTACGTCAACAGCAGCGACGCGATCGCCCGCGGGATCTGGTTCGTCGTCGGCCGCCGCGAGCACAATCAGGCCATGCCCTCGGCGGGGCAGAACCTCGGCGCCCCGCGCGACACGATCGGCTCGGCCGTCGACGTGCTGCGCGCGATGGACGACCTCGATCGCTGAGCGCGCTCAGCGCGCCGATCCGTGGCGCGCGGGTCGACGCTGCGTTGCTGCGGGGTCGATCACCGTCTTGATCTGACGCGCGCCCCCGTCGGTCAACGGCACGAGCGCCCCTTCGGCGACCTCGTCGAGCGGAAGGACCTCGGAGGCGAGGTCGCTCCAGTCCGCGCGCGCGGAAAGCAACTCGACGGCACGCGGGAGGTCGGCGGCCATCGCGTGCGCGACGGTGCCCACGATCGTGTACTCGCGCAGGGTCCACGCGCCCAGCGGCACGGGGATCTCGTCGCGCTGGATGCCGACGGGCACGAGCACCGCTCCGGGAAGCGCCGCGGCGACCACCTCGTCCCAGCCGGCCCGCGAGCCGCTCACCTCGAACAGCACGTCGGCCTCACGACCGGCGTCCGCGAGAGCCTCGGCGAGCGAGCGCTCTCCGGCGAGCAGCGTCGACTCGGCTCCGAGCGCGCGCGCCAGATCCAACCTCTCCGCGGAGCGGTCGACCGCCAGCACGCGCGCCCCCACGGCCGCCGCCGCGTGGGTGAGGAAGGCCCCGATGCCGCCGATGCCCAAGACCACGGCATCCTGTCCCGCCGTCAGTCCACTGCGGGCGACCGCGTGCACGGCGATGGCCATCGGCTGCGCCAGGGCGAGGGTGTCGGCGGTGAGGGCGCTCGCGGTGACATCGAGCAGGGTCGCCGCGGGCACCGCCACGAACTCGGCCAGTCCCCCGTCGACCTGGAGTCCCGCGGTGCGGTACCGGCGACACAGGTTCGTGCGTCCTGCACGGCACGGCTTGCAGCGCCCGCACGAGATCCCCGCTCCGCACACCACCTGCGCTCCGACGGCGAGATCGACGCCGTCGCCGACCGCCTCGATCGTCCCGGTGAACTCGTGTCCGAGCACGACCGGCAGCTCGGTCAGCACCGGGCCGCGGGTGTACTCGGTGGCATCCGACCCGCACACCCCGCACCCGGTGACGCGCACGAGCGCCTCGCCCGGTCCCGGCGTCGGGATCTCCCTCTCCTCGATGCGCAGGTCTCCCGCGGCGTGGAGCACCGCGGCGCGCATGCGCGTCACAGCGCGGTTCCGTCGGGCACGACGATCTGCACGGCCTGGCGCGTCTCGATCATGCGCGCGAGGTGCGCGTCGTAGACCGCCGCGTGCTGCGGCGAGTCGAGGTAGGCCGTCAGCGCCGCGTCGTCGTCCACGAGGGCGACCACGCCGTAGTCGCTGGGGCTCGGACGCAGGCGCAGATTGGGCCCGCAGCGATAGGCGTGCAGCATCGGCAGAGCGGATGCCATGTCCTCGAGCGCGGCCGTCAGCGCCTCCACCTCCTCGTCGCCGACGTCGGCCTTCCAGGTGAACAGCGCGGCGTGCAGGATCATGCGGTCCTCTCAGTCCTGGGCACGGGCGACGACGTGCGCGTCGCCGTCGGTGTAGCGGTAGGGGTTCTCGATCGCCTCGTCGACGGGGATCTCGGGGTGCATGCCCTCGGCCCACGCCTTCTCGCCGAGCTTCGAGCGCACGTACTCGACCGAGGCGGCGACCTTGTCGCGCACGGGCGCGAGCGGAAGCCCGATGCGCACGCCCTGGTACTTCACCACGCGTCCGTCGACGACGACGGTGTGCACGTCGGCCGTGCCGGCCTGGTACACCACGTGGGCGTAGGGGTGCAGGATCGGCGTCATCGCGGGCGACTCGTCGTTCTTGATGAGCACGATGTCGGCGCGCTTGCCCGGGGTGAGGGAGCCGATGCGGTCCTCCATCCCGAGCGAGAGGGCGCCGCCCATGGTCGCCATCCGCAGCACGTCCTCCGCCCGGAGGCGGTTCGCGACGATCGTCTCACCGCGCGCGTGGGCCTCGAGGTGGTCGCGCGATCGGTCGGCGCTGAGGGTGGCGCGCATCGCGGAGAAGAAGTCGGCGCTCCACCACACGCTCGTGTCCATCGACAGCGAGGCCGGGATCCCGTGCTTGCGAATCGCCCAGGTCGAGGGGTATCCCTGCCCGGCGCTCTGCTCCGACTCGGTGGCCACCGACACCGTGCCGCCGGTGGCCGCGATCTTCTGGTAGCTCTGCTCGTTCAGCGACGCCGAGTGCACGTAGCAGACCTCGGGGGTCATGAATCCGGCGTCGTACATCTGCGTGATGGCGGTGTCGGTGGTCGCTCCCCACACACCGGCGTGCGTGGTGACGCGAAGACCCAGGTCGCGTGCGGCCTCGAAGGCGCCGCGCTCGGGGAAGTCGGAGGCGCCGGGCACGTCGAAGGCGAGCTGCAGGCCCATCATGTCGTTCGGGCTCGAGAAGTTCCGCGAGACGAAGTCGCGGAACTCGGGGGCGTTCGCCCATTCCCACGGGGCGCCGAGGTAGTTGCCGTAGCCGAGCACGAAGCGCCCCGGGATCTCGCGCAGTGCCTGGAGGGCGGCTTCGCCGTACTCGGGGGTGCGCAGACCGTGCGACCAGTCCAGGGTCGTCGTCACGCCCGTGTCGACGGACTCGAGGGCACTGAGGAGGTTGCCGGCGTAGACGTCCTCGGGGCGGAACACCTCGCCCCAGTTCAAGTAGTAGAAGACGAAGTACTGGCTCAGCGCCCAGTCGCCGCCGAAGCCGCGCAGCGCCGACTGCCACATGTGCCGGTGCGTGTCGACGAAGCCCGGCGTCACGATGCCCCCGGAGGCGTCGATCTCGAGGGTGCCCTCGGGCACCTCGAGTCGGTGCCCCACGGCGGCGATGTCGCGACCGATCACGAGGACGTCGGCGTCGTCGAGAACGCCCTGCTCATCCATCGTGATGACGGTGGCGTCTCGGAAGACGAACGGGCGGTCGGCCGAGAACTGCTCGGCCGCGGGTGCGGTTTCGGTCATGGCTTCTCCCCATCGAGAATGTTCGTTCTTGGTTTACACTCTCTCGTAGGATCCGGCAAGAGTCCGCTTTTCGTTCAGCATTGTTGGATGAAGTCACGGCACACACGCCATGCGTTCGCTCTCACTCCAACGAAGGAGCACGATGTCCATATCGTCCATCGCCGTGCTGGGCACCGGCGCCAATGGAGCGTCGATCGGCGCCGACCTCATCGACGCGGGTCTCGACCCGGTCTTCATCGAGCAGTGGCCCGCGCACGTCGAAGCCATGCGGGCGGAGGGGCTGCGCGTGCACACTCCCTCGGGCACGCGCCACGTGCACCCGCGGGTGCTGCACCTGTGCGAGGTGGCGACCCTGCGGGAGCGGTTCGACCTCGTGCTGCTGGTGACGAAGGCCTACGACGCGCGATGGGCCTCGGCCCTCATCGAGCCGTACCTCGCGGACGACGGGGCCATCGCGGCGGTGCAGAACGGCATGACGACGCAGACGGTGGCCGACGTGGTCGGCCCCGATCGCTGCGTCGGGACGGTCATCGAGATCTCCTCGACCATGACCGAGCCGGGGATCGTGCATCGTCACGTCGACCCGGAACGCTCGTGGTTCGCCGTGGACGCCACGGCCCCACGGGGGCCCGACGTCGCCGACGTGCTCTCGCACGCGGGCGAGGTCGCCCGGGTGGACGACATCGGATCGGCGAAGTGGATGAAGCTCGTCAGCAACGCCTCGGTCCTCGTCCCGACGGCGGCGCTCGGCCTGCCCATGGTCGACGCGATCCGGGTCCCGGGCATGCGCGAGCTCATGCTCGACGCCGGCCGCGAGGCGCTGCGCGTCGCGGGTGAGCACCGAGTGCTCCCGATCTTCGGGCTGACCGAGGCGTCCATCGCCGAATCCGACGACGTCGTCGACACGATGCTCGACGTGCTCTACTCGCGCTTCACCGTGCCCGGGGCCACCACCACGGTCCTGCAGGACTGGGGCAAGGGTCGTCGCAGCGAAGTCGACGACATCAACGGCGCCGTGGTCGCGGCGGGCCGGCGACTCGGCATCCCGACTCCCGTCAACGACGCGATCGTCGCGGTCGGGCACGCGATCGAGCGCGGCGAGTTCGAGCCCTCCCTCGCCACGCTCGACCGGATGCGTCCGGCCTGAGCCGTCAGCGCGCCGCGCGCATCGTCGACACCTGGTACAGGGCGACGGATGCCGCGATCCCGGCGTTGAGCGACTCGGTCGCCGTCGAGATGGGGATCGACACGACCTGGTCGCAGGTCTCGGTGACCAGGCGCGACAGGCCCTTGCCCTCGGAGCCCACGACGATCAGCACGGGGCGGTCGGCGAGCTCGAGGGCGGGAAGCGACACGTCGCCGTCGCCGTCGAGGCCGAGCACGAACACACCCTGCTTCTTGAACTCTTTGAGCGTCGCCGTCAGGTTCGCCGCGAGCGCGACGGGGATGCGGGCGGCCGCTCCGGCGCTGGTCTTCCAGGCGGCGGAGTTGACGCTCGCCGAGCGGCGCTGCGGAATGATCAGGCCCTGACCGCCGAAGGCACCCGTCGAGCGGATGATCGCGCCGAGGTTGCGGGGGTCGGTGACGCCGTCGAGGGCCACCAGCAGCGGCACCTGGCCGCGGTCGATGATCTGCTCGAGCAGGTCCTGCGGGTGGGCGTAGGAGTAGGGCGGCACCTTGAGCGCGACGCCCTGGTGCACGCCGTCGAAGCCGGCCATGCGGTCGAGCTCGGGGCGCGTGACCTCGAGCACCGGGATGCCGCGGTTGGTCGCGATCGACAGCATCTCCTTGACGCGGTCGTCCATCTCGACGCGCTGGGCGATGTACATCGCCGTAGCGGGGATCTTCGCGCGCAGCGCCTCGAGCACGGAGTTGCGGCCGGTGACCGTCTCGGTGTCGTCGGCGGCCTTGGGGCTCTTGCGGTTGGGGTTGCCGACCGCACGCACACCGGGGCGGCCCTTGCCGCCGGCGGCGGCGTAGCGCTCTTCGGCGGCCTTGCGCTTGCCGGCGGGGTGCCAGGCGCGGTCCTCGGCCTTGGGGGTGGGACCGCGACCCTCGAGCGCCTTGCGGGAGTGCCCGCCGGTGCCCTTGAGCGGCCCCTTCTTCTTGCCGGGGTTGCGTGCTCCCGGGCGTCCAGGCTTAGCCATCGATACTCCAATGTGTTCCGGCTGGAGTGTCTTCCAGCGTGATTCCTGCGGCGGCGATCGCGTCTCTGATGCGATCCGCGGCCGCCCAATCCTTGTCCGCACGCGCGTGTGCGCGCTGCGTGATCATCGTCTGGACCAGGGTGTCCAGAGCGGCGGTCTCGGCTCCTCCGCCGACGCTGCTCCACTGGGGAGAATGCGGATTGATCCCCAGGAGGAGCGTCATCTGCTGGACGTCCGAGACGTCCTGCTTCGCTTCATCGTACTTGCCCGCGTCGAGCAGCGCATTTCCCGACCGGATGCTGGTGTGGATCGCGGCCAGCGCCCGGGGCACCGAGAGGTCGTCGTCCATCGCCTCGACGAACTCCGTCGGAAGGCCTTCCTTCGCCTCCGACCAGCCCGGGCGAGCGACGCGCTCGGCGCGCTCGAGGAAACTGCGGATGCGACCGAGGGCCGACTCGGCCTCGGCCCACGACGCCTCGCTCAGGTCGAGGTTGGAGCGGTAGTGCGCCGCGGCGAGGGCGTAGCGCACCACGAGCGGGTCGTGGGCGTCGAGCACGTCGGCGGCGAGCGTGAAGTTGCCGAGCGACTTCGACATCTTCTGTCCGTCGACGGTGACGAGGCCGTTGTGCACCCAGTAGCGGGCGAAGGCGTCACCCGCGGCAGTCGACTGGGCGATCTCGTTCTCGTGGTGCGGGAAGCGCAGGTCGAGACCGCCGCCGTGGATGTCGAACTCCGGACCCAGGTAGCGGCGCGACATCGCCGAGCACTCGATGTGCCAGCCGGGTCGTCCGGCGCCCCACGGCGATGCCCAGGTGGCCGAGGCGGGCTCGTCGGCCTTGGAGCCCTTCCACAGCGCGAAGTCGCGCGGATCGCGCTTGCCCCGGGGATCGGCGTCGGTCGCCGACTCCATCGCGTCGAGGCTCTGGCGGGTCAGCTCGCCGTAGGCCGGCCACGAGCGCACGTCGAAGTACACGTCGCCGGCGGCGGCGTAGGCGTGACCGCGTTCGATGAGCTCGGCGATCAGCTCCTGCATCTGCGTGACCGATGCGGTCGCGCGCGGCTCGTAGGTCGGGGGCAGGATGCCGACGGCGGCATACGCCCGGGAGAACTCGAGCTCCATGCGATAGGCCAACGCCCACCAGGGCTCGTCGTCGCTCGCGTTGGCGAGCACCTTGTCGTCGATGTCGGTGACGTTGCGCACGAACGTGACTCGGCCGTAGCGGTGGGCGAGCCATCGGCGCAGCAGATCGAAGGCGAGGGCGGCGCGCACATGACCGATGTGGGGACCGGACTGCACGGTGGGCCCGCAGACGTAGACCGTGACGTTCGAGGGGTCGAGGGGAACGAAGTCGCGCAGCTCCTGCGCTTTCGTGTCATACAGCCGAACGGTCACCGGGCCAGCCTACCGGCCGCCCCTCGCGGCGACCCGTGCGTGAAACACGCAGCGGTTAGGGTGCCGACGTGAACCTCACCATCCGCCCCGACGACCTGTCCGGAGAACCCACGCGCGCCCTCGTCGCCGCCCACCTCGCCGGAATGCACGAGAACACCCCGGCCGAGAGCGTCCACGCCCTCGACGTCGACCGCCTCGCCTCCGACGGCGTCACCATGTGGTCGGCCTGGATCGACGGCGAGATCGCCGGCATCGGCGCCTGCAAAGACCTCGGCGACCAGCGGGCGGAGCTCAAGTCGATGCGTGTCGTCGAGGCGCACCTGGGTCGCGGTGTGGGCCGCGCGATCCTGCGTCGCATCATGGCCGATGCGCGAGAACGCGGCATCCGGAGCCTCTGGCTCGAGACCGGCAGCACGGCCGACTTCGTCGCGGCCCGGCGGCTCTACGCGAGCGAGGGTTTCGTGGAGTGCCCGGCGTTCGCGCCGTACGCACCCGACCCGCTGTCGACCTTCATGACGCGCGAGCTCTAGGCCGGCACGACGAGCGCGGTCGCGAAGGCCGCGACCCCCTCGGTGCGTCCCGTGAAGCCCAGGCCGTCCGTGGTGGTCGCGCTCACCGAGACGGGGGCGCCGCCGAGGGCGCGGGAGAGGGCCTGCTCGGCCTCGACGCGACGCGCGGCGAAGCGCGGGCGATTGGCCTGCACCTGCACCGCGACGTTGCCCACCCGCCACCCGGCCGCCGCCAGCAGGCCGACCGTGTGCGTGAGGAAGGCGGTGGCGTGCGCGCCGGCGAACTCCGGCCGATCGGTGCCGAAGTGCGTGCCGATGTCGCCGAGCCCCGCCGCGGCGAGCAGGGCGTCGACGATCGCGTGCGCGACCGCGTCGCCGTCGGAGTGGCCCGAGAGCGCCTGCTCCCCCGGCCATTCGAGGCCCGCGAGCCAGAGGATGCCGTCGCCGCCGAAACCGTGGACGTCGGTGCCCAGGCCCACGCGCGGGATGCCGGTCGCCGGTGTCGGCGCGGCCCCGACCTCGGGGGCGGCCGTGACGAGCGAACGGGCACGCTCGAGGTCGGGAGCGGTCGTGACCTTGAAGGCGCGGGCATCGCCCTCGACCGTGACGACGGGGTGCCCGGCGGCGGCGACGAGAGCGGCGTCGTCGGTGTGGTCCGCGTCGGCGGATGCCACGGCCGCCTCGAGCACGGATCGACGGAAGCCCTGCGGCGTCTGGGCCGCGGCGAGCTCCGACCGATCCACCGCGGCGACGACCCGGCCCGCTCCGTCGACGCGCTTGATCGTGTCGACGACGGGGAGAACGGGGATCACGGCGACCGCGCCGTCGTCGAGCGCCGCCACGACGCGCTCGAACACCGCGGCCGGGGTCAGCGCCCGGGCGGCGTCGTGCACGAGAACGGTGTCGACATCGCCCCACAGGGCCGTGAGCCCCGCGGCGACGGACTGCTGCCGGGTCGCTCCGCCCGTGACGACCGTCACGAGCTCGCCCCGGTCGCCCGCGGCGTCGAGCGCGTCGGTCGTCGCGTCGCCCTCGTAGCCCTCGGGCACGACCACCACGACCTGCGCGGCCGGGGCGCAGAACACGCCCCGCAACGCGTGGTGCAGGATCGACCGGGCGTCGAGGCCGACGAACGCCTTGGGTGCTCCCCCGCGCAGGCGGGTGCCGGAGCCGGCCGCGACGACGATGACCGCGAGGTGGGGGACGGGGGTGAGAGTCACCCGATCACGCTAGCGCGAGCCGACGCACCCCGGGGAACGCCGAAAGCCCCGGCCCGCGTCATCGGTTCTCGACGACGGGGACGGGGCGTCAGCGCGGGGGTCCCGGCGCCGGAGCGTCAGGACGCGAGGACCTCGTCGAGCACGACGCTCGCGCGGTCTTCGTCGGTCTTCTCGGCCAGAGCCAGCTCGGAGACGAGGATCTGACGCGCCTTGGCCAGCATGCGCTTCTCGCCGGCCGACAGGCCGCGGTCCTGATCGCGGCGCCACAGGTCGCGCACGACCTCGCTGACCTTGATCACATCGCCCGACGCGAGCTTCTCGAGGTTCGCCTTGTAGCGACGCGACCAGTTGGTCGGCTCCTCGGTGAAGGGCGCACGCAGCACCTCGAACACGCGGTCGAGACCCTCTTTGCCGATCACGTCGCGAACGCCGACCAGGTCGACGTTGTCAGCAGGGACCTCGATGACGAGGTCTCCCTGGGTGACGTTGAGCTTCAGGTATTTCTTCGTCTCGCCCTTGATAACGCGTTCCTTGACCTCGATGATCGTGGCCGCGCCATGGTGCGGGTAAACGACGGTCTCGCCAACCTCAAAAAGCATGGAGTTATGTCCTTTCGGCAACATCCAGGATACCACAGGCCCGCATGCGCTAAGGTTCCGCCCACCCGGGGCCCCTCCCCCACCCGCACGCGGAGCGACCGTGGACGTGCGCGCGGGAACGGCCGCGCAGCGCGGACCCCGTAGGATGATCAGGATGCCGTCCGTCGATCTTGGAGGATCCGTGAAAACGCGCCTGATCGCGTCCGTCGCCCTGGGTGCCGCTGTCCTGGTGGGCACGACCGGGTGCAACCTCATCGCCCCCCAGGCGACCACCATCCCGTACTCGGCGTCCGACGGCGTGAACGTCCCCGCAGACTC
>Ga0308167_1004449_pt1 | contig 10139 bp, 8 predicted proteins | sample PhyCR1_2_FD_202138 | JGI IMG/M metagenome (GOLD analysis project Ga0308167, IMG submission 202138) | Phyllosphere microbial communities from UC Gill Tract Community Farm, Albany, California, United States - DLSLRC.R1 | ecosystem: Host-associated > Plants > Phyllosphere > Unclassified | place... | reverse complement strand
CTGTTTTATTAAACAAAGGCAATAGCTGGACTACCACATGGGAAGAACTTCCAGAAAAAGAAACCGGTAAAACGATTGTTTATACAGTGAAAGAAGTAGATACACCCACTGGGTACGAGAGTATTATCAATGATCAAGACAAAGGAAACATTATTATTACAAATAATTATACTTCTCAAAAGAAGATTCCTTCTAAAATCTCTAATAATAATAAAGGAAATTCGGACCCTTATCCATTAACTGGAGAGACTAGTAATATGAACTATCTTATATTAGGAATATTACTAATTATTGTAATTGGTTATAGTAAATTAAAGTATCATAGAAAGAACAAATTTTAATTTTTTAACATATATTCTAAAAAAATCAGCATAAAATGAATTAAAGACATACAAACAGTAGTGGTAAAATATAAACTGTAGTTTATGCATAGAAATGTGATAATGAATGATGGATAGAATGTTTAGGTAGTCAGATAAAAAAATTATTTTAATATCTTTAAAAATAATTATGATGTCCGTGACAGAGGTAACTATGGGAGAGTAATCAGAAAACTGATTACTCTTTTTTATATTTTCTCAAAAAATGAAGGTTTTAGGTATAAAAAAGCAGATTTTAAAAATCTGCTTCTAATAATGCGATTTATGTAAACAAAGTAATAATTTAATTTTATTTTGCTGAAAACATGAAATAATTGAAAGCGTAAAAAGGCACCTATAATTTATAGATGTTTTTCTTTGTGTCAAAAACGAACATATAAGAATGAAAAACGTCTCTTCATTTATGTAAAAAATGAGTAGATCGTAATTTTACATTAAAGCTATCAAAAATAAAAAGTATGTAGAATAGATTACATTAGTTAAAAAAGCTAAGAAACTCTTAACGGCGGTATGCATTAAGAATTTCTTAGCTTTTTTGTTGTAAACTATGGAATTGTTAGTCAACAGAAAAATAGGTGGATTATACATACGTTCATCAAATGATTACATAAAAGCTTTGAATCGTTGACTTAGAATGTTTAATACTAAGTAAACAGATAAAATCTTTGTCAATTTCTGACCGATAAATCACTATTTCTATCTTTATTATAAATATTTAATTTTAAAAAAACAAGTGATATTTTAAATAATAATAGTTAAGGAGAAATTTCTCAAAAAATCACCTATTTGCTAACTAATTATTTACCGTCAATTACGCCGTCAAAAAGAAAGGATGTATTTTATGTCTCGAAAAGGAGAAAATATTTATAAACGAAAGGATGGCCGATGGGAAGGCCGGTACAAAAAAGGTCGTAAAGCAAATGGTCAGTTAAAATATGGCTATATTTACGGAAAGACGTATACGGAGGTAAGACATCAGTTGTATGCCTATAAGCTTCGTTATAGCCATCTAATTGAGCTATATGGAGAAGGGGCTATTTTCTATGAAGAGTGGGGAATTTTATGGCTGACTCAACAACAATCAGTAATTAAAGCATCGACCTATAGTACCTATGTGTATAAGCTAAAAAAGTATGTCTTTCCTTTTATAGGAAAGACACCCTTAAATCAACTAACAAACCAAACAATCCAACTGTTAATCTATGATTGGCAAAAATCGGGGCTACAAGCTACCACCATACATGTCCTCTATCAGATTGTAAAGAAATCGCTAAAAGAAGCAGTGATTCATCAACACTTGATGCAATCTCCGTGTGTAACCATTCTTCTTCCTAAAAAGAAGCGTGCACAGGCGAATGCACTGACAAAAGACGAACAGAAAAAACTGGAAAATACAGCGAAACGTCTGCCTTCTCACAAAGGATTACCTATTCTATTAGCCTTACATACCGGGATGCGCATTGGAGAAATTGCCGCCTTAAAATGGTCAGATATCGATTTAACGAATCGACTCATTCATGTGAAACAGACCTTTCAGCGATTACCAATAGGTATTGGATCAAAGAAAACACAACTGCATCTGGGTCAATCAAAAACAGAAAGTTCAAATCGTCTGATTCCAATTAGTGTCCATCTTTATAAGTATTTAAAGAGAGGGAAAAAGCGAGCGAAAGGCGTGTTTGTCTGTTCAGCGAAGGAACACCCCGCAGAACCGCGTTTATTAACCTATTATTTTCACCAAATTCGTAAAGCATGCGGTCTAGTTACCACACATTTCCACCAATTGAGGCATACGTTTGCGACACGTTGCATCGAATCTAAAGGGGATATTGCATCGATAAGTCGCTTGTTAGGGCATACTTCTACGCAAACGACACTAGATATTTATACCGATTCGATGCTGGAAACAAGAAAATTAGTGATTGAAGGAATGAACAATGAAGTGAAATAAAAAAACGAGTGTCGTTTTATTAAATTCCAGTTCAACAAAATGAAAGCGTTATTATTAACCTTAGACAATAGACATAATAATATTAAATGTACTATTTCTTGTTGAAATATTCTTGTTGAAATAATTCAAAAAAATTAATAAGCCGTCAATTCTCGTCAGTAACATCTGAAATTGCCTGTAGTAACGAGTGGTAGCACGACCAACTTGGTATTAAACATTCTAAGAAATAAATTTTGTTATTTGTCCTCAGAAATATCCAATTTTTTATTCAACTAAGTCTAAGTTCGTTATATCCAAGATGTTAAAAATAGTGTTTATAATTATCATGCAAAAAGGAGGGATGAAATGAATATGCTTGGTATCGCGGGAGAAACTCAGCAAGACTATACAGAACTTTCGGATTTTTTTGAGAAGGAAAAAATCCGACTGAGTTTGATAGAAAGTGAAGAACAATTGTCTTCTATTCAAGGATTATTACTGATCATTGAGTCAACAGAGCAAGTCAATATAGTTTTTGATTGGCTATTAAAAGTTAAAAACCATTGTAAACTTTTTGTTTGGATATATGCACATTATTTATTGGACCACGAAGAAGAAGTCTTCCTCGAATTAGGTGCAAATGGTGTTTTTTCGGAACAAGACTCATTAAAATCACTTGAGTTAGTTATCCGTAATGCGTTTTGTAAAATACAACCAGATGAGACAAAAAATAATGATTTTGAAATTATAAACCCAAATAGCCAATCAGTACGAGTAAATGGAGAAGAAGTATTATTGACTCAAAAAGAATACCAGTTATTTATGTATTTGTATACGTATAAAAATGAAACAATATCTTATAAAGAGTTATTACAAGAATTATGGTCAGTAGGAGAATCCAAAAAGTATTATTTGACAAGTATTCTTTTTCACTTAAGAGAGAAAACTAGACATAGCAATCAATTTCAACTAATAAATGTTCGATCACTAGGCTATCGATTAATAATGACTGATAAAGAGCATTGAAAAAATACAAAAAATAACTAGAGTATCTCTAGATTAATAATAAAAACCACAATAAATGAATGGGGAAAATTTAATGAAACACACACACACGATTATGGCAACAATATTATTGAGTGCGCAATTATTAGCGCCTATTACTGGTTTTGCGGATACAACTGTGAATACTGAAACAAAGAGTGAATCTACAACAGTGGATACTACGCAAAATAATTCTGGAGAAAGTACTAATGATTCTTCAGTAGATATAAGTACATCAATTGATACAATTATAAAGAATGAAAATTCGGATAATCAAACAGAAGTTAACGTACAGGAAACAACGAAAAGTGACGCAGAAAACAAATCCGTAGATTCTTTGGCGGTTCTGGACACAACCACTACGCCAGAAGTAACTATCGAAAATAAAAACGTTTCTTCTGCCGCTAACCCTCTAACTCCCGGGAACTCAATCGTTTACAAATTGACGTTAACAAATAGAGATACTGAAGGAAAGGTAGTACCAGCTGGGACTAAAATAAAATTTACTATAACGCCAGTAGCTGGGATATCAGCAAGTAATCTGTTAACCTATTTAAGCTATTCAACCGAAAATATGAAGGCTTTTACTGTAGAATCAACCACTGATGGTGTAATTTTGACGCTTGCAAATGATCTGTATCCTGGAACACAAGAAGTAAATGTCAATTTTTTAGTAAAAAATCCTGGCTATAATTGGGACGGTTTAGATAATAAAACGGATCCAGCAGTAGCTTTTGCAACTGTGGAAAGTAGTTTGGGTGAAGTAGATGGAACAATGACGACTATTAATTCAGATCAGATTTATGTGAAACCTTCAAAATATTCTCCTCCTGCGAACCCAGGGACGGCTGGTTGGACAGCTTCTGGAACTGGAGGAATATCTGGATTAAATAACAGTAACTACCCGGATGACCAAGCCGCTGTTAAATCGGGTTCAGTCTATCTACAAAATCCTTACAATTGGTCAATCAGCGATTCCATGTTTTTTAGTTACTTCGGTAATTTCCAACCTGTTTTAAGCGCAAATCCTCAAACAGGAGGTCTCTATTTTAAATCGGATCTTCCATTTGATCCATCAGCGAATACGCTTTATTATAATGGTGTAGATATTTCAAATGCACCTGGCGTTGTCTGGCATGTTTCGGAAGATAAATTGACTGTAGAAGTGGTTTTTTCTGATTATATGCAAGCCAATGGTATCGTGAGTGGTAATTTTTCCGCTAGGGTATATGTACCGGTTACAGACATTAATTCAGTAAATGTCGTTTATACGGCCTGTCGCTCTTATGGGAATAATGGCTCAATAGCGACACAAGGTGCTTGGACCTATACGACCATGTTTCAATCTGTCGCTAATGGGACATCCGTTCCTTATTTTAGAGGAACCGACAAGACAATCTACACTACGGATAACTATGATCCACTGCAAGATGTTTATGCCTACAGTGCACAAACGAATATAACAAATGCGATAAGAATTACAAATTATGATGGTTATCCCGTAGATGGGAAGCAACCAGCGGCAGGGAGTTATACCATTCATTACAATGTAACCAATACCACAGGAGAAACTAGCGAATTTACTAGAAAAATTACGGTATTAGCAAACCAACAGACAATTACTGGCTCCGACTATATAATGTATGTTGGAGATAAAACACCTACGATTAATGAGTTCAAATCTTCAGCGACAGATAAAGATGGAAACGAATTAGAAGTAACAACAGATTTATCAGCAATTGATTTCACTAAAGCAGGAGCTTATGATGTTGTTTTAACTGCTATTGATGGTCAAATGAAAACAGTGAAGTTAACGATTAAAGAGAATAAACAATCTATTACAGGTTCTGATTACGCAATGTATGTAGGTGATCCAACTCCAACAGTAGAAGATTTCAAAGCTTCAGCAACAGATAAAGATGGAAATTCGTTAAAGGTAACGGCAGATATGAGTCAAATAGACATAACGACTCCAGGAACTTATGATGTTGCATTAACAAGCTCTGACAACCAAATAAAAACAGTAAAATTAACAATACGAGCAATTAACTATTCGATTATTTTCAATGCAAATGGTGGCCATGGAACAATGGATCCCATGACAGTGGAAGGAACTAAAGAGGTTACATTACCAGACAATACCTTTACAAGAGACGGATACACCTTTATGGGATGGTCAACAGTTGCCGACGGACCTGTCGTATACGAAAATAATGCCGCTGTAGCTTCCTTAGCAACTAAAAATGATAGTAAAGTAGTTCTATATGCCGTTTGGAAAGCAAACCCATCAATTGAAGTATCTAATAAAACAATGTATGTTGGAGATAAAATAACCAAAGAAGATATTTTAAATTGGGCTGCGTTTATGAATGCTGAAGACTACACAGTAGGTTTTGAAGTGATAGGGAAAGACATTCCAGTCGATGCTAACAATCAATTAACCACTGTTGGTGAATATAAAATTAATTATTATGTTACAGGAAAAACACGTAGTATAGAAAATTCAATAGCAGAAAAAGAGATCACGCTAACGGTGAAAGAAAAAACAACAAATTCAGTAACGCCAGAAGATCCAATAACAACAATTACTTCTGGAAGTACAGCGAATATGCCTAATGCAAGTACTCAAAACCTAACAACTGCTACAACAGGAAAAGCATTGCCAAATACAGGAGAACAAACAACTAATCTGTTCTATCTGTTAGGAACAATTCTTATTGCCCTTGCGACAAGTGGGTACCTCTGGATAAAATCCACTGCAAAAGAATCTAGATAATATAAAAAATCTAAGAGAGTGACAATAGATTTATACTAGCTAAAACAGACAATCAAGAAATAAGATTGTCTGTTTTAGCTTTTTTTATCAAACTATTCCTAAATCAGAAATAGTTTTCCAGTTAATATGACTAGATATTAGCTGACTTCTACTGAACAGACGATAAGTGAATACTTAGAAAATACGGAGTCTTAATAATTTACTATCCAAGATAGGATATTCTTTTTAAGTTCTTAAAAAAATAAAGTGAAAGAATGTAAAAAAGGAGTATACTTCGATACACAAAAATAGAACACTGCTATATCGATTTTTGAAATACGCATTTTGAATGTACTTTCTATTAAATTTAGCGTATGTCAAAAACGAACATTTTTGATGCAAAGAAAAAAGCAGATCTTAACAATCTACTTTTATTGATTGAGATGATGTGAGTTTGTTAATTAATAACTAAATTACCGTTATATTTTTTTGATTATTGCAATTTAATTAATTCTGGTTTATTATATATCTAAACACGCATGTCTGGACATGTATATTTAGAAAGGTTGATTACAATGGAAAAATACACTTTAATTACTGGAGCCTCATCGGGGATTGGAAAATCTTTTGCTGCACACTATGCAAAGGAAAAAAATAATCTTATTATTATTGCTCGATCAGCGGACAAATTAACTGATTTGAAAAAAGAGTTAGAACAAAAATATCAAATAAAAATTATTACTTTAATTAGCGATTTAACAATACCTAACATTTCTCAAGAGATATATAATAAAATCAAGAAGAAAGATATTTTTGTTGATAAACTAGTTAATTGTGCGGGGTACGGATTAAATGGATATGTAGACAATTTAGGATATGAGAAACAGCATGACCAAATAATGCTTAATTCCGTTGCTTTATTTGATATGACAAAATTGTTTCTGGCACCTATGTTAAAAAATAATGAAGGTATTATTATTAATGTTGCGTCTACTTCTGCATATCACCCAATCCCTACTATGGCGGTTTATGCTGCAAGCAAGTCTTTTGTTTTATCATTTACTGAAGCTCTCGCAACGGAATATGAAAAAAGTAATGTTAAAATTTTAGCTATCAGCCCTGGTGCTACAGATACAAACTTTTTTTCTGAAGGAGGAGGAGTTTCCTATGGTTCATTAAGAACACCTGACCATGTAGTTTCTGTTAGTATGAAAGCGTTAAATGATAAAAAAATTTCAAAGATTGATGGTTTAAATAATTATTTTACCAGTACCTTTTTACCTAGATTATTAACTAGAAAAAGAATGGCTAGTATGGTTTATAATATAATGAAAAAACAAACAGAAAAGAGCTGATATTATGAAAGTTATGGAGGAATTGAGATATTTAATTAAAGCTGTAGATAAAGAAGGAGAACAAGTTTATGCTAAAATGTTATATCCTTTTGATATTACACCTAGTCAAAATGAAATATTGAAAATTTTAGATATTAAAGATGGTCTGTCCATTTCTCAAATAGGAGAGCTATTAATTTGTGGTTCAGAAAATCCAAGCAGGATTGTTGACAGACTTATAAACAAAGATTTAGTCAAGAAAGAGAAAAATGTAGATGATACAAGAATAAATAATATATTTATTACTAACAAAGGTAGAGAATTATTGAATAAAACATCAGTAATTGAAGAAAGTTTTAACGTTCAAATAGAATCAAATTTGAAAAATAAAATAGAAGTTGAGAAATTAATAGATATATTAAAAACACAAGTCAATGGTACTAAAACCTTTCAAAAAATAAATTCCCAAAAAAAGCTTTCGGAGTAATATCTAACTTTTTATATTCAACTAGATGGTATGCGATTTATGTAATTTAAGGATATATTCTATTTTTTTTAGTAAACACGGAAAAATTAAAATAAGAGAAAAACATCTAAGAATTTTAGGTGTTTTTCTTTATATCAAAAACGAATGTTTTTGACATGTGTAAAACAGATGATTAAAATTTACTTTTGTTAATCAAGAGTATGCTGACTGATTTGTTAAATAAAGAACGTTTATATCAATTTGAAGATATCCTACCACATATCTTTAAATTAATACCGAGTATCGCAATAATATATAAATAGTCACCAACTTTCTTTATAATCAAAATTATAGAAAGAAGGAGGTTGTTATGAGAGTAAAATTTGAAAAAAAGAAGTATTTAGAAGAAAATTTTCTTGTAATCCAAGCAAAAGAAAAAACTAGCGAAGTAGAATCAATTATAAAAGGCATAGAGCAGACAAAAACCGTTTTAAACTGCTCTTACAAAGACAAAAATGTACTGATTCCTTCTAACTTATTTATTCGATTTTTTTCTTGTAACAAGAAGATATATGGTTCAACGATTGATTCTGAATATCTTGTTAAGTATCGCTTGTATGAATTAGAAAACTTTTTACAGAAAAGATTTTTACGAATATCTAACAATGAAATTATTAATGTTGATTACATTGCTAGATTAGAAGTAACAAACACTGGTATTATTATTATTTATTTTAAAAATGGCGAACAAACAAGTTCATCGAGAAGATATCTGAAATCTATAAAGGAGTGTTTATTATGAAAAAGCATATTTTTTTACAATTATTCAGTGGTTTTAAAACGGGAGTTTTTATAGGACTTATGTTCTCTATTTTGTTCTCATTTGTGTACTCAGGTGAGGGTTTCTATCCAATGCCTCCATCGTTTATTGAAAAATTTTCATCAGAATTAACAGCCTTTTTGATCTCAGTATTTTTGTGGGGGCTGATTGGAGTTATATTTACGATAACGAATTATATATTCACGAGTACTGATTGGAGTATTACTAAAATGACAGTAAGTCATGCTATCATTTCATATCTTTTATTTTTACCTATAGCGTTGTACTTGAATTGGATAAATTTTTCAGTAACTAATATTTTTAGTTTCACGTTGATTTATATAATTATATATACTTTCTTTTGGATTATTTCTATAATTAGAGTAAAAAAAGAAGTCGATAAAATTAATAAACATATACGCTAAAAAAATCTGATTTCTATACAGATTAACAGAGCTTAGAATGAATCGAATGTTATAGAGAAATATCACAAAAATAAAAAAGGCCTTTTTTTACTATATATAATTACGATTTATGCAAATCAATTATTTTATCTCGGTTTTATTGTGTAATAACTTGCGATAATTTGAAAGCAGAAAAAATAAACGTATTAGAAAGAAAATCGTCCGTTCATTTATGTAAAAAATGGATAGATCTTAATTTTATATTGAAAGCTATCAAAACTTAAAAGTATTAATAGCACAATGTTATATATGATAAAATAGTGTATAGGTTGCTATCATATGTTACTTTCATAGCTATTGAGAAACTAATACGTTTTTTAAAGGAGTATAAACAATGATTAAAAATATAGTTTTTGATATGGGCAATGTGTTAATGTCCTACGACCCAAAAGAAATGTTAAAACATTATACTAATGAAACTTCTGAATTGAAACTATTATTGAATGAGATATTTCAATCAGTCGAATGGCTTCAATTTGATAGAGGTATTATAGATAAAGATACCCTGAAATTAATAGTTTCTGAAAGAGTTCCTGATTCATTAAAACAAATATCTTTTGAAATATTGGATAATTGGTACCAATATGTTTTTCCTATCGAACAAATGGGTGATGTTATAGATTCGTTAAAAGAAAAAAAATTCAATCTCTATATTTTATCGAATGTTTCTTCAGACTTTCATCTTTTCAAAAATAGAATACCAAGCATTAATAAATTTGATGGAATATTTTTATCGTCGGATTGGAAATTGCTTAAACCAGAAAAAGAAATTTATCAAACGTTTTATTCCTATTTTAAATTAAACCCAGCAGAATGTTTTTTTATCGACGATATGCCAGCAAATATAGAAAGTGCAAAATTATCGGGAATGGAAGGTTATATCTTTAAAAAGGATTTTGAACAACTAATGAATGTATTAAATTCTATATAAATATTTTAGTTATTT
>Ga0308167_1004448_pt1 | contig 10140 bp, 16 predicted proteins | sample PhyCR1_2_FD_202138 | JGI IMG/M metagenome (GOLD analysis project Ga0308167, IMG submission 202138) | Phyllosphere microbial communities from UC Gill Tract Community Farm, Albany, California, United States - DLSLRC.R1 | ecosystem: Host-associated > Plants > Phyllosphere > Unclassified | place... | reverse complement strand
ACCCCCTCATCTAATCGCTCACACTCAAGGATCAAGTTTGACCAATGATCGGCATAGTGTTTTGACCAATTATCCGGGGCAACACCCAGCAAGCTCGCTAATTCACATGCTTTACGCGACTCCCCATCCATAGCTCTACGAGTGTAGGCATATTGCTGTACTGCCAGCCACACTAATTGTGCAAGCCGTGCCGTCACTTTCTTTGTGATCCGCTTGCCTGCTAACGTCTTTTTGAACTCTTCCCATACATGCTTAGCGATCAGAACTTGATAGTCATAGTTCAGGTCATGCGCATAGCAATACCGAACCCATCCAAGCTGGTGGCCATCAAGTGTAGATATTGCCCGGCGCCACGAACTAAGACAGAACACAATTTCTTCAATCGGTGGCCTTACATCCTTACCGCCTCGAGTTTCTGCACACTTAACCGGATCAGCAATGCGAACCTGCCCGCCAACTTCACGCACCGGCTTACGTGGATAACGAGACACGTTGACCAATGCCGCTCCCTGAAACGCATCAAGCTGACCCTTTGTGGCTCCAACAATGTTTGCCAGTGCCAGCGAAACGCAGCTTCTTACATATTCTAAATGCTGTAGATTCATTACTCAGCGCTCCCCACACGTTACGCTTTGAAAATTGCGCCAACACCCAGCGCGTAATTTAAAAATTCAATTAATAGGAATCGCTGATCCCCGTGTTCCTGCTCCCACGCCCCAACATCCTTGTGCAACTTGTCGTGGCACCGTCTGCATAACGGCAACACGAACAGGTCATGCGTTTTGGTTCCCATGCCGCCCAAGCCGTGGTTTATCACGTGATGCGGATCGTCAGCTGGTTTACTGCAACCGCAGCACTTTTGCGTTTTTACCCACCGCGTGTATTTCTCACACTCCCAGCGTGCCAGCTTAGGTTTCAACATAAAGCTTGCTGGTGGTGCCTCATCGCCCATGAGTTTGATTATCGGCTTCACTAGCTCGACGTTATCAGCAATGACCTGCGCCGGATTTGTTGGCCACGGGTTTATGTCGGCCTCTTTCATAACGCCGCCCACAAATGCTGGTGGCTCAGGCGTCTTTGTGACGCGGTAATCAATGGCGCTAGGTAGATACTCAGTAACCTGTTTGAGCACGGCCCACCAGCATAGCTCTGGCAGGGTTAGTTGATGGCCTTCACGGAAACCAAGAGACTGGCGCACGGCATCCACCAGCCATTCGGCGCGGTTAATTTCGGCTATATCACCGAGCGCCGGATGAAACTGATCGTGGTGGAGGTTGTCGCAGCTCCAACACAGACGAACGGCACCATTTTTGTGCGATACCGTATTCAGGTTTCGATTGTGATAACTGCGTTTCCACTGGCAGGTTTTGATTTCATCAACCCACGCGTTAAGCGCTCCATCACCGCCAGCGGCTCTAATCACATCATAGTGAGAGAAGAACGAGCGCAGTTCCTCATCATTAGCCAGATCCTGATTTGCCGCAGGTAGCTCACCAGCGGGCAACTTATCAAACTCTTTAGGCACCTCAGTGATCATGAGACGCTGGCCTTTACGGAACTTGTGCGTCAATTGGCCCGGCTTAAGCAAAACTATGCCAGCGTCGGTTTGCGGGAATGCAGTGAGGATCATGCGCATGCCGTCACCTCATCGATCACCAACTCAACACGACCACCTTTAACGACTGGCCCCCACTCAGCATTAAGTTTTTTAATCTGGCTATCGTCAGCCCATACGCCCACTTTTGTTAGCGCATCAAACAGAGCCTTGAAATAGTTATCCAGATCGCGGCGCGCCTTCGTTGGTGGGAACAGCACAACGGAAACAGAAACGTTCTCAGTAATCGCCTTCGGCTTACGGCGTAGTTGCCCGATGACCATCGCGTATGTTTCAGCCTGATATTTACGCCCGCGTTCGCTCACTAGATGCTTACCGATTAAAGCGCCCTTGTTCGGGGCGCGCCAGTAACCATTTACGCTGGGTGGAAATGGTAGGATTAACTTCACGCTGCTACCCCCACCAGCTTTTCGGCCATACGGCGAACCTGCGCCAGAAATGCATCGCCCCGAGTGATTAGATCATCGCGGGTTACATAACTGATTGCTGGGCCACGCCATTGGTTATCCAGAATGACCACCGCACCAGCAAAGAATGCACCGGTCGGCTTTTGCTTCTCATCAGCAGGCTTAAACCACACAGGCAGATCAAAGCCAATACGCCCACGAATGAAAGCAACATGATCGGCTTCTTCTGGCCACCACACTTCGCTTGTCGCAGCCTTAATCAGGAAGATGTAACGACCGCCCTTATCGCGCATAGCCATCGCATGATCGATAATGTGCCGCATACCTGTGACATATTGCCCCTCATACTCTTTAGCGCGGCTGTAAGGTGGGTTTGCGTATGCCGCGCCGCCCAGCTCTTTTAGACGTTCTGACCAGTCCTGAGTCAGTGCGTTGTCTTCGGCTGTGTAGTACGCATCACATTTGGCATTATCAGCATCAGCAAACAGATCGAGAGTGATTGGCCCAAACATCGCGTTAATGCCCCAGAACAATGACTCAGGGGTACGCCACTGATCGCCAACATCTTTGAGGTAGTGTTCAGGCTCTGCACGTTGAGCAGCTAAAGCGGCGCAGTATGGGTTGATGTTCATATTCACGACAACACCTCCAAACGAACAACAGATTCATAGTCCATACGTGGATCTGCAGAGCCTGATGGCTGGCACATCCGTGCACATGCCGTTCTGCTCGCTACGGCGTGTTCCATATCTTCTTCGGTACCGCAGTTCTCAATAACTCGGGACCATTCATATTCAGCGCGGCGCCACTGTTTTGATGCCTCACAGCGTTGGGCTCTTTCTCGATGGAGTTGAACCAGTGCTGGGCGGTGGCGGCGAATTACTGGCATGGTTTGTTTTTTCACACTGCACCTCCGGTACGCTCTAAGAGCCACTTTGGTAAATCGCTTCTGTCCACTGGTGCTGCTTGTTCTCGAGGTTGTTCGCTTGAATAACCGTTTCTAAAACCGGTAGGGATCGATGAGTAATCCTGCTTCGAAAAGTCCATATCAACGTAGCCTTTCGGCTTGGCTTGATTTGCTGTTGACCATTGGGCTCGAGGTGGACGGCTAGCCTTGGACCAGTTGGTTGCAGAACTCAGGTAGGTCGGGAATTTGCCCGGACGGAACAGCGTGGTTGGATTCAGGTTCGGCGCCATATCCAGATTGCTTCCCCAACGCTCGACGCTGAAATCGACAACCAACACCAGCTCGTCAGTGGTGAAACCATCACGCAGGCGGGCTCGAATGTTCTCAAGTGAGGATTTGCAGTTCTGGTAGCGGGATGCTGTCACTTGGTTCAGATGTTTGAGCACTTGAATCGCTTTATCAGTAATTTCTACCTCTGGGTCGGTCGGCGCAGCCGAACTGCCCAAAGTGTTTTTATCTGATGTGATCTCTTGAGTACTCTTTGTAGTGATCTCTGTAAGAACATTAGGACAATTTGTCCCAATGGAATCACCCGATTTTGTCCCATTGCATGAGGTCACTTTGTCCTTTTGCATTTGGACATTTTGTCCTAATGGAGTTGGACATTTTGTCCCAATGGAATTGTTGATAATTTCGGCATCATCTAGCGCCGCATGATCGTAGTTAATAGCGTAGTATTTCGTCTGATCACGCTTATCTTTGGATAGCTTTTCGCCAGTGATAAGCCCTTGTTTTTCTAATGAAGTAAACGTGCGGCTTACGGTTTTCTCATTCCAGAACTTAAACTGCTTGTGCCACTCTCTGATTGAGTTATATACCCAGCGACGGCCTTCATGCTCAATACCTGAGTTTGTCTCAGTCAGCCAGTATTGGACCTGTTGAAGTACAATGGCCTCGTTTAGTCCGATGCGTTCCGCTAGGTCTGAAAGCACTATGAGAGGGCGAGATGGTAAAAGTAGGCTCATATCAGTCCACCATCAGCTCAGAGGCGTAACGATCGGCAAGCCATTGCAGGCCCAGCGGCGTTACGCGGGTTTGAGTAAAAGCATGACCAAACTCAGATGTGCCGGTTTTCACGCAGAATAAGCCGTTACGCTGGTGGATTGAGGATGGCAATAAGTTGCGAGACTGACGAAACAGAACCTTGTCACGCAATAGCGCCTCTATCATCGACTTTTCAGCCATGCGCAGAATCTTGGCGCTTTCACGCAGACTCTTAGCACCAGCGGCATCAACGAAATGATCGACAAACGCCACCTTCGGCGCATCCTGCTGAACCTTAAACTCGAGCGCGGCTTTCTGCTCTGCCATATCAGCAGCAAGGCGCAACGCTTCTGGTAATGATTGAGGAAGCGCTGGAGTGCTATTTTCCAGCTCTTGCCAACGGTCAACGACAGCCGCAGTGAACAATGGTGACAAACGGGCAACCAATATCAACGAGTCTCGCTTGTTAAACCGATACTCCTGGTACGTATTCCCGTTATGCTCAAAATCGAACTGCGCCAACGGCGCGGTTAAAATACCCGCACCCACTAGGCGTTCGGCTGAGCGCTTAACATCACCGTGTTTGCTTTTAACTAACTCTGCGATCTCTCGGCTGCTCATCATTGGCTGCAATGAGTTCATAACCTGATGGTTTTGATATGGCGCTATGCCAGTTACATTAAGATTTGTCATAGAGCCCCCCAGCGTCTTTTAATTACACCCACAATGACCAAAGCCCTTTCGTGGTTACATGGCACCCAACGGTTTGCTATTCTTCGTTCATACCGTAACGGCGCAGGTGGAAGCGCATTGCTTACCAACTTGCAGCGCAGTTGCGGAAGATGAGAATTTATTGTTAAATTGCTCACGCGGTTATTTCTCCACACACTGATTTAGTCGCACCCGACGCCAAGAGCTGCATACTCTTGGCGTCACCCTCTCCCCACAGCATTTCTGAAATCACCCAAATCTCGGCTATCAAAGACTGTGCTCGATAACCTTTGGCACGTAGGCGTTTGCTTTCTTCTCGGTCAAGAACGCCATCATGGGTGAACTCGTTATGTGCTCGGCTAAAATCACCCAGCGCCGCCAGCAGGTCGTTAAATTTGTGCAGCAGCTCTTCATTCCCGACCTGATCCACATCAGGCAGTTTCACGAACACACCACCAGCACGCTTACACATAGCTTCGGTAATATCCGTGCGACCGGAAAAGGCCTCCAACTGAATAGCCATGCCGAACGGCACCATTTGCCCACCGATCTGACGGACGCGGTTACTCAGCGCGTTATGGGTACCGTCGTGCGAAAGCTGTTGCGCCATCGCTTCATACCCACCCGGTGTTGAAGTGATCAGCTTGTGCATTGCTGCTGTCATATCTGCCGGGGCTGGAAAATTCTTGTTGTCCACAGTGTTGGTCTCTCTTTTGTGGTTTTATTTATTGCTCACTGATTTATGATTTCCTGAATAAAGCGCAGGGTCATACTTCAACTCGCCATTGGTAATTCGCTCAACTTTAAGAGCTTGTTTCTCTGGTATTACTTCCCCCCAGCGACACACCGCTGGATGGCTAATACCGAGTACCAAGGCTGTTTTTCCTACACCTCCAAAATATTCAGTTACTCGTTTCTTTTTCATGCTGGCTCCAATTAGTAATCACATCACAAAAGGTAACAAAAGGTACATCATGAAGCAAACACTTTTCACATCCATTTCGGGTAACATTGGTTACATGAAAAGTGAAATGAATGAGCGGATTCGTTCGCGGCGGCTGCAGTTAGAATTGACTCAATCTGATCTGGCTAAAATGCTCAGAGTAAGTCGTGTGTCCGTAACGAAGTGGGAAACGGGGATTACAAAGCCTGATGGCGAGAACCTGCATCAGCTTGCTGCGACTCTTCAAACAACCCCAGAATGGATCTTATATGGAACTGGAGATTCACCAAAAGATGACACTGTTGTCATTCCAAACTTATTGGCACCTACAGCGATTCCAGTCATATCGTCTGTACAAGCAGGGGCTTGGACTGAAACACATGCATCCGCGCGCTTATCTGATGTTATCGGTTGGTGCCATACAACGGTGAACGTATCAGATGAAGCTTTCGCACTAATCGTTCGTGGTGAGTCAATGACCAACCCGAACGGGGCACCAACAATACCTGAAGGGTCAAAAGTTATCGTGGAGCCGCATTATGGTTGCATCGAAGATCTTTACGGGAAAATTATCGTGGCCATACTTGATGGCACATCAGAAGCAACAGTGAAGAAACTTGTTTGGGATGGCCCTAACCGCTACTTAATGCCACTTAACCCATCATTCAAGCCTATCGAAATAAATGGAAACTGCAGGATTATAGGTAAAGTGGTTCAAGTTACCCAAGATCTCTGACTAACATCCTATTTCAAAAGCCGACAGCCAATGTCGGTTTTTTTTTACCCGCAACTCCCCTTCCAAATCCTTTATGTAACTTTGAGTACATTTTCTATTGACACCAAAGAGTAACATTAGGTACATTCATTTCATGGTTTGTGTAACTCATCTTACCAAACACATATTGCAGCTTTGGCGGTTGCAGGATTTCAACCAGAGGATTGATGGCTGTTATTTGGCCTGTAACCGCCCTTTTTAAACATGTGTAGGCGGCATCGTTTAGCTCTTGAGTTAACCAATGCTGGGTAAATTAGCTGATGGAATAGGTGGATATTATGGGGCGAGTTATTGAAGTTCACATTGATGGTGCAATCGTATCAGCAATAAAAACTGAAACTGCGGTCGCAGCAGATTACTTAAGTTTTATTGATAGCCTAACAAAAGCATTGCTTAACGATTCCGAGGAGCTAGAAAAAGAAGCCAATATGTCAGAGAGAACCATTAAGCATGCACGCTTTGGCTCCTTTGGTTCCTTACCAATTAAAGATTCCAAAGGTCTTCAATAAACAAATTAACACGTATCTGGCTGGAGTTACTTGATGCCTCAAGAAAAAACTTCACAGTTTCATCTGAAATATGAGTGTTCCAATTTTTGTAATTATGCTTCGGGAAATATTCACTAAAAATTGATTCAACAGCAGCTTCACCAGTTGAAATATCGGGAATCATGCTGCACTGATATAGACATTTTGCAATAAGAGTTGATTTTAACATTGCTCATCCTTTCTTGGTTGTGTGAGAGCACCAAGGATACCACCGTGCCTGACGTGGGTAAAAGACAGGCACACAACTGTATGAGTATTGCACCGGATATGTGGCATAGCAGCCCCTGATGCAAGTTACCGATGAGGTAGTTAGGTCGGAAAACCGCGTTCAAGCCAAGCGGCGCAAGGTGGACAAAGGCAATGCTCATACAGTTGTGGTGTAGCTCAGTTGGTAGAGCGGAGGCCGCCCGAGCTTCGCGTCGCTGGTTCAAGTCCAGCCACCACAGCTCATTTGTGTGGAGAATTATTAGAGATCCAATCTGTTTGTGTGAATTTTCATTAATTCGCACCGGGGAAACTCATATCTAAAAACGTGTGGAGAAATAACCGTGAAATTAAATGAATTACCCCCAAAGACGTTAATTAAGCAAGCGCATGCAGGCGTGAAGCTTATCGCTGAACAGTATCCAGATGCAGCAGCAATATTACGTGAAGCCATCACACGGTTTGATGTATTACGTGAGGTCCACCAGCTTGCTAAGCAAGAAGCAATACCAGAACAAGCCAAGCGCGAACAGGTTCGCCGTGAACACGCCGAATGGTCTGATGCTACGTTTGGCGACGTTGGTCCGGTTGGCCCTCTTAAACATCTGTCAAAAGAAGCTCTTGAAGCGGCTGCCGACCCAGATGATCTACTTGAGTGGGCTGATATGCAGTTTTTGCTATGGGATGCACAAAGACGCGCGGGTATTCCTGACGACTTTATCACTGTGGCGATGATTGAAAAGCTGGAGATAAACAAGAAGCGTCAGTGGCCTGAGCCGAAAGATGGTGAGCCACGCTTACATATCAATACGCAATCAGCACAACCTGTAATGGCGGAACAGTGGCGTTCGTTTGTTACTGACGCAGACATTGCAGCGTTACACCGCTTTGCTGAGTGCTGTGACGACCCTGAATCAGGCGGTCACGATCTGGAAAAAGAACAGGTGCAGCGGCTTGAAAAAGCTGGAGCGTTACAGCGCTCAGGTCGAATTAGCTATATCACTGATTTTGGTGATTATCTGATTTCAGCAACTGCACCTATCAATGCACAACAAAACGAACCGCAAAATATTCCAGAAAATATTCTGGCGCAACCTGTAAGTAATCCGTCGAACTCTCCGGTAATTCCTGATGCATATGTGCTCGATGAGCTCGGGAGAATGACGCTTAACGGCGTGTGCGAGCCGAGAGTTAGCTTTGGTGCTGGCTGGAACGCTTGCCGTGCCGAGATGCTAAAAGCACAACAAAACGAACTGCAAAATATTCCAGAAAATATTCCTGCACCGCTAGATGCTCAAGATTTAGAGCTCTATGTAGACATACTCGAAAATAGCGATAGCGACGATGAGGACGGGGAATTAAATAACACTCAGCTAATCGTGTGGCTTAAAGAGCTACAACGCCGTCGTGCCCTGCCAGCACAACCTGTAAGCGAGCCTTACAAGTTGCCCGATGGTTGGGTAATGGTTCCTGAAGAAGCAACCATAGCTATGCTAACTCTTCTTGGGCTGACGGGAAGCTTCGATTTTATGCAGCAGAAATACAAAAACATGCTTGCCGCAGCCCCAGAACAGGAGAGCGAATAATGGCAATTCTTAATTATGACCCAGCCGATACGGACAAAATGAAACTGCCGTCAGGTAAAACGTGCGGTGATTGTGTGCATATTCGGCGTTGTAAAGCCATTTTCGGACACACTGAATCTGATACGTATTGCGATTGGTCACCCTCTCGCGCTGCATTTTCAGCCCCTTCACAGGAGAGCGAATAATGAAAGATGAAGATTTAGACCGCTGCCCGCGCTGCAAAGAGGATATGTGGAAAGGAAATAAACTTTGCAAAACATGTCAGTACGAAGAAGACGTCGAAAATACAGTTAACGAATATCTAGATCAAGAACCAGTAATGATCTGTGACATGTGCGGACACGACGCATTTCTAGAAGAAAACGGCGCATATGAGTGTGACTTGGGGCATGTTTTTTCAGTTCGCAGGGAGCGCAAGCAATGATCACAGGAACTACTCAATATGACGATGTGCAGTTATCACATTGCAAAATCTGCGGTGGATATTACAAAGCAGATGAGCCAGAAGAGCATGAGTGCTCAACCGCAGCACAGGAGCAGAAATAGATGGCTAACAGAACAGTAAACAGAAAAGCTCGCCGCTTACTTGGTCTGGATTACAAGCTGAGTAATAAACCTAACGATGTTGTATTCCCGTTTCGGGTTCCTGACTTTGGGCGCTTTCAACTGCCTGAACATCTGCAATCTCATGAGGTGATTTCGGTGAAACCGGCTCCGTACATGCTCCTCGGAATGCCGTGTGAGGGTTACGCATATTATCCAATAAGTGCCTTTTACCCGGCCTACATTGGCAAGCCACGAAACACAGAGGGAGAACAATCAAATGATTAACACTATCGTGATCGACACAGAAACTATGGATGTACGCCCTTCTGCTCTCATCCTGTCCATTGGCGCTTTTGCTTTTGATGTTACCGATCTGGAAGGTACTCGCGAATCTATTCTGGCTGTAAGCCGTGATCCTGAGCTTTCTGACTATTCAGCTAATGCGTTCTACTGTCTGCTTGATGCTAACGACCAGCTGATGCTTGGGCGCTCTGTTTCGAAAGATACACAGCACTGGTGGCGAAATCAGAACCAAGACGCGCAGGAAGCATTATCCGGCGATCGTGAATCGTTAGCTGACCAGTTGCTTAATCTGAATAGTTGGATTGCTCAACATACTGGCGCCACGATTTATTTTCGTGGTACCGATTTTGATGGTTCGATTCTAGAAAGCGCATACCGCACCTGCAGAATGGAATGCCCTTGGAAGTACAACGGAAAGCGCGACGTTCGGACGTACATCGATGCGCTCACTGATGGCAAAAAAGGTTATGTTCCTGACCACCAGCCATACTTCCAGATGATTAAGCACAACGCGCTTCATGACGCGATGAATGATGCCGAGCAGATGGCAA
>Ga0308167_1004446_pt1 | contig 10144 bp, 11 predicted proteins | sample PhyCR1_2_FD_202138 | JGI IMG/M metagenome (GOLD analysis project Ga0308167, IMG submission 202138) | Phyllosphere microbial communities from UC Gill Tract Community Farm, Albany, California, United States - DLSLRC.R1 | ecosystem: Host-associated > Plants > Phyllosphere > Unclassified | place... | reverse complement strand
GTCGATGATGTGGATGCCCGAGCGCTCGGCGAGGATGAAGCGCTTCACCTTCGGGTTCCACCGACGGGTCTGGTGTCCGAAGTGGACGCCGCTGTCGAGCAGCTGGCGGATGGTGACGACGGCCATGTGCCGTCCTCCTTCTGTGTTCTCGGCGCGCAGCCGTGCTCTCGCACGTCGCTGCGGACCTGTTGCGGTTGTGTCGATCACGACCGTCGGTCGTGGTCCCTGGTGTCCTGGCACGCGACCGCCCGCTCGTGAGAGCGGGACCGGTGGTCGGGTACCGAGCCCGTGAGGGCCTGGTGGACACGCGAAGTCAGCGCGCATCAGCACGCTGCTGGATAGATGCTAACAGAAGGGAGGCCCGGATCACGCGCGCCTCGCGGCTGACGTGATCCGGGCCTCCTGTCCGGCGATCCGTGCGGAACGGACGCGGTGCGCGACCGGCCGATCAGGCCTTGGCGTCCACGGTGTCGCCGTCGGCGGAGATGCCCATCTCCTCGAGCGAGCGGCCCTTGGTCTCCGGGATCTTGGCGATGACGAAGAACAGCGACAGCAACGCGAACAGCGCGTAGATGCCGTAGGTGACCGTCAGGTTGAAGCCGGACAGCACCGGGAACGAGATCGTGACGATGAAGTTCGCGATCCAGTTGGCGGCCGAGCCGATGCCCAGCGCGGTGGCACGGATGCGGTTCGGGAACATCTCGCCGAGCAGCACCCACATGAGCGGACCCCACGTGGCACCGAAGGACACCACGAAGAGGTTCGCGAAGATCAGCGCGATGACGCCCCACGAGCCGGGGAGGCTCGGGCTGCCGTCGACGATCGTCGCCTGCGAGAACGCGATGGCGACCATGGTGAGCGAGACGAACATGCCCGCCGAACCGGCGACGAGCAGCGGCTTGCGGCCGACCTTGTCGACCAGGAAGATCGCGATGAAGGTCACGGCGACGTTGACCACCGAGGTGATCGTGGAGATGAGGAACGAGTCCTCCTCCTTGAAGCCGACGGCCTGCCAGAGCGTCGTCGAGTAGTAGAAGATCACGTTGATGCCGACGAACTGCTGCAGCACGGCCAGGATGATGCCCACCCAGACGATCGGCTGGAGCCCGAAGCGGTTGCCCCGGATGGAGCCCTTCTTCTCGTTGGCTTCCTTCTCGATGCCGTCCTGGATCTCCTCCAGGCTCGTGTTCACGGTGTCGCGCGGGACGATCTTGCCCATCACCACGCGCGCGTCGTCAGCACGACCCTTGGTGAGCAGGTAGCGCGGGGACTCCGGCAGCGTGATCGCCAGGACGCCGTAGACGACCGAGGGGATCACCCCGACCAGGAACATCCAGCGCCAGGCCGCGAGACCCCAGACCTCGGCCGAGGCGCTGCCCGCGGTGACGGCGAAGAGCTGGTCGGACAGGAGCGCGGCGAAGATACCGAGCGTGATCGCCAGCTGCTGGAACGAGGCCAGCCGCCCGCGGATCGCCTTCGGGGAGACCTCGGAGATGTACGCCGGTGCGATGACCGAGGCGGTACCGATGCCGAGACCGCCGACGAGACGCCAGATCACGAGGTCCCACGTCGCGAACGCGAACGCCGAACCGATCGACGAGACGAAGAACAGCACGGCGGCCCAGAACATGATCCGGGTGCGGCCGTAGCGGTCGGCGAGGCGGCCGGCGAAGTAGGCGCCGAACGCACAGCCGATCAGGGCCGAGGCGACGGCGAAGCCGCTGGCCGCGTCGGAGAGGTTGAACTCGCCCTTGATCGCGTCGACGGCGCCGTTGATGACGGACGAGTCGAAGCCGAACAGGAAGCCACCGACCGCCGCCGCGATGGCGAACAGGGTGACCTTCCCCTTGAACGCACGGTCTTCGCCGTGCCCGGTGGTCGTGGTGGACACGATGCTCCTGGGTTCTGCCGCCGTGCCGGTGTGCAGCACGGTGCCCCGGCGGTCGGCTGGTTCGCCGTCCGAGCGGCGTTGCGTGTTCCGGAGCGGCCCCGACTGTACTCCTCGCTCGGGATCTGGTCATAACCGGGGCGTGATCGGGACGGGCGGGCCCTGCGCGCCGACGCTGGACGACACTGTCGCCGTCGTACGACGTCGGTTCTGTCGCTTCCGTCGGCCGCACGTTCCTCCCCAGGCCTGGAGGCGCGACTCCCCCTCCACGGATCGCCCCCGTCCGCCCCGTGGCCGGGTTCCACTGCCCAGGCTGGGGACATGCGATCGAGCGCACGTCCCGTCCTGCTGTCCGTGGTGTGCGTTGCGCTGCTGAGCGGGACGGTGCTGAGCGGGACCGTGGTGTTCGGTGCCGCGCCGTCGACGGGAGGCGGGGCGACGGTGGGCTCCGGGGCGCCGGCGGGCTCCGGGGCGTCGGTGAGCACCGTGACCGAGCCGCGCCTGGTCGAGGCTCGCTGGGTCTGGCCCACCGGATCGCGGGTGGTCGAGCGCGCATGGGAGGCACCGTCCTCGGACTACGCCGCCGGCCACCGGGGCCTCGACGTCCCGGCCGTCCTCGGCAGCCCTGCCTCGGCGGTGGACGACGGCACCGTGGCGTTCGCCGGGGCGGTCGGCGGCCGCACCGTCGTGACGATCGACCACGGTGACGGGCTGGTCAGCACGCTCGACTCGGTGACCCCCCTGGTCGCCGCCGGGGACGAGGTCGTGCAGGGCGCGCCGGTCGGCCGCGTCTCGGTCGGGCACTGTCCGGCGTCGGCGCCGTGCCTGCACCTCGGTGCTCGTGTCGACGGTCGCTACGTCGACCCGATGGCGTACCTGCCACCGGCCGAGTGGCCGGTGCTGCTGCCCGAGTCGGCCTGGCTCGGGTGAGCGGAGCCGACCTGGACCGACCGGGAACCGACCGGGAACCGATCGGAACCGGACGGGACGCACGTCGGCGCAGGGTCAGGCGCGCGGGTGCGCCGTCCGGTAGACCTCACGCAGCCGGGCCGACGACACGTGCGTGTAGATCTGCGTCGTCCCGAGGCTGGCGTGACCGAGGAGTTCCTGCACCGCGCGCAGGTCCGCTCCGCCGTCGAGCAGGTGCGTCGCCGCGGTGTGCCGGAAGGTGTGCGGACCGCTCGGACCCTCGCCCGGCAGGTCACCGAGCAACCGGGCCACCACGCGGTAGGCACTGCGGACGCCGAGTCGGGCACCACGGTCGCCGAGGAACAGCGCCGTGCCTGCAGGCCCCTCCGCCCGTGCGGCGAGGGTGGGCCGTCCGCGCTCGAGCCACGCCTCGAGTGCGTCCCGCGCCGGAACCCCGAACGGCACCACGCGTTCCTTGCCGCCCTTGCCGAGCACCCGCACGGTCAAGCGTCCGCGATCGACGTCGGTCACGTCGATCCCGACGAGTTCGCTGACCCGGATGGCCGCCGCGTACAGGAGCTCGACGAGGGCCAGGTCCCGCAGCGCCGTCGGGTCGTCCGTCGCCGCCCGGGAACCGAGTCCGTCGAGCAGGGCGCGCACCTGGTCGGCCGACACCACGCGAGGCAGGTGTGCCCCACCCTTCGGGGCGCGGAGCCGGACCCCGGCGTCGGTCGTCGTCACCCCGGTCTCGCTCGCCCAACGCGTGAACGCCCGCACGGACGAAGACCGCCTGGCGATGGTCGACCGGGCGAGCCCCCGGTGGTCGGCGTCCCACAGCCAGTCACGCAGGAGCTCGAGCTCGACGTCGGCGACGCGGTCGATGCCGCGACCGTCCGCGAACGCCACGAGCTGCTCGAGGTCGTTGGCGTACGCGCGGAGGGTCTGCTCGCTGAGGCCACGCGCGTGCCGGGCGTGCCCGAGGAAGGCGTCCACCGCCACCACGAGTCGACCGTCCGTCCGCGCAACCACGACGCCAGCGTACGGCGACCGGACGTCATGCCCGGCCCCACCCGCCGCCGCTGGCGACGACGAGTCCCTGCAGCTGCGCGAGCGCGAGCGCGTCGGCGACGTCGGCCGTCGACATGCCGGCCCGGCGTGCGATCTCGGCCTCAGGCAGGGCGCGACGGCCGAGCGCGTCGAGCACCCGGAGCACCTCGGGGTCCTGCCGGCCGGACAGGAGCGGTTCGTCCGGCACCGCTCCCCCGCTGGTCCCGGTCGCGGGCCTCGCCGCCGCTGCCGGATCCCCGGGGTGCACGACGATCTGCGCCCGCCCCTGTGCAATGAGCCGATGGCACCCGACCGAGGCCGAGGACGCGAACGCTCCCGGCACCGCGAACACGGGCCGGCCGAGCTGTGCGGCGTGGTGGGCGGTGTTGAGCGCCCCGGACCGGGCGCCCGCTTCGACCACGACCGTGACGTCGGCCAGCGCGGCGATCAGCCGGTTCCGGGCGAGGAAGCGCCACCGCGTCGGTCGTGTCCCCGGTGCCGACTCGGCGAGCAACGCCCCCTGCCGCGCCACGTTGTGGAGCAGTTGCGCGTTCCCCACGGGGTAGAGCTGGTCGATGCCGCCGGCCAGGACCGCCACAGTGGGCGTCCCGGCGGCGACGGCGACACGGTGCGCCACCGCGTCGATGCCGTAGGCACCCCCGCTCACGATGCGGCACCCGGCGTCCGCCGCCGTCGAGGTGATCTCCGCCGCGGCCTCGGCACCGGCCACCGTGTTCGCCCGGGACCCCACGACCCCGAGCGCCGGCATCCCGTCGCCGAGGTGCGCCCCCGAGCTGCGCGTCCAGAGGACCACCGGGGCGTGCGGCCCGAGGTCGTCCATCGCCGACGGCCACCCGTCGCTCCCGGGGACCAGCAGACCGGCTCCGACCGCGCCGGCCGCCGCGAGCACGTCGCCCACCTCGACAGTGGCCAATCGGGGCCGCCACCGTTCCACCGCGGTCTGCAGCACACCGAGCAGCACCGCTGGGTCCTCCGCACCCGGCACCTCGGCGTCGACGCAGCATCCCAGCAGCGAATCGAAATCCTCGTCCGCGGCGAGCAGCACCGCACCGAGCGCACGCTCCGGTCCGAGGCCGGTGAGGAGCTCGCCGGCGACGGAGTCCCCCGGTTCGACGACGGCCGACCAGGCGACCCGTGCCGCGGCCTGCACCGGGTCCACCGCGGCACCGCTCGGCCCGAGCAGGCGCGCCACCGTGTCGAGGAGCTCCGTGCCCGCCGGGATCACAGCGCGCTCCGCAACGCGAGGGCACCGCGGACGTGCACACCCGTGGGCCGCTCCACCGCGTCGAGGTCGGCGAGCGTCCACGCCAGTCGCATCACGCGGTCCCAGCCGCGCATGGTCAGGGTGCCGAGGTCGAGTGCCCGGTCGAGGTCTGCCGTCGACCCGGGTTCGATGCGCCCCTCGGCCCGGAGCCACGCCCCGGTGACCTCGGCGTTGCGCGACCATCCCGTCCCGCGCAGGCGCTCCGCCATCCGGGCGCGGGCTGCCGCGACCGCCGCACGGGCGACCGCCGTCGTCGGGGTGCTGCCGTCGGCGTCCCGCATCCGACCCGTCGTCACCCGCGGCACCAGCACCCGGATGTCCATCCGGTCGAGCAGTGGCCCCGACATCCGACCGAGGTACCGGCGCACGGTGCTCGCCGAGCACTCGCACGGCTGCCCGTGCGCACCACCGGCGTTGCCGCACGGGCAGGGGTTCGCCGCCAGGACGACCTGACAGCGTGCGGGGAACTCGGCTGCACCCGCCGCACGGTGGATCGTGATCCGACCGGACTCGAGCGGCTGCCGGAGCGCGTCGAGGACGGCCCGCGGGAACTCCGGCGCCTCGTCGAGGAACAGGATGCCCCCGGTGGCGCGCGACACGGCTCCGGGGCGCAGGACCCCCGACCCGCCGCCGATGAGCGAGACCGCCGACGCGGAGTGGTGCGGGGCTTCCCACGGTGGCTTCGTGCTCCACGAGGCGGGACCCAGCCCGGCGACGGACCGGACCGCGGCGACCTCGAGCGCGGTCTCGTCGTCGAGGTCGGGCAGCAACCCGGGCAGCCGCTCGGCGAGCATGGTCTTGCCCGCGCCCGGTGGCCCGAGCAGCAGTGCGTGGTGTCCCCCGGCCGCCGCGGCGATGAGTGCTCGGACGCCGACCGGGTTCCCCACGACGTCCGACAGCTCGGCCACGGGACGCGGCACCGACGTGACCGGGACCGGCAGCACCGGATCGACCTCGACCGCCGGCAGGAGTGCCCCGGCGTCGATCGCCGCCGCCCGCAACGAGTCCACGCCGCTGATCCGCACCCCGCCGACCACGCGGGCCTCGGTCAGGTTGCCGACGGGCAGCACCACGCGGTCCGCACCGGCGTCGCGCGCGGCGACCAGCATCGGGATCACCCCGGGGACCGGACGCACCCGCCCGTCGAGCCCGAGCTCGCCGATGTAGACGATGCGCTCCGAGACGTCCGGCGCGAGACCGGCTCCGGCGAGCACGGCCATCGCGATGGCGAGGTCGAACCCCGATCCGCGCTTCGGGATCGCCGCCGGGGTCAGGTTCACGGTGATGCGACGTGCGGGCAGCGGGCACCCCGCGTTCGCCGCCGCGGATCGCACGCGTTCCCGTGCCTCTCCCAGTGAGGTGTCCGGCAGACCGATGATGCTGAACGCCGGGAGCTGACTGGTCAGGTGCGCTTCGACCTCGATGCGGCGACCGGTGACCCCGAGCAGCGCGACCGCGGCAGCGCGACCGATGCCCGTCACAGCACACCCGCCAGGTGCTCGACGACCGTGCGGGGACCGTCGACGTGGACCGCGACGACGTCCACCCGGACCGCGCGCGCCGAGACCTCGGGATGCGCGTCGAACCACTCGGGCACGAGTCGTCGCATCCGGGTGAGCTTCGCAGCGGTGATCGCCTCGAACGGGTGGCCGGTCGCGCCCCCGGAACGGGTCTTCACCTCGATGAACGCGAGTGTGCAGGAATCCCACGCGACGATGTCGATCTCGCCGCGGGCACACCGCCAGTTCCGCTCGAGCACGCGGAATCCCCGCGCCTCGAGCCAGACCACCGCTCGTTCTTCACCGAATCGTCCGAGTCGACCGTTCCGGAGCGACCGCCCCGGTGGACGTTGCACGTCTTGTTCCATGTCGTTGCCTCCACGACAACGATCTCCGGAACGAACGCCCCGATCGGCGGAGTCAGAGAGTCTGTGGAATCAGCACGGGCGAATTGCCCTCTGTGGAGGAAAGAAGAAGGACCCGGGCGATCGAGATCACCCGGGTCCTGCTGCGACGAGCGTCAGTGCGCTGCTGCGTAGGCTTCCTGCACCTGCGTCGAGATGCGGCCGCGGGACGAGACCTCGTACCCGTTCTCCTTGGCCCACTCGCGGATCTTGCCGAGCTCTTCCGAGTTGCCACGCTTCGGGGCGGACTTCGGGGCGGAACCGCCGCCGGTGCGACGACCGGAGACCTTGCGCGCTGCGGCGATGTAATCAGAGATCGCCTCGCGGAACTTGTCGACGTTGTCGTTCGACAGGTCGATCTCGTACGACGAGCCGTCGAACGCGAATTCGACCGTCCGGCCTTCACCGGTGGTGATGGGGGAATCGTCGAGGTCGTCGACGAGCTGGACGGTGACCTTCTGTGCCATGGGGTGCTCCTGTTCGTGGGGCGGTTAAATCCCCATCAGAATAGCGCGAACAATTCACCGCCGGTCCGGATCAGCGGCGATTCACCCAGAAAGAAGCAGAAGAAAGTAAATTGACGATCACTCGTCGAGTGCGAGTTCCTTCGGCAGTTCGAGTTCCCGCGTCGTGAGTTCCTCGACATTCACGTCCTTGAACGTGAGTACCCGGACACCCTTGACGAACCGGTCGGAACGGTAGACGTCCCAGACCCAGACGTCGTTCATCGTCAGTTCGAAGTAGAAGTCGTGCTCCGTGTCACGGCGCACGAGTTCGACCTCGTTCGCCAGGTAGAAACGGCGCTCCGTCTCGACCACGTAACGGAACTGCGACACCACGTCTCGGTACTCGCGGTACAGGGCCAGCTCGACCTCGCGGTCGTAGTCGTCGAATTCGTCCTCATCCATTGCGCCCACAGTCTACGGCGACCCAGGGCCGAGCGGGCGACGGGCTCAACCCGCGACGGCGTCGAGTTGGTCGAAGCCGTCCAGCGCGACGCTCGAGGCCTGGTGCAACCAGGACTTCCGGTGCAGCGCGTGCGCCCCGATCGTCCGGATCGCGTCGTAGTGCGCCGTCGACCCGTAGCCCTTGTTCGACACCCACCCGTAGTGCGGAGCCTCGTCGTGCGCCGAGATCATGAGCGCGTCACGGGCGACCTTCGCCACCACCGACGCCGCGGCCACCGAGGCACAGTCGCGGTCGGCCTTGACCCGGACGACGACCTCGAGCGGATCGGCTGCCGGACGGAGCGACGCGGGCAGGGCGCGGCTCAACCAGTCGAACGAACCGTCGAGCACCACCACCGCGCCGTCGAGCGACACCCCGTCGGCGACCAGGGAGCCGAGCGCCTGCGCACCCGCTGCGCCGAGGGCCGGGACGATGCCCTGCTGGTCGACGAAGTCCGCCGATGCCATGCCGACCGCCGTGCGTGCCCAACGCTGCACGACGGGCACCAGGTCGGTGCGGCGCGCTTCGGAGAGCAGTTTGGAATCAGCGAGCCCCTGGGGCACACGACCGATGTCGAGCGTCACCGCGGCCACACCGACGCCGACCGGACCGGCGATGGCGCCACGGCCGACCTCGTCCATGCCGATGACCGTCACGCGGCCCTCGGCGAGCAGACGTTTCTCGAGCCGGAGCGACGGACGGACGGCGGTCACTCGTCGCGCTCCTCCACGCCGGCGAACACCTCGGGGTGGTCGTCGAGCCACGTCCAGCGGCTCGCCGGCCAGGAGATGACGAACGCGCGGCCCGTCACGTCGGACATCGGGACGAAGCCCTTCGACGGGGTGTCGCCGTTGTACCGGGAGTCCTTCGAGTCGTTCCGGTTGTCGCCCATCACCCAGATGGTGCCCTTCGGCACGGTGACCGAGAAGTCGGTCGCCGAGGCCGGGGCGCCGGCGGGGAGCTTCAGGTACGGCTCCTTGATCGGCACACCGTTCACCGACATCTGCCCGAGGTCGTTGCAGCAGGACACCTTGTCACCGGGCAGACCGATGACGCGCTTGATCAGGTGGTCGTCGCTGTCACCGGTGCCGAGACCGACCTGGGTCAGCGCCCAGTCGATGGCCTTGGCGGGCTGGGTGTCCGGCGTGACGCTCGGCACCTCGGATCCGGTGAGCCAGCCGCCCGGGTCCTTGAACACGACGACGTCTCCCCGCTTCAGCGCCACGGCGCCGGGGACGAGCTCGTTGACGATCACCCGGTCGTTGATCTGCAGCGTGTTCTCCATCGACGCCGACGGGATGTAGAACGACCGGATCAGGAACGTCTTGACCAGGAACGACACGAGCAGTGCCGCGATGAAGATGATGACGAGGTCGCGGAGGAATGTGAGGACACCGTTCCGTTGCTTCTCGGCACGTGGCCTGCGCCCGGAATCCTCTGTCGTGTCCGTCATTTTCGCTCTCGTTCGAACCACTGACTCCCCGCAAATGGGAAGAGCCCCCCGTCGATGCACAACCGTACATGGACGAGGGGCTCGCAGCGGCGTCCGGCTCGCGGACGTTCACTGTGAAGGCGATCAGGCGTCGCGCTTCTCCTTGATCTTGCGGCGGGCCGCCTTGCCGCGGAGCTCGCGCAGGTAGTAGAGCTTCGCACGACGGACGTCACCCTTGGTGACGATCTCGATGTGGTCGATGATCGGCGAGTGCACCGGGAACCAGCGCTCGACGCCGACCTGGAAGCTCACCTTGCGGACCTTGAAGGTCTCGCCGATGCCGTGGCCCTGACGGCCGATGACGACTCCCTGGAAGACCTGGATACGCGAGCGCGTGCCTTCGATGATGTTGACGTGCACCTTGATGGTGTCGCCGGGACGGAAGTCCGGGACGTCGGTACGCAGCGATGCTGCGTCGACGTTGTCGAGGAGCTGGCTCATGGTGGGTTTCACTCTCTGCGGACGCGCACGGGTCGCCGCGGATCGAAGGTTCGGAAAGTGGTGGTGCGTGCCCGGTGTCGGCGACTCCCCCGTGGCAGAGTCCAGCCAGGGCACAGCGTTCAATACTGCCACAGAGAGCGCGGGAGACAAAACGACGAGGATGGACCCATGATCGAACTCCGCACCCCCGCCGAGCTGGACGGACTGCGCGTCGCCGGCCGGTTCGTGGCC
>Ga0308167_1004445_pt1 | contig 10147 bp, 7 predicted proteins | sample PhyCR1_2_FD_202138 | JGI IMG/M metagenome (GOLD analysis project Ga0308167, IMG submission 202138) | Phyllosphere microbial communities from UC Gill Tract Community Farm, Albany, California, United States - DLSLRC.R1 | ecosystem: Host-associated > Plants > Phyllosphere > Unclassified | place... | reverse complement strand
GCCACCTCCGGGAGGAACGGCTGGTACGTCATGTACGGCAGCGGGTCGACGATCGTGACCTCCGCCTCCCCGGCGCGCAGCCACTTCTCGAGCTTCCAGGCTGTGTAGAAACCGGCGTAGCCGCCGCCGACGATCAGGATCTTGGGCACAGGGGTGAACTCCTCGAGGTGGTGGGGTGGCACGACGACTTTACTCCTGCTCGTGTCGTCGCCTGAACTGGCGGGCCGCGCCCGCCCCGACGGCCACGAGCGCCGCGCCGAAGACCGCGAACACGATCAGCGGCAGCCCGGTCGAGCGCATCGACTCGACCGTCGGGAGCAGCGCACGGAGGGGGTGGTCGCCGTCGCTCTGCGGCGTCGGCACCGGCGCGGGCTCGACCGGGGCGACCGCACCGGCGCTCGGCGCGGGGGCGTCGGCCCGCCGGTGCAGCCGGATCCACTCGGCGAGGTCGCCCATCGGGTTCGCCGTGACGGGCGCGACGGTGCGCTCGACGGCGGCGGCCGCGTCGACGAGGCCGTACCCGTAGAGCGGGTCGGGCTGCGAGGCGCCCCTCGGGTCGGCCGTCGAGACGACCCTGTTGATCACGTCGGCCGCGCCGAGCTCGGGGTGCGCGCTCCGCACGAGCGCCACCATTCCGGCGACGAGGGGCGTCGCGCCGCTGGTGCCGCTCCAGCTGTAGTGCACGTCGCCCGGGCCGACGCCGACGAGCTTCTCGCTGGGGGCCGAGACGCCGATGGTGATGCCCTGGCTGGAGGCGTCGAAGCTCGCCGCGCCCGACCGGTCGACCCCGGCGACGGTGAGGACGCCCGGCATCGTGGCGGGCGCGCCGACCTCGGTCGTGCCGCTGCCGCGGTTGCCGGCCGCCGCGACCACGACGACGTCCTCCTCCTGCGCGTGCAGGAACGCCTCGTCCCAGCTCGTGGGCCAGTCGAGGGTGTTGCGGGTCAGGGACATGTTGATCACGTCGGCGCCGTGGTCGACGGCCCAGGTGACGGCGTCGGCGATCTGCTGGTCGGAGTCGACCGCGCCGGCGCCGAAGCCCACCGAGATCGACAGGAGGTCGGCCTCGGGCGCGACGCCGATCACGCCGTCGCCGGTCGCCGTGCCGCGTCCCGCGAGCAGGGAGCCGACGAGGGTGCCGTGGGCCGGGTCGTCGGAGCCGACGGGGCTCTGGCCGTCGGCGGAGCCCTGCCCGGACATGTCCGTGCCCCCGACGACGGCACCCTGCAGCTCGCGGACGGAGCCGTCGACGCCCGTGTCGATCACGGCGACCGTGACGCCCGCGCCGCGCGTCGTCTGCCATGCCTGCTGCACCCCGTAGTCGGACAGCCAGTACTGCGCGTCGCGGATGCTGTCGGCGGACGCCGCCGCGGCGGGCGCGAGCGCCAGGCCCGCTGCCGTCGCCACCACGAGCAGGCTCGTCGCCAGCGTCCTGGTCGCCGCGCGCCCCCCGGTGCGGCGCACCTGCGTCAGCCTGCCTCGGGCGGAGCGGAGGAGGCGGCGGTCACGCCGCCCGCACCGGTCGCCGCGCCCGGAGCGGTCCCGTCGGCCGCCGCCGCCTCGCCGCCGGCCTCGCCCAGGTAGTCGCCGCAGCGGCACACGTCGGGGCTCCAGCTCGAGCGCTCGACGGCGAGGTCGCCGAGCGGGTTGACGCCCGGCCCCGCCGAGAGGGCGTGCCCGGCGAGGGCGTGCAGGCACTTGACGCGCTCGGGCATGCCCCCGGCCGTCACGTGCGCGATCTCGGCCACGTGCTCGATGCCCTCGCGGTCGGCGAGGTAGGCGTCGTGGGCGTCGTGGTAGCGCCTCCTGAGGTCGCCGTCCACGGCGAGCAGCTCGGTGAACTCTGCCATGACGCCGTTCGCCTCGAGGGTCGAGATCGCGGCGGTGGCCCCCGGGTGGCACAGGTAGTAGAGGGTCGGGAACGGCGTGCCGTCGCCGAGGCGCGGCTTCGTCGCGACGACGGTCGGGTTGCCGCAGACGCAGCGTGCGGGGATGCCGATCACGTCGCGGGCGGGGCGACCGAGCATCGCGGTGACGAGCTGGACGTCGCGCTCGCTGACGGGCTCGAAGGGAGGGGTCGTCACGGGGTGCCGCCTGTCGTGGAGGACGGCAGGGGCGCGCCGCCGATGTCGGGCGCGACCAGCTCGGTCGCGGGTTCGTCGCTGAGGCCGGCGTCGATCACGGACGACATCATCGCGGCGACCCAGTCGACCTGCGGGGTCTGGAGCGTGTCGCTGATGGGCGCCTGCGACGGCGCCGCCGCGTCGGCGTCCGAACCCATCACGAGGTAGCTGTACTCGCCGGGGTAGACGTAGAGCAGCCGGTCCCGGGCCTGGGCCTCGATGTACGCGGGGTCGCTCCACCGCGCGACGTCGCCCTGGAGGTCGTCGACGTCGTCGCGCTGGTCGCGCACGTCCTGCTGGAGGGACGCGATCTGTTGCTGCTGCTGGACCAGGGTGCGGAGCGACGGCGCGAGCACGACCACGAACAGCACGAGGATGACGAGCATCAGCAGGCTGAAGCCGGAGAAGCGGATGCTGCGGAGCCAGCCGCCCGCGGCGGTCTCGCGCGACGCGAAGGCGACGGGCACGCGTCGGGTCGGGGACTCACGGGGCATGCTCCCGAGGGTAGACGACCCGCGAGGGGGCAGGGTCACGGAACGCCGAGAGGCCCGCTCCCCAGGGGGAACGGGCCTCGGTTCGGGGACCACGTCGAGGACGTGGGCCCCGTCGGGCACAGCTCTGTGGCGCTACGCCGAGAAGCGCGGGAACGCCGAGTAGCCGGCGTAGCGGGCCGCGTCGCCCAGCTCCTCCTCGATGCGGAGCAGCTGGTTGTACTTCGCGACGCGCTCGCTGCGGGCGGGGGCGCCCGTCTTGATCTGGCCGGCGTCGGTCGCGACGGCGAGGTCGGCGATCGTCGTGTCCTCGGTCTCGCCGGAGCGGTGCGACAGCACGGTCGTGTAGCCGCTGCGCTGCGCGAGCGAGACAGCGTCGAGCGACTCGGTCAGCGTGCCGATCTGGTTGACCTTGACGAGGATCGAGTTCGCGGCGCCGGCGGCGATGCCGCGAGCGAGGCGCTCGGGGTTCGTCACGAACAGGTCGTCGCCGACGATCTGCGTCTTCGAGCCGATCTCGCTCGTCAGGTGGGCCCAGCCCTCCCAGTCGTCCTCGTCGAGGGGGTCCTCGATGGTGACGAGAGGGTAGGCCGACACGAGGTCGGCGTAGTAGCCGGCGAGGAACGCGGAGTCGCGCTTCTCGCCCTCGAACGTGTACGAGCCGTCGGAGTAGAACTCGCTCGAGGCGACGTCGAGGCCGAGCGCGATGTCCTTGCCGGGGGTGAAGCCGGCCTTGGTGATCGCCTCGACCAGCAGGTCGAGCGCGGCCCGGTTGCTCTCGAGGTTCGGCGCGAAGCCGCCCTCGTCGCCCAGGCCGGTCGACAGGCCCTTCGACTTCAGCTCGCTCTTGAGCGCGTGGTAGGTCTCGGCGCCCCAGCGGAGGGCGTCCGCGAACGACGTCGCGCCGATCGGCAGGATCATGAACTCCTGGATGTCGACGTTGCTGTCGGCGTGCGAGCCGCCGTTGATGACGTTGAGCATCGGCACGGGCAGGGTGTGCGCGTTCGGGCCGCCCAGGTAGCGGAAGAGCGGCAGGTCGGCCGAGTCGGCGGCCGCACGGGCCACGGCGAGCGAGACGCCGAGGATGGCGTTCGCGCCGAGGCGCGACTTGTTCTCGGTGCCGTCGAGCTCGATCATGGCGGCGTCGACGAGGCGCTGGTCGGTCGCGTCCATGCCCTCGACCTCGGGGCCGATCTCGTCGATCACGGCGGCGACGGCCTTGAGGACGCCCTTGCCGAGGTAGCGGCTGTCGTCGCCGTCGCGCAGCTCGTAGGCCTCGAAGGCCCCGGTCGATGCGCCCGAGGGGACGGCCGCGCGCGACACGGTCCCGTCGTCGAGCAGGACCTCGACCTCGACCGTCGGGTTGCCCCGCGAGTCGAGGATCTCGCGTGCGCCTACTGCGTCGATTTCTGCCACGGATGAACTCCTTAGTCGTCGGTGTGCGTGCGGGGCACGCGGTCGTGTCGATCCTAGCCGCGCGGACCGTCGCCGAGCAGGGCGGGGTCAGCCCAGGGGCCGCACCTCGAGGTCGTCCGGGGCTTCTCCCCCGCGCACCGCGACGAAGCGCCGGAACCCGGCCGCCGCGAGGCCGTCGAGCTGGCCCCCGACGTTCTTGGCGCGCTTCTGGAGCCGGACCCGCGCCTCCCCTCGGGACACCAGCGCCTTCTGCACGGCGAGCAGCTCGACCGGTTCGACCGCCTTGTCGTAGAGGACGACGAGGCCGTCGTCGTCGGCGTCGTCGAGCTCGACCAGGTCGACGATCCGCTCGAAGCCGAGCGAGAACCCCGCGGCCGGCACGTCGGTGCCGAGGAACCGGCCGATCATGCCGTCGTAGCGACCGCCCCCGCCGAGGGAGTACGAGAAGTCGGGGTGCGCCACCTCGAAGATCGTGCCCGTGTAGTAGCCCATGCCCCGCACCAGGGTCGGGTCGAAGACGAGCCTCGCCTCGGGCAGCGCCGCCCGGAGGGACAGCAGGTCGCCGAATGCCTCCTGGTCGAGCCACGCAGGAGGCGGGGAGGCGGTCGCCGACTCCCAGGTCGCGCCGCCGAGCTGGGCCAACTGGTCGGCGATGCCGGGCGCCTCGACGCCGATCGACACGAGCTGGGCCGCGACGCCCTCGACGCCGATCTTGTCGAGCTTGTCGATCTCGAGGAGCGCACGGTCGTGCAGCTCGGCGGGCACGCCCCAGTGCGACAGCACCCCGAGGAGCACGCGACGGTCGTTGACCCTGATGGTGGTGCCGTCGAGGCCGAGGGCGGCCAGGACGGCGGTGGTGGCCGAGATCAGCTCGATCTCGGCGAGCTGGCCGGCCTCGCCCAGGATGTCGATGTCGCACTGGACGAACTGGCGGTAGCGCCCCTTCTGCGGCTTCTCGGCACGCCACACCGGCGCGATCTGCACGCTGCGGAAGACGGTCGGCAGCTCGGCTCGGTGCGAGGCGTAGAAGCGGGCCAGCGGCACCGTGAGGTCGAAGCGGAGGCCGAGGTCGGCGAGCTCGAGGGCGGACGAGGCCGCCCGCAGCGCCTCGTCGTCGAGACCGCGTCGGAGCACCGCGAAGACCTGCTTCTCGTTGTCGCCCCCGAGGCCCGAGAAGAGGTACTCGCTCGACTCGACGACGGGAGTCTCGATCTCGTCGAAGCCGTGCGCCCGGTAGACGTCGCGGACCACGGAGAGGACCCGCTCACGGCGGCGCTTGTCGGCGGGCAGGAAGTCTCTCATCCCGCGCGGCGGGGTCACGTGTGACGGCATCCGACCATCATCCCAGAGCCGACGGCGGGCGGTCGCGTGCACACCTTGCCCGTATGTGACATTGCATGTACTGTCGAGGCGTCGGCGGAGTGAATCGGGTTGCGCACCGCCGACCTGGCGCCCGCCTTCCCTGCGGTGGGGCGTCGCGACGGACCGGGCGTGCCGCCCGGTCCGTCATCCCGTCGTCAGCGCCGCCCGCGGGCCGTCGTCAGCGCCGCCCGCGGGCCGTCGTCAGCGCCGCGCGAGGGCGACGAACTCGGCACGGGCCGACGCCGCGACGTCGGACGCGCGCTCGACGTCGCCCGACAGGACGGCGTCCAGCTGCGCCGCCCAGAGCACGGCGGCCAGCTGCCGTGCTGCCCGTTCGGCGTCCGCGACGGGGACGCCCCGGGCCGTGAGCCACGGGGCGAGGTGCACGGGCCAGCGCTCGGGGGCCCGGCGAGCCGTGCCGTCCTGGTCGCCGGCGACCACCTCGAGGAGGGCAGCCTCCGTCTCGAGGCGGCGGAGGTCACGGCCCCGGTCGTCGACGGCCGCCGACCAGGCGCGCGCCAGGTGCGCCTCGAACGCGGCCTCGTCGAGCAGCTCCACGTCGACGGCCAGGACGTCGTCCTCCCGCGCCACGATCGCGCGGACGAGCTCGCCGACGAGCTCTGCCCGGTTGCCGAAGTGGTAGACGAAGACGTACGTGCTGACCCCGAGGGCGTCGGCGAGCGTCCGGAAGGACATCGCCGCGAGAGACCGCCCCCGCAGGTGCTCGACGATCTGGCCGAGGAGCTCGGGCTTGCGCGTGGGATCCGGTTTGCGGGGCATCGACGGCGCTCCTCCAGGAGCCGGTCGACTCCGCCCTGCGCGGCCCGACCAGGCGTACCGGACAGTAACAGACTCGATCTGCCCACCTCAGGGGCCCGACCACCGACACTCCTCGCCCGTCGTTTGACATGTCAACCTACAGAGGCTACATTCGGGGGATCGCCACGGTGCTCGCTCTGGTCTGATCCCCGGATGCACGAGGGCCCTGGCGATGGTGTGGTCTGTCGTCGGTTCGTCGCGAGACGCCCGTGTCTTCCCAGGCGCGTGGGCCTCCCGTCCCGACCGGACCACGCGCGGGCGCCTCCCTGTTCGGGTCAGGGAGGCGCCCCCTCTCCGCGGGTCCGTCGGGTCCGACCGGTCAGGCGCCGTCGCGGCGTGGCTCCACGGCCCGCAACAGGGCCTCGCGCTCCCGTACCGCTCGGCGCAGGGCGCGCTCGGCGTCGATGCCGTCCCGGCCGGCCCTGTCCACGACCTCGAGCAGGTCACGCCCCCAGACGATCTCGGCGTCCGCGTCGGCACCCGCAGCTCGCCCGATCGCCCGAGGAGCCCCGGCGGCGACGCGCCTGCCCTCCAGCTTCTGGGCACGGGACAGCGCGGGCAGCCCGCGGGGGACGCCGTCGTACGCGCTCGACCGGCTCGCCTTCTCGACGGCCTTCGCGGCGCTCCAGAGGCGGACGATGTCCTCTACGTCGGCCGCGGCCTCGCCGCCGAACACGTGCGGGTGCCGACGCACGGTCTTCAGGCGGACGTCGCGCACGACGTCCGCCAGGTCGAAGGCGCCGTCGGAGGCGCGGGCCGCGATCGCCGCGTGCAGGACCACTTGGTAGAGCACGTCGCCGAGCTCCTCGCGACGATCGTCGACCGTGCCGTCCTCGATCGCCTCGACCAGCTCCGCGCACTCCTCGACCAGGTAGGTGACGAGCGACTCGTGCGTCTGTGAGCGGTTCCACTCGCAGCCGCCCTGGTCGGCGAGCAGCGCCTCGACCACGTCGGAGAGCTCTCGGACCTCGGCCTCGAGTCCTGTCTCGTCGTGCACCGCTCCTCCTCGTCTGACCGCCGGGGTCGTCGTGGACGGGCGGCCGGGAGGGCCGCCCGTCAGGTCAGGCCGTCGGAGCGACGCCGTCGACGGCGGGCCGCGGCACGTCCGCACCGTAGATCGAGGTCATCAGCTGCTCGACCCAGAGGATGAGCTCGGCGTCGACCAGCCCCTCCCCGTGCCGCACCGGCAGGGGGACGCTGACCGAGTTCGTCTGGCCGAACCACCGAGCGCCCGGGTAGAGGCGCTGCAGGCGCACCTGCATGCTGTCCGCCAGGTCGGCGCCGGCGACGCGCAGGTTGCTGCCCATGACGACGACCTCGCTGAGCCCGGCCTTCTGTGCCGCTCGCCGGAGGCGGGAGACCTCGATGAGCGCGAGCACCGAGGCGGGCGGGGTCCCGTAGCGGTCGGTGAGCTCGTCGAGCACCGAGTCGATCTGGTCGTCGCTCGAGGTCGGGGCGCTGGCCGTCGACAGCTTCTGGTACGCCTCGAGCCGGAGGCGCTCGCTCTCGACGTACTCGTCGGGGATGTGGGCGTCGACGGGCAGCTCGAGACGCAGCTCGGTCTGCCCCTCCGCCACGTCGCCGCGGAACGCGCCGACCGCCTCTCCGATCATCCGGAGGTAGAGGTCGAAGCCGACGCCCGCGATGTGGCCGGACTGCTCGCCGCCGAGCAGGTTGCCCGCACCGCGGATCTCCAGGTCCTTCAAGGCAACCTGCATGCCGGCGCCGAGCTCGTTGTTGGCGGCGATCGTCTCCAGCCTGTCCTGTGCGGTCTCGCTCAGGGGCTTGTCCGGGTCGTAGAGGAAGTAGGCGTAGCCGCGCTCACGGCCGCGACCGACCCGCCCACGGAGCTGGTGCAGCTGGCTGAGGCCGTACTTGTCGGCCCGGTCGATGATCAGGGTGTTCGCGTTGGCGATGTCGAGGCCGGTCTCGATGATCGTCGTCGAGACGAGCACGTCGAACTTGCGCTCCCAGAAGTCGACCATGACCTGCTCGAGGGTGGACTCGGCCATCTGGCCGTGCGCCACCGCGACCCGCGCCTCCGGCACGAGCTCGGCGATCTCGGCGGCGACCCGGTTGATGCTCGAGACGCGGTTGTGCACGTAGAACACCTGGCCCTCGCGCAGCAGCTCTCGTCGGATCGCCGCGGCCTTCTGCCGTTCGCCCTCGGGCCCCACGAAGGTGAGGATCGGGTGCCGGTCCTCCGGAGGCGTCGCGAGGGTCGACATCTCGCGGATGCCGGTCACGGCCATCTCGAGCGACCGGGGGATGGGCGTCGCAGACATGGCGAGGATGTCGACGTTGGTCTTGAGCTTCTTCAGGGCGTCCTTGTGCTCGACGCCGAACCGCTGCTCTTCGTCGATGATCACCAGCCCCACGTCCTTGTAGGCGATGCCCTCGCTGAGGAGGCGGTGGGTGCCGATGACCATGTCGACCGTGCCGTCGCCGAGTCCCTTGATGGTCTCCTTGCTCTCCTTGGCGGACTGGAACCGGCTGAGGCTGCGGAGGTGCACGGGGAAGCCCGCGAAGCGCTCGCTGAACGTGTCGAAGTGCTGCTTGACGAGCAGCGTGGTGGGCACGAGCATGACGACCTGCTTGCCGTCCTGGATCGCCTTGAAGGCGGCACGCACGGCCACCTCGGTCTTGCCGTAGCCCACGTCGCCCGAGAGCAGGCGGTCCATCGGGATCGGCCGTTCCATGTCGGCCTTGATCTCGTCGATCGTCGTGAGCTGGTCGGGCGTCTCGGCGAACGGGAACGCCTCCTCGAGCTCGCGCTGCCACGGGGTGTCGGGCGGGAACGCGTGCCCCTTCGACGCCATCCGCGCCGAGTACAGCTTGACGAGCTCGACCGCGATGTCGCGGACGGCCCGGCGGGCCTTGCTCTTCGCCGATGCCCAGTCGCTGCCGCCCATCTTGCTGAGCGACGGCGCCTCGCCGCCGACGTAGCGGCTGAGCAGGTCGAGCTGATCGGTGGGCACGTACAGCTTGTCGCCGGGATAGCCGCGCTTCGACGGCGCGTACTCGAGCACGAGGTACTCGCGGCTGTTCTTGACGGCGTTGCGGCCGCCGGACGAGACCTCGCGGCTGGTCAGCTCGAGGAACTTGCCGATGCCGTGGGTCTGGTGCACGACGACGTCGCCCGGCTTCAGCTGGAGCGGGTCGACGACGTTCTTGCGACGGCTCGCGAGCTTCTTGACCTGTCGGGAGTCGTAGTTGGCCGATCGTCCGTAGAAGTCGCTCTCGCCGAGGACGGCGATCTTGGCGGACGGCAGCTCGAAGCCGGCCTCGACTCCCCCGGCGACGAGGTGCACGACGCCCTGCTCGAGCTCGTCCGGCAACGCGTCGACGAGGCGCGCGGCGACGCCCTGCTCGGACAGCACGTCGCGGGCACGCTCGACGAGCCCGGTGCCCCGTGCGGTGACGACGACGCTCCAGCCGTCCTGCACGCGGCCGACGACGTGGTCGAGCGCGCCCTCGGCGTGCCCGCTGAAGCTCGGCACGGGTGCGGCCTCGACACGGACGTAGTCGCCTGCGGCCTGGACCGCCTCGTCGTCAGTGAGCACCTCGCCCGAGTCGAAGCCGCTGAACGTGAACCACGCGCGGTCGCCGGCCGCCGTCCGCAGGTCGCGGAGCGCGAGGAAGTCGCCCGCGTCGAGGTCGATCGGGGCGGCGGCCCCGGCGGTCGCGGCGTTCCACGCCGCGGACAGGAACTCGCGGTTCGTCTCGGCGAGGCTCTTGGCCCGCGACTGCACGCGCTCGGGCGAGAGCACGGCGACGGAGGCGCCCGCCGGCAGGTAGTGCGTGAGCGGGACGAGACGGTCGACCAACGCCGGCGCCAGCGACTCCATGCCCTCGACCGGGATCCCCTCGGCGATCTTGGCGAGCATCTGGGCGAGGCCCGGGAACTCGTGCTGCATCTCGCGAGCACGCTGGCGC
>Ga0308167_1004441_pt1 | contig 10154 bp, 7 predicted proteins | sample PhyCR1_2_FD_202138 | JGI IMG/M metagenome (GOLD analysis project Ga0308167, IMG submission 202138) | Phyllosphere microbial communities from UC Gill Tract Community Farm, Albany, California, United States - DLSLRC.R1 | ecosystem: Host-associated > Plants > Phyllosphere > Unclassified | place... | reverse complement strand
TGTGTCGAGCGTGGTGGCCGACCACTTCGGCTGGCGGGCGATGTTCATGGCGGCCGCGGCGCTGATGGCGTTTATCAGCGTGGTGCTGATGCTGACCATCCCCAAGCGCCAACCCGATCACAGTGCCAGCTACGGCCAGTTGCTGCGCTCCCTGGGCACTCTGCTGCGTGAGCAACCACTGTTGCGCCAGCGGGCGTTCTACCAGGGTTGCATGTTCGCCGCCTTCAGCCTGTTCTGGACCGCCGTGCCATTGGAACTGGCACGTAACCACGGCCTGAGCCAAAGCGAAATCGCACTGTTTGCCCTGGTCGGTGCCCTCGGTGCCATCGCTGCACCCATGGCCGGTCGCCTGGCCGATGCCGGCCATACCCACCGCGCCTCGCTGCTGGCGATGCTGTTTGGTGCGCTGAGCTTCCTGCCGGCGTTGGTGCACCCGCTCTACAGCGTGATCGGCCTGGCAATCACCGGGGTGGTCCTGGATTTCTGCGTGCAGATGAACATGGTCCTCGGCCAACGCGCCATCTACGCCCTCGACGCCCACAGCCGCAGCCGTCTGAACGCGCTGTACATGACCAGCATCTTCATTGGCGGAGCATTCGGTTCGGCGATTGCCAGCAGCGTGTATGAACACGGCGGCTGGTTGGGTGTAATGCTGGTGGGCAGTGCGTTTGCACTGGTCGCTCTGTTGCGCTTTTGGACTGTGTCACGTAAAGCCTCGTCGGCCGCCCTCCACGCGCCCTGACAGGCCCTTGAGCCGCACATCACGGGGTTTCACAACGCAAAAAGGGGCGGGACTTAATCAACCGTTGAATAAGTCCCGCCCAGCCTTACTTAGTACAGTGGATCAAACCCTCAAAGATAACCGCCATCTTTAATGTTGAGCCCTATGACATCTTCCGGACTGATCATTCGGGTACTCTTGATCAGGAAGTCGGTCTTGCCATCTCCGTCCAAGTCTATCGCCAGCAAATAACGGCCAGACAGCGGGTTAAACTTGATGATGGTGTCGCCCGCCTTCCCCGTGTAGTTATCGACGAAGTTCAACGATACCTTGCCGTCGAGCGCCATCTGCGAGAGGTCGATCTTGTCTTGCCCTGTGTTGAAGTCCAACAGCAAGTCGGCATTGGCGCGGGTTGAATCACTAAAGGCATTGAACTTGAAGGTATTCCAGCCGCCGCCGCCCACCAACGTATCGGCTCCCGCGCCACCGGTAAGCACGTTATCGGCACTGTTACCTATGATGCGGTCGTTACCGTGGCCACCCACGGCATTTTCGATCACCGTCTTCTCACCGATGCGAACGTTTTCCCTCATCCCGCCTACACTGGAAAACGCACCGCCACGCAAGTTGATGATTTGATCCTGCTTGAAGCCAGAGAAATCAAACGTATCGTTCCCACGCTCATCCCAGATGTTGAACTCTGGCTTATCGGACGCGGACGTCAGGGTGGTTTCCCGCTTGCCAGTATTTGAATTGAATCCGTAGGTGGTGTCATCGGTCCGGGGGTCGCCGCCTGGCCTGGGCCGGTCAACGACTGGCTGCTTGGTGCCTTCTGGCTTGGGCTGATCTACCACTGGCTGCTTGGTGCCCTCTGGCTTGGGCCGGTCAACCACTGGCTGCTTGGTGCCCTCTGGCTTGGGCTGCTCTACCACTGGCTGCTTAGTGCCTGCTGGCTTGGGCTGATCTACCACTGGCTGCTTAGTGCCCGCTGGCTTGGGCTGATCTACCACTGGCTGCTTAGTGCCCGCTGGCTTGGGCTGATCTACCACTGGCTGCTTAGTGCCCGCTGGCTTGGGCTGATCTACCACTGGCTGCTTGGTAGCCTCTGGCTTAGGCTTATCTACCACTGGCTGTTTGGTGCCCTCGGGCTTGGGCTGCTCAACCACCGGCCCCTTGGTACCTTCTGGCTTGGGCTGATCTACCACTGGCTGCTTGGTACCTTCTGGCTTGGGCTGATCTACCACTGGCTGCTTGGTGCCCTCTGGCTTGGGCTGCTCAACCACTGGCTGCTTGGTGCCCTCTGGCTTGGGCTGCTCAACCACCGGCTCCTTGGTGCCGCCGCGTGGCTTGGGCCTATCTGTTACTGGCGTGGAGAAGCCGCTCGGCTTGGGCTTATCCGTTACTGGCTTGGTGTCACCATTCGGCTTGGGCTCATCCGCTGCCGGTTTGGTATCTTCCTCTGCCTTCGGGGAACAACGAGCGATAACCACTTTGCCAGAATTCACTTCCCCTAGTTGAAGCAGTCCGGAGTTCAGGCTCGATCCATACAGTCGCTGCAGGCCAGTGCGGTCACCTACCAGCGGAGCGGAAAGATTAAGCAACTTGGATCCTGTCGAGGCCTGGTTGTCTGCCGCCGAGTTCGCATCGGCATGAGAGGACTTCACGGCGTCACTGTCGCCTGGGTTGCCAGGATGCGCCAACGGTGACGGTTGAGGGGTCACGTTCGGCGTGGGCATATGGTAATTTGCAGCGGATGCAGGTGCATTAATCATAATTACGTTTTCTCAGTTAGTTAAAAACAACAACACAACACTTCACAAGTAAAACACCCGTGAACTCTTAAATAGCCAGTCTCTATATTGACTACTCAAACTTTACGCACGCATCAAAAAACGGCGTTATTAACGAATAACAAGCCATGACTTGTTGTGAGCACTTAAACTTGACGTTATGTTTCACTCATAAAGAGCGACTTGAATCTATTCAGCGCGCTTCTGACGTCGAATGAATTCCCCTGCAAGCCCGCCCTGGAAATGACGACTATCAAAGGCTGGCGCCTGCATCGCCCGGTACTCGCCTGAATGGGCACTCAAGCCATAGGCTGGCCTTACGTTTCGAGTGACAGCTTTCGGCTCGCAAGGATCTGTGCGAGGGGTTGGTTTAGGCTCGCACGGGTCCGGACGCGGCTGTGGCTCACACGGGTCCGGGCGTGGCTGCGGTTCACGTGGGTCCGGACGCGGCCTCGGCTCACGCGGGTCCGGGCGTGGCTGCGGTTCACGTGGGTCTGGACGCGGCTGTGGTTCACGTGGGTTCGGACGCGGCCTCGGCTCACGTGGGTCTGGACGCGGCTGTGGTTCACGTGGGTTCGGACGCGGCCTCGGCTCACGTGGGTGCGGGCGTGGCTGCGGTTCACGTGGGTTCGGGCGCGGCCTCGGTTCACGTGGGTCTGGACGTGGGTACGGTTCACGTGGGTCCGGACGCGGCTGCGGCTGCGGCTCGCGTGGGTCCGGACGTGGCTGCGGTTCACGTGGGTTCGGACGCGGCCTCGGTGCACGTGGGTCTGGACGCGGCTGTGGCTCACACGGGTCCGGACGCGGCTGCGGCTCACACGGGTCCGGACGCGGCTGCGGTTCGCGTGGATCCGGACATGGCTGCGGTTCACGTGGGTCTGGACGTGGCTGCGGTTCACGTGGATCTGGACGCGGCTGCGGCTCGCGCGGGTCCGGACGTGGCTGCGGTTCGCGTGGATCTGGACGCGGCTGCGGCTCGCGCGGGTCCGGACGCGGCTGCGGCTCGCGCGGGTCCGGACGTGGCTGCGGTTCGCGTGGATCTGGACGCGGCTGCGGCTCGCGCGGGTCCGGACGTGGCTGCGGTTCACGTGGATCTGGACGCGGCTGCGGCTCGCGCGGGTCCGGACGTGGCTGCGGTTCGCGTGGATCTGGACGCGGCTTCGGCTCGCACGGATCCGGACGCGGCTTTGGCTCACACGAATCCGGACGCGGCTTCGGCTCGCACGGATCCGGACGCGGCTTCGGCTCACACGGATCCGGACGCGGCTTTGGTTCACACGAGTCCGGACGCGGTTTTGGTTCCTCCGGTTTTGGCTCCTTCGGTTTGGATTCAGGCTTGGGTTTGGGCTCCTCGGGTTGAGGACGCGGCTGCGGCTTGGGATCTTTGGGTTCAGGGTTTGGCGCGGTTGTATCGCCGTGCGCCAAGATATCAGCAGCTTTTATCTGGCCAATGCTTTTTATTAATAGATCAGCCTTGCCGTTGCCTGTCAGATCCAGGGCCAGACCCCCCTCGTTGCGGCCCTCGTCATAACTCATCACAGCCTGGCCGGGTTGGCCAGTTAAGCGATCGACGAACTTGAGAGCACTGACATTCGCTCTTTTAAGGACTGCGGATACATCAATCTTATCTGCGCCACTCGCAAAATCCAGGATGACATCAGGGTTATCCGGGGTGGAATCACTGGCATGGTCGTAAACAAAGGTATCTGCGCCGCCCCCCCCAGACAGTCTGTCGGCTCCCGCCCCCCCTTTGAGGCGATTGGCAACATGATTACCGATAAGTGTGTCGTCGCCCTTACCGCCCACTGCATTTTCCAGCGTGACGCCCTTGGCAACGGAAACGTTACCTTTCAACGCCCCTACATCCGAAAAGGACTCGGCATTGAGGTTGATTTTCTGATGGTGTGAATACCCAGAGAAATCCAATGTGTCATTACCACCACCATCCCACACACAGAAAATGGGTGTGTCGTTAGCCGACTTCAAACTATAGGCTTCACGGTTTGTATTGGAATTAAATCCATACGTCGTATCGGTATTACGCGTTTTAGTATTCGCCCCATAGAGTTTCTGAACGGCCGATATATCATCCATCATCGGCGCAGAGGGGTTCAATGATTTGAAATCATGTCCCGGCTGGTTTTTTTCCGAATAGTAACTCATCACAGAACGCGCTCGAGTATCCCCGGCATACGCTGCGTCCCGTCCATAGTTACCAGAGCCATCATAGTCCGCCGGGTGTTCCAGCCCAATGGCGTGGCCTATTTCGTGAACTAGAACTTCGCGAAAATAATGACCCCGTGGAGGGTTTGCACCTGCATTCGCTGTTCCGACATTTGCGAAAGTTTGACTCATATAGCGGTTGGGGAGTGAGGCCATACCCCCAGAGGTTCCGTGCATCTCATTGATATCTATATGGCCGTCAGCCCCCTGCCTTTTTTCAGTGAATGTGACGTTAGCGACATCCTGCCAGGATTGCAGTGCCTGCCTGGCTTGATCTGCCTGCTGTGGGGTAAAGCCCTTGGAAACACGATAGGACAACGTGGTTTTGCCATCACCGTTACTGTCATGAAACTTGAAACCGCTGCGGGTGATATGTTTCCCGGCCTGTTCCGTAGTGAAGACGGTTTTTTTGCTGTTTAGTGTATATACCTGCGTAGGGCCCTCCGGGCTGATGCCACTCCTCGGATCTGGCACCTGCCCTGCATTAGAATTCGTTGCGGTTGGTCCTGGCACTCTCATAAACCAAAGTCCTCATAAAAATCAGACTCGAACGGTAAAACAACATATTCGAGATACCGATTTCCGCCCAACAAGAGCAGCAGTAGTTATCGGCACCCCCTTAAATTCGCATGCCAAAGGTAATCACGCCAGCGACCAATTAATTCACCAGGACACATTCTAAAATTTAAAAACACTTTAGACTTACAACCGAAAAAACCTGAAACCTCAAAATTCAAATCGCTGTTCAAAAAAATTACAACCCATTGATATACAAGAGATAAAAATACTAAAACAAACTAAAAAATATATTTATTGCAAAGCATAACTCACAACCAGACAAGACCTGAGACGCAATTGAATATGCATCCGCCCTCATATTTTTCACGTCCCCCAGGCGACTACCAACTTGAATGGCGAACAATAGAATAGAACATGAAGGAAAAAATCAGCATTCCACATACAGCGACTTCCGTCTGCCGCACATGAGTCATTCAATGCACTGCAACAGGCGATCAGTCCGACACCTCTGAAACGGGAACATGAATAACGCACAGGCAATAAACCCAGTGAGTGAGTCAACGGGAATTTTGAATAACTGAAAAAACCGGAAGGCATCACCAACCCCTGATAGTTTGGTGAAAAAAACACGACATGAACGTGGCTTGAAAGTAGCCATGCTCACTTGATAAGCAGGCACGCAGCGCCGCACGCGTATACGGTCAGAAGTAAGAGAAAGGTTCTAGTGCAATCGTGGGGTTCCCTGGACTGAGAACCCCACGGGAGGTCGTTGCCTGGCACACAGACGCCTGCCTGGGCAGGCTTGTCGGGGGGGTTAGCGAATAGTGACTGGGCTCACCTGAATATCGACCACACTTTTTTTATGAACCCCTTGAATGATGAAAAAATTTTCCCGATAAACCCTCCTCCAGGCCGTGGAGTCGGGACGGGCGAAGGGGCGGGCTCAGGCGTGGGTTCAGGTTCAGTCGGCTCTGAAGTAGGGGTCGGCACGGGATCCGACACAGGCACCACAGTGGGTTCAGGCGTTGGCGTCACTGTCGGCGCCTGACCGTTCCAGATCACATCCGCCTGTTTGATCTGGCTTTGGCTGGCAACCAGTAGATCCGCCGTACCATTTCCCGTTGTGTCCACCGCCAACGTGAAACGGCCGGTTTTCGCGTCTTGGCCGAGCACGGCCTCGCCCGCCTTGCCGCTGAATTTCTCGACGAAGCTCAGCGACTTGAGCCCCGCCTCCTGAACAACACCGGTCAGGTCGATCTTGTCGCTCCCGCTCTGGAAGTCCTGGATGATGTCCGGTGCCTGCGGCGTTGAATCGCTGGCGCGGCGGTAAACAAACGTGTCTGCTCCAGCTCCGCCGTGCAGCTTATCGGCCCCCTTGCCGCCCGTGAGCCGATTGTTGCCCTCGTTCCCCGTCAAGGTATCGTTGCCTGTACCGCCAATGGCGTTTTCCACACTCACACCCTTGGCAATCGACACATTTCCTCGCAAGCCCCCCACGTCCGAGAATGACTCAGCCTTGAGGTTGATGGTTTGGTTCTGGGTGAACCCGGAGAAGTCGAGCGTGTCATTACCTCCACCGTCCCAGACGGTGAAGATCGGCTTGTCGCTCCCCTGCTTGAGGCTATAAGCCTCCCGGCCTGAATTGGAATTGAAGCCGTAGGTGGTGTCGGTATTCCGGGTTTTGGTGTTGGCGCCGTAGAGCCGCTGGGCGGCGGCGATATCGTCCATCATCGGGGCACCCGGGCTGCGCCCGGCAAAATTGTGCCCTGGCTGATGAGTCTCCGTCCAATAGCTCATGACACTGCGAGCCTTGGTGTCCTGGGCATATTCGGCAGCCCGATCGTAATTGAAACCCTGGCCGTCGTATTTACCTGGATGACTCAGCCCCAGGGTATGCCCCAATTCATGGATCAATAAGCCCAGGAAGTGACTGCCCATCGCCGGGTTTTGCCCACCCTGGGTGCCTATATTGGCCTGGACGTTCGAATTATATTTGTTGGGCAACCCCGCGACGCCTGCCGAACCCGGAACACCCTTGATGCTTATTGTGCCATCCGTGTTCGGGCCATTTTCAACAAATTCGATATTAGCAACATCCGCCCAGTACTGAAGGGCTTGCCTGGCCCGTTCTTTCTGAGCCGCATTGAAGCCGCCCGCAAAGTTATAACCCACGACGATTTTTCCATCATTGTTGCGATCATGAAACTTGAAGCCACCGCGGGTGATGTGTTTCGCGGCCTGATCCGTGGTGAAAGATTTTTTATTGTTGGCCCAGAGAACAACTTGGTGTTCATCGGGTGAAAGATCGGGCTGTAACTTATCTGAAGGACGCGAGTAAGAAGACTGCCTAACAGGGATATGCATGTGCTTTGATACTCTGAACAGTGGAAAGTTAACCGTCCATATATGCGAGTTACCGATGCCGACTGCTCCGTTGTCAGCCCGATAAAGCTCCCACATTGAAAAGACCTTCACCACCGTCATTTCATTTCAACAACCCACCATTAAACATGGCAGTAATAAAACCACACATGTTTTATTCGAGGTGGAATACTCGCATCCCCCAAGCACTCTCAAACCTTGATGCCACCGAAGAAAAAAAAGTGCAAACAACAAACTTGACTCAATCAAGCGACACGCTTCAAATATCCAGAAAAACAATCAAACACACTGGAAAAAACAAACTGAACATCAAGCTTCTTGTCTGATTGCTAACAAGGCCACGCCTTACACGACTCGATTGTCCCAACCTACCGAGACATGTCGGGGCAACTCATGACGATGCGCCAGCAACCACGTATCCAACGTATGCCCCACATGGGTCAGCCCCCCCCAACTGCGCCCCGGTGTCTTCGATGCTCTGCAGCGCCAGCGTCAGGTCATTGTGATTACGCGGCACCTGCGGCTGGGGCGGCTTTGATCACTGCGCGCCAACCCGCACGCAGCACACTCGCAGCCATGCACCGGAACCTGCCGCGCATCACCGGTGCCCAGCAGCGTCAAGCGCATACCGTGCGCCCGTGGTCCAGGCAGCACAGCAAACGCTCGACGGTATGTGCCAACGGGCCAGAGTTATCCAACACGAACAAGCCCGCCCCATTGCCCGCAATCAACTCGGCAGTGAACCGCGCATTGCGCGCCAGGCGTTCCTCGATGTCGGCCAATGACTCACGCCCGCGCGCGATCAAACGCTGGCGCAACACCGCTTGGTCCACCGTCAGCAGCAATACCAACGACGTCGGGTAACGCTCACGAGCCTGCGCCAGGTGAGCACGGGAGCCGTTGACCAGAACGTCGTCCCCAGCGGCCAACCAATCGTCGATTTCCCTGGGGATACCATAGGACAAGCCATTTGCCTGCCAGCTCAAGGCAAATGCGCCCTCGGCTTCCATCAGCGCAAACTGCTCCGGGCTCACCCCTTGCGCCGCTTCGCCCACCGCCTCTGCCGACCGTGTGATCACGCGCCGCACCATACGGCAGCCACGCTCGACCAGGCGTGGACGCGCGGCATCCAGCAGGCTGTCCTTGCCCGAACCCGATGGCCCGATGAGATAGATCAACCTGCCTGCCATCAAAACACCCTCTTCGCTTGTCTCCAGACTTGTTGCACCATCGGCAGCCCTTCGCGGCTCCTGGCTTGCACCAGGTCGGCACGCAGGCCAATGGCGATTTCACCTCGGTCCTTCAAGCCCGCGCCTGTGCCGGCGCCAGGCTGATCATCTGCACTGCGCGGCAAAGATCACCGCCATCTTGTTGATCGGCAGTACGAACGCCGCCTGCAACAGGCTCGCCGTGTAGTAGTCACTGGAAAGTATATCCAGCAATCCCTCGCCAGCCAGGCCGGCGGCGGCCACATTACCCGAGTGCGACCCACCACGCACCACGTTCGGCGCGCCCATCAAGACTTTCATGTTCAGTTGCCGGCAACCGCGCGCGGCTTCCAGGGTGGTGGGAAATTCAGCGATTGTCATGCCATGACGCGCAGACTCTTCACGATGCGAAGCGAGCCGCTCTTGATCTTGACCTGCTTTTGATCTTGATCTTAGGCGCCCCGTCAAACCACGCTGGCCGGAATTCGACAGGGATTTGGGGGGTAAACCGGCAGGGATGCCGGCGGATTACGGGCACACCGAGCCTAAGCGAGGTGCCGAGTGGTGGGGCAAGAGCCCTTTTGGTTACTTTTGGCTGGGCCGGCATTCCGGGCTCTTTTCCAAAAGTGACCCGCTGTCAGAGCGGAACCCTAGGTGGCCGTTACCTAAATAACGGATATGTACCCGGTCCAACTGTGTTGACTGTTAGGCCGTCTTCGCAGGCAAGCCAGCTCCCACATTTTGAGTCCGGGGCCTCAGGTAGAGATGGGTTGGCTGTCAGGCCGCCATCGCAGGCAAGCCAGCTCCGTCAGTTAATAGCATTCCAAATCGAAAATAAAAAAGGCGACCTGAACACGGTCGCCTTTTGTCATTGCGCGTACTGCTTGCTCAACCCCGGCGGCACGCCTTGCACATTGGTTTCTTCCCATGGCCCATTGGGGCTGATGGAGCGGCTCCAACCGTTACTCCAGCGGTAGTAGGTGCGCTGGCGGTAGAAGGTGTCAGGCTGGTCGTCCAGCACATACACCTGCATCTTGCCGTCCCAATGGCTGGCGGCGCCCGGCGGTGGGGCGAAGGTCGGCGATTTGCTTGGCAGAGGTTTGGGCGCCGGTGTCACGGGGCCGGAAGGTTTAGTGCTGGGCTTGGTGCTCGGCTGCGTAGATGGGCCAACAGGTGGAATAGTCGGGCCGGTCGGCGCCGCAGGTGGGCGGTGGACCGCACAGGCGCTCAGGCCGAGTACCAGGCTGAGCAGGGTGATGCGTGCATATGCGGTCATGGGCGTGTCCTCAGAATTACTGGTCCGGAGTGTCA
>Ga0308167_1004438_pt1 | contig 10157 bp, 7 predicted proteins | sample PhyCR1_2_FD_202138 | JGI IMG/M metagenome (GOLD analysis project Ga0308167, IMG submission 202138) | Phyllosphere microbial communities from UC Gill Tract Community Farm, Albany, California, United States - DLSLRC.R1 | ecosystem: Host-associated > Plants > Phyllosphere > Unclassified | place... | reverse complement strand
CGGGCGTCCGGACACCTGGGCCTCGACCGACCGCGGGCAGCTGATCGACCGGGCCGAGGTCGTCGTCACGAGCCCGGACCGGAACTTCGTGACGCTGAAGCTCACCACGGTCGACGGCGTCACCGGACTCGGGGACGCCACCCTGAACGGTCGCGAGCTCGCCGTCGCCACGTACCTGTCCGAGCACGTCGTCCCGCTGCTCGTCGGACGGGACGCCAGCTGCATCGAGGACGCCTGGCAGTTCCTGTACCGGTCGTCGTACTGGCGCCGCGGCCCGGTCACGATGGCCGCGATCGCCGCCGTCGACATGGCGCTGTGGGACATCAAGGCCAAGGTCGCCGGGATGCCGCTCTACCAGCTGCTCGGGGGCGCCTCGCGGACCGGGCTCATGGCGTACGGGCACGCCTCGGGCAAGGAACTGCCCGAGCTCTTCGACTCGATCCGGGAGCACCAGGCGGAGGGCTACCGGTCCATCCGGGTGCAGACCGGGGTGCCCGGGCTCGAGAGCATCTACGGCATCGCCTCGAACACGACGACCGCGGGGAACGAGGGCGTCCGGTACGACTTCGAGCCGGCGCAGCGCGGGGCGTTCCCCGCGATGGAGGACTGGGACACCCGGGCGTACCTGCGCCACGTGCCGACCGTCTTCGAGGCCGTCCGCAACGAGTTCGGCCCCGAGCTCCCGCTCCTGCACGACGGGCACCACCGGATGACCCCGCTGCAGGCCGCCAAGCTCGGGAAGTCCCTCGAGCCCTACGACCTGTTCTGGCTCGAGGACTGCACCCCGGCGGAGAACCAGGAGGCACTCAAGCTCGTCCGGCAGCACACCACGACGCCGCTCGCGATCGGCGAGGTGTTCAACACGATCTGGGACTTCAAGGACATCATCCGCGACCAGCTCATCGACTACGTCCGCGGTGCCGTGACGCACATGGGCGGCGTCACTCCGCTGCGGAAGACGATGGACTACGCCGCGATGTACCAGATCAAGTCCGGGTTCCACGGGCCGACGGACATCTCGCCGGTGGGCCTGGCGGCACAGATGCACCTCGGGATGGCGATCCACAACTTCGGCATCCAGGAGTACATGCAGCACGGGCAGAGGACGAACCAGGTGTTCCGGCAGACGTTCACGTTCACCGACGGGCTCCTGCACCCGGGCGACGAGCCGGGTCTCGGCGTGACGCTCGACGTCGACGAGGCCGGGAAGTACCCGTACGAGCAGGCCTACCTGCCGTTCAACCGCCTGGCCGACGGCACCGTCCACGACTGGTAGCGGGCCGCACGTCACCGGGCATGCTGGGAGCGTGGAGTTCGCGGACGTGGTGAGGGAACTGCTCCTCGTCGCGCCCGCGGACTTCGTCCGGGAACGCACCGCGCGGCAGCGTGCCGTCCGCGGGGACGACCGGGCGCTCGCCGCACGGATCGGCGGCCTGCGGAAGCCGGCCCCGGCCGCGTGGGTGGTCGACCTGCTCGCGCACGAGGGTGCCCTCGACGAGGCCGTCGCCCTCGGCCCGGCCGTCCGTCAGGCTCAGGCGGACGCCGACCCCACCGCCATCCGGCAGCTCCGACAGCAGCGGTCACAGGTCGTGTCGGCACTGGCGCAGGCCGGGGCCGACCTCGCCACGGACGCCGGACACCCGGCGACCCCGGCGGTGCTCGACCAGGTCCGGGCGACCATCGAGGCTGCGATGGCGGACCCGCACGCCGGCGCCGCCGTGCGGTCCGGCCTGCTCGTGCAGCCGCTCGAGAGCGCCGGGTTCGAGGCGGTCGACCTCGACGGCGCGCTCGCCGACCCCGACGCGGTGCCCGACGCGTGGTCCGGCACCGACGCGGAACCGATCCCGATCACCAGCGCGCGGCGGGCGCGGAAGGCGAGCCGCGCCTCCAGGCCGGACCGCGAGCCGGAGCCGCAGCCGGAGACGAAGCAGAAGCAGGAGCGCAAGCCGGAGCCGGAGACCGACCCGGCAGCGGAACGCCGCGCCGCGCGCGCGGCCGAGTCCACCGCCCGGGCGGAGTCCCGCGACGCCGACGCCGCACTGGACACCGCCGAGGCCGACCTCGCATCGGCGGAGGACCGTCGCGCCGACCTCGAACGGCAGCTGGCCGAGGCAGCCGCGGACGTCGAACGCGCCGAGTGGGCCCGCGACGAGGCGGAGGCGGCGAGCGACCGCGCCCGCGAACTCCTGCGCGCCGCACAGCGGCACCGCCACGACGTCGGCCGCTGAACCCGACCACCACTCATCCCCTCGGATGAAAGCCGCCTCGCCGGCTCGCTCCCGCGTCGCCGCCCGCCCTACGCTCGCGGCCATGACCTCCTTCCTCCGCCGCCGCGCACGGCACCTCCTGGCTCCCGCCGCCGGCGTCGTGTACCTGGTGCTCTGGATCGTCGCCGAGGCGGGGCGCAGCGACCTCACCGGCCACGTGCTCGTCGTCAGCGCCTTCGCGGTCGCGATCGGCCTGGCGAACTGGATGCCGGCGACGGCGCTCGGGCTCGTCGTGGTCGTGCCGCTGCTCCAGGCGGTGCAGCTGCTGCCGCGACCGCAGGCCACGACGTGGCCGACCTACCTGGCGATCGCGATCGTCGTCGGGATCGTCGGCGCCGGACGGTCCGGGGCGCTGCGGTGGCTGGCGCTGCCCGTCCTCGGGGTCGCGAGCGTCGCAGCGGCGTGGGCGATGGCCGTCCCGACCGTCGCCGACCCGGACGTCTGGGGGAGCTGGACGGCGTCCCGGTCCGGCACCCGCAGCGACCTCGTCCTGCTGGCCCTGGCGATCGCCGGTGCGAGCGGGATCGCGTGGGCCGGCGGCGTCGCGGTCGGCGCAGCGTGGCGCATCGGCCTCGCCCGCGTCCGGGTCGTCGAGGCCGAGCGCGAGACCGAGGTCACGACGGCCGAGCTCCGCGCGGAGCAGGACCGCGCCCGGATCGCCCGCGACGTGCACGACTCGCTCGCCCACTCGCTCGCCGTGGTCGTGTCGCAGGCCCAGGGGGCCGCCGCCATCGCGGGTCCCGACGGTCCGACGGCGACCGCCCTCCGCGACATCGCCGAGGTGAGCCGGAGCGCCCTCGGCGACGTCCGGACGCTGGTGGAGCGCATCCAGGGCACCGGCCCCGACGCCGCGCACGGGCTGGCGGACGTGCCGGACCTCGTCGAGGACGTGCGCGAACTCGGGATGCGCGCGACCTTCGAGCAGCACGGCGACCCCGGCAGGCTCGGGACGGCCGCCGGCGGCGCGGTCCACCGCATCGTGCAGGAGTGCCTGACCAACGTCCTGAAGCACCAGGGGCGCACCGCGTCCGCACGCGTGGCCCTGGACTGGCGCGGTCCGGGCCTCGGTGTCGTCGTGACGTCCCGAGGCGACACGCCACTGGTGCAGCTCGACGGCACCGGGACCGGCATCGACGGGATGCGCGAGCGCGCACGGCTCGCGGGCGGCTGGCTCCGTGCCGGCGCCGGCGACGAGCCGGACGAGTTCGTCGTGACCGGCTGGCTGCCCGTCGAGGCTGCACGGTGACCGCGATCCGCGTCGCCGTCGTCGACGACCAGCCCCTGTTCGCCTCCGGCATGCGCATGCTCGTCGACGCCCAGGACGACATGACGTGCGTCGGCACGGCGGGGGACGGGTCGGCCGCGCTCGAGCTCTGCGCCGAGACGGAACCGGACGTGCTGCTCCTCGACCTCCGCATGCCGGTGTGCAACGGCGTCGAGACGACGGCCCGGCTCGCGGCACGGGGCGGTGACCGGCCGCGGGTGGTGGTGCTCACGACGATCCGTCGCGACGAGGCCGTGCTCGCCGCCCTCCGCGCCGGTGCGGCGGCCTTCCTGACGAAGGACGCACTGCCCGAGGTCGTGCTCGCCACCGTCCGCGACGTGCACGAGGGGCGGCCGGCGCCGACCGAGGCCGAGGCGCTCGACCTGCTCCGGGCCGGCGGCACCCTCGTCGAGACGCCCCGGGCCGACGAGGTCCTCGACGTCCTGACGGCGCGCGAGCGCGAGGTGTTCCTGCTCGTCGCCAAGGGCCTGAGCAACCAGGAGATTGCGTCGACCGTGTTCCTCAGCGAGGCCACGGTGAAGACGCACGTCCGCGCGGTGTTGACGAAGCTCGGTCTGCGGAACCGGATCCAGGTCGTCATCACCGCACACGAACGCGGCCTCGTCCGCGCCTAGGGGGAACACATGCGCATCACCCAGCGTGCCGTGAAGAGCGGCACCCTCGTCCTCGTCGTCGCAGGCCTCGGGGGAGCCGTGCTGCACAGCCTGCCCGAACCCGCCGACCACGCCGTGCGGCCGACCGTCGAGCGCGACCTCGACACCTGGTCGATGCCCCTGGACGGCTACGCCCAGCCGGGGTGGTCGGAGGCGGGGTACGCCGAGACGCTGCTCGACCAGTCCTGCCTGCGTGAGCTCGACATCGACTTCCCGGCACCGTGGGCGACGCTCGACGGCCTGCGTGCCGACTCGGTCCACGACGAGACGCCGGTCCGCGGGAACGACGCGCCGGCCCTGGCGTGGTCGCGCCCGCTGAGCGCGGAGGCGGCCGCGGAACGGGGCTACCACCCGGCGTCCGACCGGGGAGCGAACCGCGACGGCTGGCGGCGCTGGGGTGAGGACCCCGAGCGGAACGCCGCCTTCGCGCGTGCCGACCCGGACGCCGTGGCCCGGTGCTTCCGGGCGTCCCGGCACGAGCTCGGCACGGACGCCGACGGTGCGGCACAGGAGGCCTCGATGACCGCGAAGCGCCTCACCTTCCGGGCGGCGGACGCAGCACGGCGGGAACCCGCGGTCGTCGCCGCGGCCGCGAGGTGGCGGACCTGCCTGGCCCCGGAGGCGCCGAGTGCCCTGCCGGAGGACCCGCACGGGATGCCGACCGGCGCGATGCGACAGGCGTTCGGCACCAGCGGCCGCGCCCTGCCGGTGACGGACGCCGAGACCACCCTCGCCGAGCGGGACGTGTCCTGCCAGGGGTCGTCCGGGTACCGGAAGGCGCTGTACGACGCTGAGTGGTCCCGACTCCTCCACGTCACGGCGACCGACGCAGCCGTCCTCGGCGCGGCCGAACCGGACCAGGCGGAGGTGGCGACGCGGGTCGCGACGACGATCGAGCGCCTCGCGCCGGAGGCGCCGGACGGCGTCGACTGAGCTGCGGTCGTGGGCAGGTGGACCTGGGGGGACCGGTCCGCGACCGCCGGTGGGGACGGACGGGAGGCACGTGGCGACACCGCCACGTGCCTCCCGTCCGTCGGTGCGCGCCGACCCGTCACGACACGCCCGGCAGCCCCTGCTAGACTCGCAAACCGACTTCGGCGAGGGCCGCGCATGCGCGGCCGTGATCGACGCGGTAGGGAGACCCGGACAGTCCTGGGAGCGTTCCTCACGCGTGCACGCGTTCGAGTTGCAACACCACAGACCCCCCGATGCCGGCACCCCGGCGTCGACCACGACACCAGGAGGCGCCACCATGGCCGACTACACCAAGCTCGCAGCGGAGACCCGCACCAAGTTCGGCAAGGGCGCAGCGCGCAAGCTCCGCGCCGCGGACAAGATCCCCGCGGTCGTCTACGGGCACGGCACCGAGCCGCTGCACATCAGCCTGCCGGGCCACGAGACGATGCTGCTCGTCCGTACCGCCAACGCGGTCGTCGACCTCGACATCGAGGGTGCGGCCCAGCTCGCCCTCGTCAAGGACGTCCAGCGTGACCCGGTGCGCCAGATCATCGAGCACATCGACCTCGTCGTCCTCCGCCGTGGCGAGAAGGTCACGGTCGACGTGCCCGTCGTCGTCGAGGGTGAGTCCTTCGCCGGCACCATCCACGTGCAGGACCTCAACACCGTGTCGCTGCTGGTCCTCGCGACCGACATCCCCGAGCACGTCGTCGTCGACGTCGAGGGCCTCGAGGACGGCGCCCAGGTGCTCGCCTCGCAGCTCGAGCTGCCCGAGGGTGCCGAGCTCGAGACCGACGCCGAGGCGCTCGTCGTGCAGATCGTCACCCCGCGTGGCACCGCCGACGACGACGCCGCCGACGAGGCAGCGGCCGAGGCCGGCGCCGAGGCCGGCACCGAGGGCGGCTCCGCCCCGGCCGACTCCGAGTAACCACCCCTCGCGGACGTCTGGCCGACGCTGATGACAGGAACGACCCTCGTCGTGGTCGGGCTCGGGAACCCCGGGCCCGGCTACGCGGGGAACCGTCACAACGTCGGCCAGATGGTCCTCGACGAACTCGCCGCCCGGATGGGCGCGACGTTCAAGAAGCACAAGACCCCGAACCAGGTCGCCGAGGGGCGCCTGGTGCCGGGCGGGCCGCGGCTCGTGCTCGCGAAGCCCGGCTCGTTCATGAACACCTCGGGCGGCCCGGTCTCCGCGGTGCTCGGGTTCTACAGCGCCACCCCGGCGGACCTCGTCGTCGTGCACGACGAGCTCGACCTGCCGTTCGACACCGTGCGCCTCAAGGGCAACGGCGGCCACGGTGGGCACAACGGGCTGCGCGACATCATCAAGGCGACGGGCACGAACGAGTTCGCCCGGGTGCGGATCGGCATCGGCCGGCCCCCGGGACGCCAGGACCCCGCCGACTTCGTGCTGCGCGACTTCGCGCCGACGGAGAAGAAGACGCTCCCGAACCTCCTCGCCGACGGCGCGGACGCGGTCGAGGCGATCGCCGACCTCGGTCTGCTCGCCGCGCAGCAGCGCGTCCACGCGCCGTCCTGACGCCGCACCTCCGACGGGCGACGGCCGGCCTGGAGGCTCGCCCCACCTCCGCCAGGTCGCTGTCCGGTCGCCGCATGGTCCCCGAATTGGGGGACGGCTACGTACCCCGCTGATCGGTAGGTTCTCCGCGGGGGCGATCGTCCCCGACGACGAGGGGACGACCGTGGGACGAGCAGCACACCGGGACCGACCGACACCGCGCCTCCGCGTCGCGGTCGGCGTGGTCCCCGCTGCCGTGGCGGTCATCGCGGTCGGCCTGGCCTCGGTCCTCACGCAGGACGGCGCGGTGGCGGCCACCGAGACCTGGACCCCGGTCGCCGCGGAGTCCGCAGCACCCCCGGTCGCCACACGCTTCGGCGCACCGAACGACGTCCACCGGACCGCCGACGGCTCGCTGCTCGTCGCCGACTTCTCCGCGAACGGACTGCTGCGGCGCGCGGCCGACGGCACCTGGACCGTGGTCGCTCCCTTCGGCACGGGCCCCGGTGACCTGTGGAACCCGTCGGCGGTCACGACCACGGCCGACGGTCGGATCCTGGTGGCCGAGGCCGGCCGTCCCGCGCTGGCGGTGCTCGACCCCGACGGGCACGTGGTGTCCCGCACGGCGCCGCCCGTCCGCCGTGGGGTGTCCGAACTCGCGGTCACCGGCACCACCGTGTTCGCCGCGGTGCCCGGCAGCGGTTCGCTGTTCACCAGCGAGCTCGGCACGGACGCCTGGACGACCGTCCCCGGTCCCTGGACCGACCCGAGCGGGGTCGCGGTGTCGGACGACGGCGGCACGCTCACGGTGTCCGACGCCGGCACCGACGAGGTCTGGCAGGTCGACCGCGCCACGGGCACCGTCACGGCGCTCGGCTTCCCCGGTGACGCGCAGTCACGGCCCCGCGGGCTCGCGGTCGACGACGGTGACGTGTTCGTCGTGGACAACGGGCACGGTGTCGTCTGGGCACGGACCGCCGGGGAGTGGGCGGCCGCGTTCTCGAGCGCACCGGACGGGTCGTCGCTCGCGAACCCGACCGCCGTGACGGTCGGACCGGACCGGACCCTCGTCGTGGCGGACTACAACCGGCAGCGCATCGTGACCGCCTCCTCCTCCGGACGCGTCGTGGCGGTCCCGAGCCCGTCCGCGTCGACGGCTGCGCCCATGCCCGACCCGACGGTCACGCCCACGGCCGACCCGACGGTCACGCCCCAGCCGGCGGCCGATCCGACGGCCACGCCGACGGTCACGCCGACGCCGACGCCGACGCCGACTGCCGACCCGACCCTGCCTCCGTCCCCCGCACCGAGTGCGCCCGCGACGACAGGCCCCACCACGTCCCCGACGTCGGAGCCGTCCCTGACCCCGGCTCCGACGTCGGGGCCGACGGCCGCGCCGGCCCCGACCCCGACCCCGACGACGGCCCCGACCCCGACCCCGACCCCGACCGCGGACCCGACCCCGACCGCGGACCCGACCCCGGTCCCGACCGTCGCGCCCACGTCGACACCGGTACCCACCTCGTCCACGGCACCCACGACGGCCCCCGGCCCGGACCCGACCCCGTCGGCGACCGCGGGTGGCCCGGGGACCGGCACCGTGCCTCCCGGCCGACCGGAGCGCGACCCGGCCGCACCCGACGCGTCCGACGCGTCCGACGAAGACGGCACCGGCACCGGACCTGGCACCGGACCCGGCTCGGGCGCCGGCGCCGAGCCCGCACCGGCCGGTCCGACCAGCGGCACCCTCGCCTGGACGGGGACGTCCCCGCTACTCCCGACGCTCCTCGCCGGCGTGGTCCTCGTCGCCAGTGGCCTCCTGCTCCGCCGCCGCCGGAGCTGACCGTGTTCGCCGCCCGCGCACCCCGGGCGGGTGTCGGACGGCGCCGGTACCATCGTCTGAGTGACGATCTCGGGCATCATCCCTGCGCTCTCGCGCGCCTCCGCGTTCGATCGTGTCCTCCGCGCGTCCGCGCGCGACGCCGACTTCTCCGTCGTGGACGGTCTGCGCGTCCCGCTCCTCGGGGCACTGCTCGCCGAGCGTGACGGACCCCAGTGCCTCTTCGTCGTCACCGCCACGGGGCGCGAGGCCGAGGCGGTCCGCGGCGCCGTCACGTGCACCGTGCCGGATGCCGAGGTCCTCGAGTTCCCAGCGTGGGAGACCCTGCCGCACGAGCGGCTCAGCCCGAGCGCGCAGACCGTCGGCACCCGCATCGCGACCCTCCGCAAGCTCGCCGCGTGGCAGGACGCCGCCCCCGCGGACCGTCGCACGACCGTCGTCGTCGCCAGCGTGCGCGCGGCGCTGCAGCCGATCGCCGGCAACCTAACGTCGCTCGCACCCGTCGCGCTCCGCACCGCCTCGCGTGGCAACGACCTCGCGCAGATCGCGTCGCAGCTCGTCGACCTCGCCTACTCCCGCGTCGACCTCGTCACCCGCCGTGGTGAGTTCGCGGTCCGCGGGGGCATCCTCGACGTCTTCCCGCCCGGGGCCGACCACCCGGTGCGCGTCGACTTCTTCGGCGACGAGATCGAGGCGATCAAGGCCTTCTCGGTCGCCGACCAGCGCACCACCGACGAGGACCTCGGCTCCGTGGAGCTCACCGCGTCGCGCGAGCTGCTCCTCAGCGACGACGTGCGGCAGCGGGCCCGCGAGATGCTCCACGAGTTCCCGAACCTGTCGCAGATGCTCGCCAAGATCGCCGAGGGGATCCCGGTCGAGGGCATGGAGTCGCTCGCACCGGCGCTCGTGCAGGACCTCGTGCCGATCACCACGTACCTGCCCGAGGCGGCGACCGTCGCGGTGCTCTCGCCCGAGCGCGTGGCGGGCCGCGCGCACAGCCTGGCCGAGACGAACACCGAGTTCCTGCAGGCCGCGTGGAGCGCTGCCGTCGCCGGGGCCCAGGCGCCGATCGACCTCGACGCCGGCAACTTCCTGTCCGTCCAGCAGCTCAAGAGCACCCGCGGGCAGCGCACCTGGTGGACGATCACGCCGTTCGACTCCGGGCTCGACGAGGGCGACCGCGACCGCGTGCTCACCGACGCGGAGGCGGCTGCCGAGGCCGGTGACTACATCCGCGTGCGCGCCGAGTCGATCCCGAGCTTCGCGGGCAGTGCGGACGGAGCCGTCGAGCACGTGCGGCACCTGGTCGACGACGGCTGGGCGGTGGTCGTCACCGCGCAGGGCAAGGGGCTCGTCGAACGAGCCGTCCAGGTCCTCGCCGACGCCGGGGTGGCCGCGCGTGCCGACGACCTCACCACACCGCCCGAGCCGGGCGTCGTCATCGTCACGACCGCCACGGTCGAGGCCGGCTTCGCGACCCCGGAGCCGCGCCTCGCGGTCCTCAGTGAGGCCGAGTTCTACGGCCGGAGCGTCCAGCAGGGCGCCCGCACGGTCAAGAAGCTCGCCGGTCGCCGGAAGAACGTCGTCGACCCGCTGCAGCTCAAGCCGGGCGACGTCGTCGTGCACAACACGC
>Ga0308167_1004433_pt1 | contig 10172 bp, 5 predicted proteins | sample PhyCR1_2_FD_202138 | JGI IMG/M metagenome (GOLD analysis project Ga0308167, IMG submission 202138) | Phyllosphere microbial communities from UC Gill Tract Community Farm, Albany, California, United States - DLSLRC.R1 | ecosystem: Host-associated > Plants > Phyllosphere > Unclassified | place... | reverse complement strand
AGCCCAGCAGGATATTGGCGCGCAAGGTTTGCGCCGGCAGGTGCGGGTTTTGCCCGACCCAGCTCAGCTGCTGCCTCCAGTTCTCTGCGGACAGGTCACGCAGTTCGATGCCGTTGACGGTCAACGACCCACGGTAGGGCAGAAAACCGAGCAGCAGATTGAGCAGCGAACTTTTGCCGGCGCCGCTCAGCCCGACCAGCGCCACGCGCTGCTGCGGTTGCAGGGTGAAACTCAGCGGCCCGGCCAGCAGCACGCCGTTCGGCGACAGAATTTCCAATTCGTTCGCCTGTAGCGTCAGCGGTTGATCGGCGGGCAACTTCCGCGTGCCGTTGCCCATCTGCTCGCCTTCGGCGCTGAGGAAGGTTTCCAGCGCTTCCGCCGCGCCGACCGCCTGCGCCTTGGCATGATAGAAGGTGCCGAGATCGCGCAGCGGTTGGAAGAACTCCGGCGCCAGAATCAGCACCAGAAAACCGGAAAACAGCGTTACGCCGAGGCCATAGCTGCCGAAGTTGAGTTCGCCGAGGTAAGAAAAGCCGAAATACACCGCCACTACGGCGATGGAGATCGACGCGAAGAACTCCAGCACGCCGGAGGAGAGGAAGGCCATGCGCAGCACTTCCATGGTGCGGCTGCGGAAGTCTTCGGAGGATTTGGCGATCTGCGCGGTTTCGGCCTGCGCGCGGTCGAACAGCCGCAGGGTGTCCAGGCCGCGCAGGCGGTCGAGGAAGTTACCGCTCAATCGCGCCAGCGCCACAAAGTTGCGGCGGTTGGCGTCGGCGGCCCCCATGCCCACCAGCGCCATAAACAGCGGGATGAGCGGCGCGGTCGCCAACAGAATCAAACCGGCGGCCCAGTTGATCGGGAAGACGGCGATCAAGATCAGCAGCGGGATAAACACCGCCAGATACATCTGCGGCAGATAGCGCGAGTAATAGTCCTGCATATCCTCGATCTGCTCGACGATGATGCTGGCCCAGCTGCCCGCCGGTTTGCCCTGGATCCAGGCCGGCCCGAGCTGCTGCAGCTTATCCAGCACCTGCCGGCGCATGCGCTGGCGGATCACCTGCCCACACAGAAAACCGACCCGTTCCCGCAGCCAGCTCAGCAGCGCCCGCAGCGCGAACGCGACGGCCAGCCAGATAAACGAAGGGATCAGTTGCTCACGCGGGGTGTGTTCGATGATCAGGGCGTGCAGCAGGCTGGCCAGCAGCCACGCCTGCGCCACGATCAGCAGGCCGCTGAACAACCCCAACAGCATGGAAAGGCGCAGCCAACGCTGCGCTAACGAACTCTGGGTTTTAAGCCAACGGGTTAACTGTTGCTGTCTGGTTTTTTTCATCAGATATGCGTCTGTGTCGCCGGCGCCCGTTTGTTACGGGCTGGGTTAACGTACTGTTAAATAATAGTGTTTGGCGCAATCGGCGACAAACAAGCGAGGCCTCATGTTACCTCGTGACCCGGCAGACTGAAAAGAATAAAGCGGGCAAATATGGCTATAACAGATGGGAGGGAGAGATTGCTGAACCCAGAAACAAAAAAAGCGGCTCGAGAGCCGCTTTTTGCCGATGATGAAAACGTCTTAGCAGACTTCTGCGCCGGCGATGCCGTCCAGATAACGCTCTGCGTCCAGCGCCGCCATGCAGCCGGTGCCGGCGGAGGTGATCGCCTGACGGTAGATGTGATCCATCACGTCGCCCGCGGCGAAGACGCCGGGGATAGTGGTTTGGGTCGCATTGCCGTGAATGCCGGACTGCACCTTGATGTAGCCGTTTTCCAGCTCCAGCTGACCGCCGAAGATGCCGGTGTTCGGGCTGTGGCCGATGGCGATGAACACGCCGGCCAGTTCCAGCTCACGGGTTTCGTTTTCCGCTTTGGTGCTGCGGATACGCACGCCGGTCACGCCCATTTCATCGCCCAGCACTTCGTCCAGCGTATGGTCGGTGTGCAGCACGATGTTGCCGCTCTTCACTTTTTCCATCAGCCGGTCGATCAGGATTTTCTCCGAACGGAAGCTGTCGCGACGGTGGATCAGGTGAACCTCGGCGGCGATGTTTGACAGGTACAGCGCTTCTTCAACGGCGGTATTGCCGCCGCCGACCACCGCGACTTTCTGGTTGCGGTAGAAGAAACCGTCGCAGGTTGCGCAGGCGGAAACGCCTTTGCCCTTGAACGCGTCTTCGGAAGGCAGGCCAAGATAGCGGGCGGAGGCGCCGGTCGCGATGATCAGCGCGTCGCAGCTGTATTCACCGCTGTCGCCGAACAGGCGGAACGGACGCTGCTGTAGATCGACGCTGTTGATGTGGTCGAAGACGATTTCAGTCTGGAACTTCTCCGCGTGCTCGCGCATGCGCTCCATCAACGCCGGGCCGGTCAGGCCTTCGGCGTCGCCGGGCCAGTTTTCCACTTCGGTGGTGGTGGTCAGCTGGCCGCCTTGTTCCAGACCGGTGAGCAGCACCGGGTTCAGGTTGGCGCGCGCCGCGTAGACGGCGGCGGTGTAACCGGCCGGGCCGGAACCCAGAATCAGTAATTTGCTATGTTTAGCCGTGCCCATGAATAACCTCTTTATTCCACAATGGCGGACAATGAAGCCGATTGTAGGGAAAATGGCGCAGTAAAAAAAGCGTCGGGCGACGTTGTTAACGATTTGTATGATAGTTGTCGCCTATTAATGCATCCGTTGTCGGTAAATTGGTCGTCGAACGCAGAAATTTAACTTATCAAAGCCGCATTCGGCCAGCGAATCGCCAACCGTGCAAAAACGGCGCACTCTGCGGCTTCCGCCGCTCCCGACCGGGGTTTATCAGCCAGCGATTCATAATCAAAAATGGGATGCAGACTTTTCATGACGGTACGTTGTTCTGATTTTGCTTCTTTTACTTTGACAATCCGCTGCGCATTTGCGAAAACATCATAGGAAGAAGAAATTATCCCCGTAACACCAGCAAATCGTACGTATTTGCGCCGCAAGGCGACGATACGCAGCGGGAGTGCGGAGCAGGGCGCGCAAGCGTTTGCTGATTTTTTCTCGACCGAAACATCGTTGCCGGCGCTGCGCGGAGTTGGACAGACAGGCTGCGCGGCGTGGAATGATGGTAGTGAAGAAGCACATGACAGGCATCGGGTCTTCGCTTGGAACGAACCCTTACACATTGACGTTGGCTAGGGTGTGGCAAGTGCACGGAAGAAAATAAGAGAGACAATAATAATGGCAGACAACAAGAAACGCCCGGGTAAAGATCTTGACCGTATCGACCGCAACATCCTGAATGAGCTGCAGAAGGATGGGCGTATTTCGAACGTCGAGCTTTCAAAGCGCGTGGGGTTATCCCCGACACCATGTTTGGAACGCGTGCGCCGTCTCGAGCGCCAGGGTTTCATTCATGGCTATACCGCATTGCTGAACCCGCATTATCTGGATGCGTCCCTGCTGGTTTTCGTGGAGATCACGTTGAACCGCGGCGCGCCGGATGTGTTTGAGCAATTCAACTCGGCAGTGCAGAAGCTTGAAGAGATTCAGGAGTGTCATCTGGTTTCCGGCGATTTCGACTACCTGTTGAAAACCCGCGTACCGGACATGTCGGCTTACCGCAAATTGCTGGGCGAAACCTTGCTGCGTTTGCCGGGGGTTAACGACACCCGTACCTACGTAGTGATGGAAGAAGTGAAACAGAGTAACCGTCTGGTTATCAAAACACGGTAAGGTGCAGGTGCAAAACCTGATTAAATTGGTTACACTCCTGTTTATTCATACAGTTTCGGCGCCGGGGCAGTTTCTCGGCGCTGTTGCTATGTCAGCTAACAGGAACCTGGAGAGCCTTTCTTGAGCCAGGAATATACAGAAGATAAAGAAGTTACCCTGAAAAGACTCAGCAGTGGCCGGCGTTTGCTGGAAGCTGTGCTTATCGTGGTAGCGATTTTTGCCGTTTACCTCATGGCTGCGCTGGTCAGTTTCAACCCGTCTGACCCAAGCTGGTCGCAGACCGCGTGGCATGAGCCGATTCACAATCTGGGCGGCGGTGTCGGGGCCTGGTTGGCCGATACGCTGTTCTTCACCTTCGGGGTGCTCGCCTACGCGATACCGCCGATCATGCTGGTCCTGTGCTGGGCGGCTTATCGCCAACGCAGCAACAGAGACTACATCGACTATTTCGCGCTTTCCCTGCGCCTGATCGGCACCCTGGCGTTAGTGCTCACCTCCTGTGGGTTGGCGGCGCTGAACGTTGACGATCTCTATTACTTCGCCTCCGGCGGCGTGATCGGCAGCCTGCTGAGCAACGCCATGTTGCCGTGGTTCAACGGCATCGGCGCTACGCTGGCGCTGCTGTGCGTATGGGCGGCGGGGTTGACGCTGTTTACCGGCTGGTCTTGGCTGGTGATCGCCGAGAAGATCGGCGGGGCGGTGTTGGGCGTTGCGACGGTGATGACCAATCGCTCACGCCGCGAAGAGCGCTATTTCGAAGATGACGAGCGTTACGTTGACGACGAGCCTGAGCAGGCAGGGAAGGGTGCCGCCGCAGCGGTTGCCGCGACCGCCGCCGGAGCCGCGGCCGCCGATGACGACGTGCTGTTCTCCGCGCCTTCGGTTACCGAAAGCGCCAAAGCGGCGGCGGAAGACGCCGCCGATCCGTTGCTCAGCGGCCTGCGCGCCGACGATGGCGAGCTTGAAGCAGAAGCCGCACCCAGCGCGCCGGTGGCTTCGCCTGCACCGACGGTGAAGGCAGAGATCCACGAGCCCGTTGCTGCGCCGATCGCCGCTCAGGCGCCGTCGGTAACGGTGGCGCCGGCCGCGCCGGCCTCGGTCAATCAGCACCCGGTAAGTGCGCCGGCGCAAGACGCTACGCCGCCGCTGTATTCCTTCGAGATCCCGGAAGAAACGCCTGCGCCTAAGGCGACGCGTCCTGTCGATCCTTATCAGGATGACGATGAGCCGCGCCTTGGCAACTGGCAAGAGCCGGCCGCGCCGCAGCCGCCGGCGCGTTCTCCCTTTGATTTTACCGCCGCACAGCGTGACAGCGTTGACATCGGCAGTTCGAGCGGTTTCAGCGCCACCGGCGCCAAACCGCAGCCGGATACGGCGGCAGCCGCTGCTGCGGGCGTTGCGGCGGCGACCTTTATGCCGGCCTTCACGGCGACCAGCGACGGCAATCCGCAGGTTAAGCAGGGCATCGGTCCTGAGCTGCCGCGGCCGAACCCGGTGCGCATCCCGACCCGTCGCGAGCTGGCTTCCTACGGTATCAAGCTGCCTTCGCAGCGTGCGGCCGAACAGGAACAGCGCCAGACAGAGGCGGAGCCTCAACAGCTGACGGCGGCGAACCCGCAGGAAGAAGAGGCGTTGCAAGAAGCCGCGCTGCGCCAGGCGTTCGCCGAGCAGCAAAGCCAGCGCTACGGCGAAAGCTACGCGTCGGAGCAGGATGATGAACAGGCTCAGCAGGAGGCTGAGCTTAGCAAAGCGTTCGCCGAGCAACAGAGCCAGCGTTACGGCGAAGACCAGCAGGACGACGAAGCGGCGCGGCAAGAGGCTGCGCTGCGTCAGGCATTCGCCGAGCAGCAGCAGGCGCGTTATGGCCAGCAAGAGCCTGCTCCGCAGGCGCCGGCCGCCAGCCCGGTCGATACCCGCAATGCTTTCAGCTTCTCGCCGATGGCGGATCTGGTGGACGATGGCCCGAGCGAGCCGATGTTCACGCTGTCGCCGCAGCTTGAAGAGCGCATTGAACTGGAAAGCGAGCAAGAGGACGACGTGCCGTTCGGCCAGTTTGAGCCTGCGGCGCCGGCTGCTCAACCTCAGCAATCGCACCCGCAGCCTCAACAATACCAGCAGCCGTCGCAGCAGCAATATCAGCATCAGCAGCCGCAGCAACCTCAGGCCGAGCAGCATCCGGCGATGGACAGCTTGATTCACCCGTTCCTGATGCGCAACGATCAGCCGCTGCAGAAACCGACCACGCCTCTGCCGACGCTGGATCTGCTGACCGAAGCGCCGAAAGAAGTGGAGCCGGTCGATTCCTTCGCGCTGGAGCAGAAAGCACGCCTGGTGGAGGCCAGCCTGGCCGATTATCGCGTGAAAGCCGACGTGGTGGACATCCTGCCGGGGCCGGTCATCACCCGCTTCGAGCTGGATCTGGCGCCGGGCGTTAAAGCGGCGCGCATTTCCAACCTGTCGCGCGATCTGGCGCGCTCGCTGTCGACTTCGGCAGTGCGCGTGGTGGAAGTGATCCCCGGTAAGCCTTATGTCGGTCTGGAGCTGCCGAACGCCAAGCGGCAAACGGTATACCTGCGCGAGGTGCTGGATTGCCCGGCCTTCCGCGACAACCCGTCGCCGCTGTCCATCGTATTGGGTAAAGACATCTCCGGCGAGCCGGTGGTGGCCGATCTGGGCAAAATGCCGCACTTGCTGGTCGCCGGTACCACCGGCTCCGGTAAATCGGTCGGGGTCAACGCCATGATCCTGAGCATCCTGTATAAGGCCACGCCGAAAGAAGTGCGCTTTATCATGATTGACCCGAAAATGCTGGAACTGTCGGTTTACGAAGGCATTCCGCACCTGTTGACCGACGTGGTCACCGACATGAAAGACGCCGCCAATGCGCTGCGCTGGTGCGTGGGCGAAATGGAACGCCGCTATAAGCTGATGTCAGCTCTGGGCGTGCGTAACCTGGCCGGCTACAACGAACGCGTCGATCAGGCCGAAGCGATGGGGCGTCCGATCCCGGATCCGTTCTGGAAACCGACCGACAGCATGGACATCACGCCGCCGGTGCTGGAGAAAGAGCCGTACATCGTGGTGATGGTCGACGAATTCGCCGATCTGATCATGACGGTCGGCAAGAAGGTCGAAGAGCTGATCGCCCGTCTGGCGCAAAAAGCGCGTGCGGCGGGCATCCACCTGGTGCTGGCGACCCAGCGTCCGTCGGTGGATGTGATCACCGGCCTGATCAAGGCCAACATCCCGACGCGTATCGCCTTTACCGTGTCGAGCAAGATCGACTCCCGCACCATCCTCGATCAGGGGGGCGCCGAGTCCTTGCTGGGCATGGGTGATATGCTTTATCTGGCGCCGAACTCCTCGATCCCGGTGCGCGTACATGGTGCATTCGTGCGCGATCAGGAAGTGCACGCGGTGGTCAAGGATTGGAAAGCGCGCGAGCGGCCCCAATATAAAGAGGGCATTCTCAGCGGCGGTGAAGACGGCGAGGGCGGTGCCGGCGGCGGTATGGACGGTGACGAAGAGCTGGATCCGCTGTTTGATCAGGCGGTGGATTTCGTGGTGGATAAACGCCGCGCCTCCATCTCCGGCGTACAGCGCCAGTTCCGCATCGGCTATAACCGCGCCGCGCGCATCATCGAACAGATGGAAGCGCAGGGCATCGTCAGCGAGCAGGGGCACAACGGCAACCGCGAGGTGCTGGCGCCGCCGCGGCACGATTGATGGTCGTTTAGCCATTGCAACTCAATAAGAAAGGGCCGCTTAAGCGGCCCTTGTGCAAAGAAGCGTAAACCCGTTTCTTCTCGGAACATTGGCCTACCGGCCGTTCACCGGCTTCGGGTAAAGTAACGGGGTAAAGGGTTGATTTGACCCGCACGGCGCCGCCTTGCGGTTAACGCATTTCATAAGGTATCTGGAATAATGAAAAAACTGTTAGTTGCCTGCTGTCTGCTTTCGGGATTCGCTTCTACCTCCGTGCTGGCCGACGCCGCACAGGATCTGCAAAGTCGCCTGGCGAAGGTGAACAGTTTCCACGCCAGCTTCTCGCAAACCGTGACCAGCGCCGACGGCGCCGCGGTGCAACAGGGTGAAGGCGAGCTATGGGTGAAGCGGCCGAACCTGTTCAACTGGCACATGACGTCACCCGATGAGAGCGTGCTGGTCTCCGATGGCCAAACCCTGTGGTTCTATAACCCGTTCGTTGAGCAGGTGACGGCGACCTGGCTGAAGAACGCCACCGGCAATACGCCGTTTATGCTGATCACCCGCAACAATGCCAGCGACTGGAAGCAGTACAATGTGAAGCAAAAGGGCGATGATTTCGAGCTGACGCCGAAATCCGCCAGCGGCAACCTGAAGCAGTTCGCCATCAGCGTGACCAACAGCGGCACCATCCGCAGCTTCGCCGCGGTGGAGCAGGACGGCCAGCGCAGCGCTTATACGCTGAAAAGCCAGCAGAACGTCACCGCCGATCCGGCCAAATTCAAATTTACCCCGCCGAAGGGGGTGACGCTGGACGACCAGCGCCAGTGAGGTGCAAGTGAGTAATAATCTGTCGCTCGATTTTTCCCAGAACGAGTTCCAGCCGTTGGCCGCGCGTATGCGGCCGACCACGCTGGCGCAGTATATCGGCCAGCAGCACCTGCTGGCCGCCGGCAAGCCGCTGCCGCGCGCCATCGAGGCCGGGCAGCTGCACTCGATGATTTTATGGGGGCCGCCGGGCACAGGGAAGACGACGCTGGCAGAGCTGATCGGCCGTTACGGTCAGGCGGACGTCGAACGGATCTCCGCCGTGACCTCCGGGATCAAGGAGATCCGCGAGGCGATCGAGCGGGCGCGGCAAAACCGCGACGCCGGCCGTCGCACTATTCTGTTCGTCGATGAAGTGCACCGCTTCAACAAAAGTCAGCAGGACGCCTTCCTGCCGCACATTGAAGACGGCACTATCACCTTTATCGGCGCCACTACCGAAAACCCTTCGTTCGAACTGAACTCGGCGCTGCTGTCGCGCGCCCGCGTCTATTTGTTGAAGGCGCTGACCGCCGAAGACATCGGCCAGGTGCTGGATCAGGCGATGAACGACAAGGCGCGCGGTTTTGGCGGCCAGAACGTCGAGCTGCCGGCGGAAACGCGCCGCCTGCTGTCGGAGCTGGTGGGGGGCGATGCGCGCCGGGCGCTGAACAGCCTGGAAATGATGGCGGACATGGCGGAACTCGACCCCAAAGGCGTACGGGTGCTGACGCCGGAGCTGCTGAAGGAGGTGTCGGGCGAGCGCAGCGCGCGCTTCGACAACAAGGGCGACCGTTATTACGACCTGATTTCCGCGCTGCATAAATCGGTGCGTGGTTCGGCGCCGGACGCCGCGCTGTACTGGTATGCGCGCATCATTACCGCCGGCGGCGATCCGCTCTATGTGGCGCGCCGTCTGTTGGCGATTGCCTCTGAAGACGTGGGCAACGCCGATCCGCGCGGCATGCAGGTGGCGATCGCCGCCTGGGATTGTTTCACCCGCGTGGGGCCGGCGGAGGGCGAGCGCGCCATTGCGCAGGCGATTGTTTACCTGGCCTGCGCGCCGAAAAGCAACGCGGTTTACACCGCGTTCAAGGCCGCCATGCGCGACGCCAAAGAGCAGGCCGATTATGACGTGCCGGAGCATTTGCGCAACGCGCCGACCAAGCTGATGAAGGAAATGGGGCTGGGGGCGGAATACCGTTACGCTCACGACGAACCCAACGCCTACGCCGCCGGCGAGAACTACTTCCCGCCCGAAATGGCCAACACGCGCTACTATCAACCGACCTCGCGCGGGCTGGAAGGGAAAATCGGCGAAAAGTTGGCATGGCTGGCTGAGCAGGATCAAAATAGCCCGACAAAACGCTACCGCTAGCGTGGCCGTTGCGGTAAGGTTAGCGGGTATCACTCTTCTTTTATGCGGCTATAAATCAGCCGCATAGAACAACAACACTTCTTTCAATAACAACAAGCACAGGATTAGCATGCTCGATCCCAATCTGCTGCGTAATGAGCTAGACGCAGTCGCCGTCAAACTGGCTCGCCGAGGCTTTAAACTCGATCTGGATCTGCTGCGTTCGCAGGAAGAACGCCGCAAAGTTCTGCAGGTAGAAACTGAAACGCTGCAAGCGGAACGCAACTCCCGATCGAAATCCATCGGCGCGGCCAAAGCGCGTGGGGAAGACATCGAGCCGCTGCGTCGCGAAGTGAACGAGCTGGGTGACAAGCTGGATGCCGCCAAGGCGGAACTGGATGCGCTGCAGAGCGAGATCCGCGATTATGCCCTGACGCTGCCTAACCTGCCGGACGACGCCGTGCCGGACGGTAAAGACGACAGCGAAAACCTGGAAGTCACCCGCTGGGGTGAACCGCGCCAATACGACTTCGCGGTGCGCGATCATGTCGATCTGGGCGAAATGGCCGGCGGGCTGGATTTTGCCGCCGCGGTTAAGCTGAC
>Ga0308167_1004432_pt1 | contig 10174 bp, 8 predicted proteins | sample PhyCR1_2_FD_202138 | JGI IMG/M metagenome (GOLD analysis project Ga0308167, IMG submission 202138) | Phyllosphere microbial communities from UC Gill Tract Community Farm, Albany, California, United States - DLSLRC.R1 | ecosystem: Host-associated > Plants > Phyllosphere > Unclassified | place... | reverse complement strand
CGCGGCGGATCTTATGGCATCCGTGGTCGACACCCCGTGGCAGGCGCTCATGCTCGCCGTCGACGTCAAGGGTGGTACAGTGAAAAACGCAGAGGGTTCCGCGTAACTTCGCGAATCTGAGCCTCTGCACCACCTGCGAAATCCGCAACACATCGCGAACCCGGTATCGGCTGCAGTCTCCCGAACCGCTGGTGTCCGTCGTCTGCGATCTGCACGACGACGCGCGATCTGATCACGTTTCATCCTGAGGAGCACTCGTGGAGTCCATCTCCGAGACCCAGCCCGTCGACGCGCCCGAGGGCGCCGAGACCCCCACCGAAGAGCAGCCCACGGCTGCGGTGGAGGGCACCGACACCGAACAGACCGACGCGCCCGCTGCGGCCGAGGGCGAAGCGGCCCCGGAGGCCGACGAGGCCCCGGCCGACGCCGCCCCCGAGGCACTGTTCACCGATGACGCTCTCGCCGCCGAGGCCCCGGCCGAGACGGTCGCCGACGCGCCCGCCGCTGCGGAGGCGCCCGCCGCCGAGGCCGCCGCAGAGCCCGCCGCAGAAGAGGCAGCGCCGGTCGAGAAGCCCGCGCGCGCCCCGCGCAAGCGTGCTCCGCGCCGTGCCAAGAGCGCGACCGCCGAAGAGACGGCCGCCGCCGAGGCCGCCGCCGCTGAGGTGAAGGCCGCCGCTGAGGCCGCCGCCGCCGAGGCGCCCGCCGCCGAGACCGCTGCCGCCGACGCCGTGACCGACGAGTCCGCGACCACCCCGGTCACCACGGCCGCCGACGTGGCCGCCGACGCCGACGCCGACACCAGCACCGAGACCCCCGCGGTCGACGAGGCTGCCGCCACCGAGGCTCCCGCGGCCGACGCCGCGACCGCTGACGGCGACGCCGAGCAGGCCGACGCCGAGCAGGCAGACGCCGCGCCCGCCGACGGTGCCGAGCAGGCCGACGAGACCCCGGCCCGTGGCCGTGGCCGCAGCCGCTCGCGCAACCGCAACCGCAACAAGACCGACGCCGACAAGGCCGACGCCGCTCAGCCCGCCGCCGACGAGGCCGAGGCCCTGCAGCAGCAGGGCGGCCAGCGCGAGGGCGGTCGCGACAACGGCGCACAGCGCGACGGCGGCCAGCGCGACGGCGGCCAGCGTGACGGCGGCCAGCGCGACGGTGCCCAGCGCGACAACGCGCAGAACGGCCAGCAGGCGCAGCAGCAGCAGGGCGGCGCAGCCAACAGCCGCAACCGTCAGCGCAACAAGCGCCGCGGCCAGACCACCACGGGCGATGAGTTCGAGACCGAGATCGGCGAAGACGACGTGCTCGTCCCCATCGCCGGCGTGCTCGACGTGCTCGACAACTACGCGTTCGTGCGCACCACCGGCTACCTGCCCGGCCCGAGCGACGTCTACGTCTCGCTCGGTCAGGTCAAGAAGTACAACCTCCGCAAGGGCGACGCCGTCGTCGGCGCCATCAAGCAGCCCCGCGAGGGCGAGCAGCAGGGCCGTCAGAAGTACAACGCGCTCGTGCAGGTCGACTCGATCAACGGCCTGTCGGTCGACGACGCCGCCACCCGCGTCGAGTTCAACAACCTCACGCCCCTGTACCCCCAGGAGCGCCTGCGCCTCGAGACCGGTCCCGAGAAGCTCACGCAGCGCATCATCGACCTGGTCGCCCCGGTCGGCAAGGGCCAGCGCGGCCTGATCGTCGCGCCCCCCAAGGCCGGTAAGACGATCGTGCTGCAGCAGATCGCCAACGCGATCGCGACGAACAACCCCGAGGTCCACCTCATGGTCGTGCTCGTCGACGAGCGTCCCGAAGAGGTCACCGACATGCAGCGCACCGTGCGCGGCGAGGTCATCGCCTCGACCTTCGACCGTCCGGCCGAAGACCACACCACGGTCGCCGAGCTGGCCATCGAGCGCGCGAAGCGTCTCGTCGAGCTCGGCCGCGACGTCGTCGTGCTGCTCGACTCGATCACCCGCCTCGGCCGCGCGTACAACCTCGCCGCCCCCACCTCGGGCCGCGTGCTCTCCGGCGGTGTCGACGCCTCGGCGCTGTACCCGCCCAAGCGCTTCTTCGGCGCCGCGCGCAACATCGAGAACGGCGGATCGCTCACGATCCTGGCCACGGCGCTCGTGGAGACCGGGTCCAAGATGGACGACGTGATCTTCGAGGAGTTCAAGGGCACCGGCAACAGCGAACTGCGCCTGAGCCGCCAGCTCGCCGACAAGCGCATCTTCCCGGCGGTCGACGTCAACGCGTCGAGCACCCGTCGCGAAGAGATGCTGCTGTCGAGCGACGAGGTCAAGATCACCTGGAAGCTCCGTCGCGCGCTGGCCGGTCTCGACCCCCAGCAGGCCCTCGAGGTCGTGCTCGGAAAGCTCAAGGAGACGCAGTCCAACGTCGAGTTCCTCGTGCAGATGCAGAAGTCGATCCCGGCGCCCTCGCGCGGCGGTGACGACAACAGCATCCGCTGATCGGGGCGGGAGGCGCGATGTCGGAACCCGCCATGTTCGAGTCGGTCCGCGGACTGCTCGACGAGCACAAGGCCGTCCAGGAGGAACTCTCCGACCCGGCCGTGCACGCGGACGCCGCGCGCGCCAAGCGCGTCAATCGGCGCTACGCCGAGCTGTCACGGATCGTCGCGGCCCACGAAGCGTGGACCGCGGCGTCCGACGACCTCGAGGCGGCTCGCGAGCTCGCCCGTGAGGACTCCGCCTTTGCAGAAGAGGTCCCGGCGCTCGAGGAGCGCGTGGCCGAGACGCAGGAGCGCCTGCGGCGCCTGCTCATCCCGCGCGACCCCGACGACGCCCGTGACGTGATCATGGAGATCAAGGGCGGCGAGGGTGGGGCCGAGAGCGCCCTCTTCGCGGCCGACCTGCTGCGCATGTACCTGCAGTACGCGGCATCCATGGGCTGGAAGACGGAGCTGCTCGAACGCACCGAATCCGATCTCGGCGGCTACAAAGACGTCCAGGTCGCGATCAAGGGATCGTCGAGCGACCCCGCTCAGGGTGTCTGGGCGCACCTGAAATACGAGGGCGGAGTGCACCGCGTGCAGCGCGTGCCCGCCACCGAGTCGCAGGGTCGCATCCACACCTCCACCACGGGCGTGCTCGTGTTCCCCGAGGTCGACGAGCCCGAAGAAATCGGCATCGACCCGAACGACCTGAAGATCGACGTCTTCCGCTCCTCGGGCCCCGGTGGTCAGTCCGTGAACACGACCGACTCCGCGGTGCGCATCACCCACGTTCCCACCGGAATCGTCGTGTCGATGCAGAACGAGAAGTCGCAGCTGCAGAACCGCGAGGCCGGTATGCGCGTGCTGCGCGCCCGCCTGCTCGCCAAGCAGCAGGAGGAGCGCGACGCGGTCGCCGCCGATGCGCGCAAGTCGCAGATTCGCGGCATGGATCGCTCCGAGCGCATCCGCACCTACAATTTCCCCGAGAACCGCATCGCCGATCACCGCACCGGATACAAGGCGTACAACCTCGATCAGGTCATGGACGGCGCCCTCGGCCCGATCATCGAATCGGCGATCACGGCCGACGAAGAAGCACGCCTCGCGGCCCTCGCCGACTCCTAAGCTCGGGTGGTGCTCACCGCCGCTCAGATCGTGTCGTTCGACGACACCCCGCCCCCGCCTGGACTCTCGCCATGGGTCGGCGCCGTGGAGCAGGTGCGGCACATCGAGATCGTGGATCCGGATGCCGCCTGGCCCGAGCTCTTCGAGACGCTCCGCGCGGGCATCGTCGCGGCGCTCGGCGAGCGCGCGTTGAGAATCGACCACGTGGGGTCGACGTCGGTCCCCGGGCTGGCCGCCAAGCCCGTCATCGACATCGACCTGACGGTCGCCGACACCGACGACGAGGATGCCTACGTGCCGGCACTCGAAGCACTCGGCTTCGTGTTGCGCGTGCGCGAGCCGTGGTGGCTCGGCCATCGCTGCCTGGTCTCGGCCGAGCCGGCCGCCAACCTTCACGTGTGGCCGCCCGACAGCCCCGAGGCCGCACGGCACCGCATCTTCCGCGACTGGCTGCGCGCCGACGAGGCCGATCGCGAGCGGTACGCCGCGGTCAAACGCGCTGTCGCGGCCGACGGCCTGGTGAGCGAGTACAACGCCCGCAAAGAGGGTGTGATCCGCGAGATCTACGCCCGAGCCTTCACCGCGGCCGGCCTGTTGCCCTGACACCATCCCGAGACCACAACGCAGGATCCAGGGACGTCACCCCGTCTACATGCCGAGGCCGGCGCGGGGATGAAGTCGGATCTCCTGCGCTGTGTCGCAGGGAGCGTCACACGTCCCAGGCGGGCGGATGGGGGAGCGGGCCCCGGCGGGCCTCGAGCTGAGCGGCGAGCGACAGCAGCGTCGCCTCACCCCCCGGGCGGCCGACGAGCTGCACCGACACGGGGTGGCCCGCGGCATCCGTCGTCACCGGCACAGTGATCGCGGGCAACCCGGCGACGTTGACGAAGCTGGAGTACGGCGCGTACTCGACCTGCATCGCGAACGTGCGCTCGGGGCCGTGCCCCGCGTACGAGCCGACCGGCTGGGGCGGCTGCGCGAGAGCCGGGGTGAGCACGGCGTCGAAGGCCGAGAAGTCGGTGATGGTGCGACGCTCGAACGCCCGGGCGGCCGCGAGTCCGCCGAGCAGGTCGAGGGCCGACAGGCGACGCCCCTCCTGCACGAGCCAAGCCGTGAGCGGCTCGACGAGCTCGGCATCGGCGTCGCTCAGCGGAATGCGTGCGGCACTCGCCCGCCAGAGCACGTGGAAGAGCTCCGCATAGCCGAACGGATGCCAGTCGGCATCCGCCACCGCGTGCCCAGAGTCGTCGAGCCAGGCGGTGGCCGTGTCGAGGGCCGTGCGAGCGTCGGCGTCGAGGATGATGTCTTCGTCGTCATCCCACGGTGAGACGGTGGTGACGCCGAGGCGCAGGTGGCCGGGGACGCGTCGGGCGGCGTCGACGAAGGGCCCGGCTCCGGGGGCGGCCGTCGCGTACGAGAAGGGGGCGAGGCCGACGAGGGCGTCGAGCAGGAGGCCCGCGTCTTCCGCCGTGCGTGCGATCGGTCCCGTGACCGACAGTCCGTCGGGGGAGTCGAAGCCCGAGCCGATCGGAAGCCGCCCGCGCGAGGGTTTCAGGCCCACGACCCCCACGGTCGCCGAGGGGATGCGGATCGAGCCGCCGCCGTCCGAGCCGACGGCCGCAGGGAGGAGTCCCGCGGAGACGGCCACCGCCGCCCCACCGCTCGAGCCGCCCGCGCCCGCGGCGGGGCGCCAGGGATCGCGCGCCGGGTCGTGGATCAGCGGTTCGGTGAACCCGGTGAGACCGAACTCCGAGGTGCTGGTCTTACCGACGTTGATCGCTCCGGCGGCGTCGAGTGCCGCGGCGAGGGGATCGGATGCCGTGGGCACGTGGTCAACCCGCGCGCGCGATCCGTACCGCGTGGGCACGCCGGCGCGGGCGACGAGGTCTTTGTCCGCCAGCGAAATGCCCCACAGCGGTCCGTCGGCCGGTCGGGGGAGGTCGGCCGCCCGTCGGAGCGCGGCATCCGGAGTGACCTCGGCGAAGGCGCCGAGACTGCGGTGGCGGTCGATGCGATCGAGGTAGTGGGTCGTCAGCTCGGCGGGTGAGAGGTCACCGCTGCGGAGTCCGTCGACCTGGGCCACGAGCGAGAGGTCGTGCAGACGGGGCATTGTCCGAGCCTACGGCGATGCCGGCGCAGGCGGTCGCGATCAGATCCAGTACTCGGGCGTGGTCAGCAGCGCGCGGGTGTCTTCGCCCCCGCGGCGCGTGCGGGCCGTGGCCGGCACCCCCACCAGCACGCTGTCGGCCGGTGCATCCCGCGTCACCACGGCGTTCGCTCCGACCACGGAACGCGCGCCGAGAGTGATCGGGCCGAGGATCTTCGCCCCCGCGCCCACGGCGACCCCGTCGTGCAGCGTGGGGTGGCGCTTGCCGCCCTCGCGCTGACGACCGCCGAGAGTGACGCCGTGGTAGAGCATGACGTCGTCGCCGACCTCGGCCGTCTCGCCCACGACGACACCCATGCCGTGATCGATGAAGAACCGGCGCCCGATGGTGGCTCCGGGGTGGATCTCGATGCCCGTGAGCCACCGGGTCACCTGCGACAGGGCCCGCGCCGGGAAGCGCAGACCCCGCCGCCACAGGCGGTTCGCGATGCGGTACGACCACACGGCGTGAAGACCCGGGTAGAGCACGGCGATCTCGAGAGCGCCGCGCGCCGCGGGATCGCGGAGCTTGGCGGAGGAGACGTCTTCGCGGATTCGGGAGAGGACCCCCACGTCAGTCTTCGCGCAGGTGCTCGTACAGAGCGGTCGAGAGGTAGCGCTCGCCGTACGAGGGGATGATGACGACGATGTTCTTGCCCGCGGCCTCGGGGCGACGTGCGACCTCGAGCGCGGCCCAGATGGCGGCACCCGACGACATGCCGACGAGGATGCCGTCTTTCGCCGCGGTCTCGCGGGCCAGGCGGATGGCGTCGTCGAACTCGACGTCGATGACCTCGTCGATGATGTCGCGGTCGAGGATCGCGGGCACGAAGTTGGGGCCGATGCCCTGGATCTTGTGCGGGCCGGGGTGGCCCTTGGTGAGGACAGGGGAGTCGGCGGGCTCGACGGCGACGATCTTGACCCCGGGTACGCGCTCCTTGAGCACCTGGCCGACACCCGTGATGGTGCCGCCCGTGCCGATGCCGGCGACGAAGTAGTCGACCTTGCCCTCGGTGTCGCGCAGGATCTCTTCGGCCGTCGTCTTGCGGTGGATCGCGGGGTTGGCCTCGTTCTCGAACTGACGGGCCCAGACGGCGCCGGGGGTCTCGGCGACGATGCGCTTGGCTTCGTCGACGGCGTGCGACATGCCCTTGGTGGGGTCGGTGAGCACGAGCTCGGCGCCGAACGCCTTCAGCAGGATGCGGCGCTCCTTCGACATCGACGCGGGCATCGTGAGGATGACCTTGTAGCCGCGGGCGGCGCCGACCATGGCCAGGGCGATGCCGGTGTTGCCGCTGGTGGACTCGACCAGGGTGCCGCCGGGCTTGAGCTCGCCCGAGGCCTCGGCCGCATCGACGATCGCGATGCCCAGGCGGTCCTTGACGCTCGAGGCGGGGTTGTAGAACTCCAGCTTCGCCAGGATCTGCGCGTCGGTGCCTTCGGCGACGCGGTTCAGGCGCACCAGCGGAGTGTCGCCGAAAGCTGTCGTGATGTCGGGGTGGATGCCGGGCATGGCTCGCCTTTCGCCGTCGTTCGGGTCGCGATCATCCTAGGTGAGCCCTCCGACACCGACGCCTGTGTGACGCCGTGCGGCAGGATGCGCGCAGGCGCCCCGGCGGGGGCGGGACCCGCACGACTAAACTCGACTCCCGTCATGCCTGAGACAGCTTCCGCGCCCGCGCCCGCCCCCGCCGCCACGAGCGTCGTCGAGACGGTGCGCGCGACCGCCGCCCGACTGGCCGCCGCCGGGATCCCCGACGCGCAGGTCGACGCCGAACTGCTCGTCGGCCACGTGCTCGAGACCTCGCGCGGGGGAGTGCAGGCGGCGGCCATCCGCGGCGACCGGATGCCGGAGTCCGCCGTTCGCGCTCTCGCGCCCCTCGTCGACCGACGCTGCGCCCGCGAGCCGCTGCAGCACCTCACCGGACTCGCGCCCTTCCGCGCCCTGGAGCTCGCCGTCGGGCCGGGGGTGTTCGTTCCGCGCCCCGAGACCGAGATGGTGGCGCAGTTGGCGATCGACGCGCTGCGCGTCGCGGCATCCGATGCCCCCATCGCCGTCGACCTCGGCACCGGGAGCGGAGCGATCGCCCTCGCCCTCGCCACCGAGGTCCCGCACGCCCGGGTCTTCGCCGCCGAGAACTCCGTCGACGCCTTCGTCTGGACCAAGCTCAACCTCGCCCGCATCGGCGCGCAGAATCTGCAGCTCGCCTTCATCGACCTCGCCGAGGCGTTCCCCGAGCTCGACGGCACGGTCTCGGTCGTGGCATCCAACCCCCCGTATGTTCCGGACGACGCCATCCCGCGCGACCCCGAGGTGCGGCTGTACGACCCTCCCGCGGCGCTCTACGGCGGACCGGACGGGCTGGATGCCGTGCGCACTCTCAGTCGTGTGGGTCTGCGCCTCGCGCACCCGGGCGGCACGATCGTCATCGAGCACGGCGAGTGGCAGGGCGAGGCGATCCGCGCGATCCTCTCGGCCGACGGCTGGAGATCGGCCGCGACGCACCCCGACCTGACCACCCGCGACCGCGCGACGACGGCCGTCCGTCCTTGATCGCGGCCGATCACGGCTCCCACGCGGCCCGACTAGACTGTGGCCCGACATGTCTCCCGTCTACGACTGCCGTGACGAGTCGCAACTGCTGTCCGGGATGCGCCATGCGCGTCAGGCGATCGGCAGAGGCGAACTCGTCGTGCTCCCCACCGATACGGTCTACGGAATCGCCGCGGACGCGTTCAACGCGCGCGCCGTCGCGGGTCTGCTCGAGGCGAAGGGCCGCGGTCGCCAGCAGCCGCCGCCCGTGCTCGTTCCGGGCGTCGCCACCCTGCGCGCGCTCGTCGCCGAGATCCCGCCTGCGGTCGACGACCTCGTGCGCGAGTTCTGGCCCGGCGGGCTCACCATCGTCCTGCCCGCGCAGCCCTCGCTGTCGTGGGACCTCGGTGACACGCACGGCACCGTCGCGGTGCGCATGCCCGCCCAGAAGCTCACGCTCGAGCTGCTCGAGGAGACCGGCCCCCTCGCCGTCTCGAGCGCCAATCTGACGGGTCGTCCGGCGGCCGTCGACATCGACTCCGCGCGCGACATGCTGCGCGACAGCGTCGCGGCGTACCTCGACGCGGGTCCCAGCGAGACCGGCGTCGCCTCCACCATCATCGACGCCACGACGCTCGTGGGCGGCGCCGAGCCGCAGGTGCGCGTGCTGCGCGAGGGCGCGATCTCGCGCGATCGCCTGCGTGCCGTGCTGGGCGACCTGCTCGAGCCCGACCCGGTCGACGAGGGCCCGACCCCGTCCGCATCCGCCGCCGCGTCGTCCGACGCCGCGCCGATCGCCGACGCGACCCCGGATGCCGAGGCGCCGGGTCCGTGACCCAATACCTCCTCACCATCCTCTTCACGGCCGCGGTGACGCTCGCGCTGTCGTGGGTGGTGTGGAAGCTCGCTCTGCGGTTCAAGCTCTATCCCGGCATCCGGGATCGCGACGTGCACAAGACGCCGACGCCGCGCCTGGGCGGGGTGGCGATGTTCCTCGGTGTCGTCGCGGCGTTCGCGCTGTCGAGCCGCAACCCCTACTTCGCGATCTTCTGGACCGATCCGGTCCCCGTGCTCTCTCTGCTCGGAGCCGTGCTGCTCATCGTGCTGGTCGGAGTGGCCGATGACCTGTGGGACCTCGACTGGATGATCAAGCTCGGCGCGCAGTTCATCGCCGCCGGCGTCATCGCCTGGTTCGGGCAACTGCAGATCCTGTCGTTGCCCATCGGAGCTCTGACGGTGGGCTCGAGTTGGGTGAGCTTCCTGCTCACGGTGTTCGCCCTGGTCGTGGTCATGAACGCCGTCAACTTCATCGACGGGTTGAACGGCCTCGTCGCGGGGGTGTGCCTCATCGCCAACGGGGTGTTCTTCGCCTACTCCTACCTGCTCGTGCGCGACACCGGCGCCAGCACCTACTTCAACCTCGCCTCCTTCATCGCGGCCGTGCTGGTGGGGGCGTGCCTCGGCTTCCTGCCGATGAACTGGACGCCCGCCAAGCTCTTCATGGGCGACGCCGGGGCTCTCATGCTCGGCCTGCTGATGGCCAGCTCCGCCGTCGCCATCACCGGTCAGCTCGACCCCGCGGTGCTCGACCCCGAGAAGATCGGCCGTTCGCAGCTCCTCGGTGCGTTCATCCCGATCCTGCTCCCGGTCGTGATCGTGCTGCTGCCGCTGCTCGACTTCGGTCTGGCCGTCGCCCGCCGCCAATGGGCCGGGCGCTCGCCCTTCTCACCCGACCGCAAGCACCTGCACCACCGCATGCTCGACATGGGTCACTCCGACCGCGACGCCGTGCTGATCTTCTACAGCTGGACCGCCGTGGTGAGCCTGGCGTTCCTGCTGATGTACATCGGCACGCAGCAGAGCTGGCCCGGCGACTACGCGTTCGGCATCGCCTTCGGAGTCGTCGGCGTCGCCGCGTGCGCGG
>Ga0308167_1004431_pt1 | contig 10177 bp, 9 predicted proteins | sample PhyCR1_2_FD_202138 | JGI IMG/M metagenome (GOLD analysis project Ga0308167, IMG submission 202138) | Phyllosphere microbial communities from UC Gill Tract Community Farm, Albany, California, United States - DLSLRC.R1 | ecosystem: Host-associated > Plants > Phyllosphere > Unclassified | place... | reverse complement strand
CTGCAAAAACTGTTTTTCATTTAATACAGAATCTGAAGATTCATCCCAAAAACGGTGACGCATTGCCATCAGATTATTGTGTTTATAGCTCATAAATTGTCAGCTCAGACTCCAAATCTAAATAAAATATATGGAGTCGAGCCACGAATATCAAGGTGAGATTATTTTTTCTTCAGTTGCTGATTGAGTTTTTATGTAACTGCTGTAAATAGCCTAAGCAAATTTAAAAATTTTTCTAAAAAAACTATAATCGAAACAATTTCATCTATAACACCATTTATTATGACTCCTGCATGCAGATTGTTAAAAAGTAATAAAATTGAATTTTCTATTCATGAATATGAACATGATTCAAATGCCAAAAGTTTTGGGTTAGAGGCGGCCGAAAAATTAGATTTAGATGTAAAAGAAGTATTTAAAACTTTAATGGTAAGTGACGATAAGAATTATTATGTTGCGGTCTTACCGGTTAATCATCAACTAAATCTAAAAAAAGTTGCTACGGCGTTTGGATGTAAAAAATTACAGATGGCTAATCCTAAAGATGCCGAACGTTTGACGGGGTATTTAGTAGGAGGGATTAGCCCTTTAGGTCAAAAGAAACGTTTAAAAACCGTCATTGATGCATCTGCACAAAACTTTAGCAAAATTTATGTAAGTGGCGGAAAAAGAGGGCTTGATATTGGTTTAAATCCTAAAGATTTAGCTCAGCTTTTAAATGCACAATTTGTTGATGTACTTGATCAATAATTAAAGTTTAGAAGCTTACTCTAAGAACTAATCATTATTTTTATCTACATTGAGCAAATACTTTGTAGAGAGATATAGCTCATTGCAGATCTTTCTTTATTTTCCAAAAAAAGATAAGCACAAATAATTAAGAAAAAGCTTGAACTATTAAATGAAAATGATTATCATTATTGTTAATGAAGGTGTGGTTATAACCCTGATAAAGGGGAGGAAATTGTTTGCAATATAGAGCTTATATTCTATTACTTTATAATAATTTTCTAGGAAATTTAAAGTTATACCAGAGGCTCAGACAAGAATAACGGCGAAAGATGAGTTGATTTCTGGTATGTGTGCACCTGCAAGATATTATAAAAACATGCAGGTCCAAGCAGCGGTAAATGGAACTAAGAAAAATAAATACGATCAGCGCAACAAAAAGAATAAACCAAGAGCAGCAAGCAAGGATGGCTTGCTGCTCTTGTATTTAAAGCCAGCTTCATAATTATTTATATTGTTCAACCTTTTTAGGCTTATAACTCTGCTCAGTAACAGTTTGCTTATATTTTTGATTAAAAAATAACCACTAATGTTTCATTTATTAACATCCTGCCTTTTTATCCAATTTTTTGTATACCCTGAATAAAACATGATCAAAAAAGAGGTAAAAACGTGCTTATTTTTCATGGAAAACCTGTTGATACTGAGAGGTTGCGGTTTCAAACATTGCAACACGCATCTCAAGAACTCATTGGACAGGAATTTTCACACGAATATTTAATGCAATGTTTAGGTTTAAGTGCAACTACTGCTGAACAATTAGCTCAACGTTTGTATGGTGTGAATGTTCCATATAAAGAGATACGAAAAAGAGCCGATGAGATGGAGCTTGACCACATACGAAAACACGGCGTACCTATCAAAAAAGGTTTGGTTCAAGTTTTAGAACGTTTAAGAAAATCGGGTTTGAGAATGGCTGTGGCTACTTCAAGTCGTAGAGCAATTGCTGAAGAATATTTAATTAACGCAAATGTTTATAAGTTTTTTGATGTGATTACTTGTGGGGATGAAGTACAAAATGGAAAGCCTCATCCTGAAATATTTTTAAAAGCAGCAAGTCAACTTCATTTAGATGCTAACCAATGTTTAATGTTCGAAGATTCTGAAAATGGCTTAACGTCAGCGCACACATCAGAAGGTCAAACGATTTTATTAAAAGACATTAAAGAACCAAATGATGAAATGTTGGCAAAAGCCGATTTTTATTACGATCAGATGTATGACTTTTTAACAGATCTTGATCAATTTATTCCTGTTGCGGATATGCCAGAAGTACAAGAATCTTTTCCACAAAGTCTAAATCAACTTACCGTTGGGATACATGGTTTTGGCGCTATCGGTGGCGGTTATATTGCACAAATCTTGTCGCATTGGGATGGATACACCAAACCAAAACGAATTATTGCTTCTACCCGAAACAGTCTATTCCGTGAAGCGGTAAACGCGTTTGGAACTTATAGCATTCGCTATGGGCAGTTTTCTTATGATGAACGTATTGAAAATATGACAATTGTTGACTCAGACAATGAACAGCAAATGTTAGAGATGTATACCCATTCAAGTTTGATCGCACTGTGTTTGCCTGAACAAGCGATTGAAGCTGAGTCAAAAATGATTGCAAAGGGTTTATACGCTCGTTTTAACTCGGCATTAGAAACATGTATAGAGCCGTTAACTTTCTTAATTATTTTAAATAAAGTTGGCGCAAAATATTTGGTCATGAAGCATCTTAGAGAAGCGCTTATAGAGCTGACTAATGATGAGGACGTGACGGAGCATATTTTAAAAGAACATTACTTTTGTGACACCGTTGTAAACCGCATGGTTTCAAAACTATCTAATCAAAATCTATATCGTCAGCTTCGCATTAAGCATCATTTTCTTGAACAGCACTTATCTGATGTAGAGCAAGAGGAACAGGTCGAAATTGAAGACTGCAATAAACTGACCCAAGATCAGCAAAGTCAAGCCTCTTTATATGTAGATAATATGCGCCGTAATTTTCAGCCAGGACACATATTACAAAGCATGGACTTAATTTTGTTTCATAGTGAAACGGATATGCCAATTTATGTAGAAAAGGGTAGCCCCTTACTCGAAAAATTACGTCAGGTTGTATTGGTTGAGCAGATTACAGATATTCAATTAATCAAAAATCGACTATGGAACGGCGTGCACGCGATGCTTGCTTGGTATGCATCGTTACTGGACTATGATTCTATTGGTGTTGCTATGGGAGATAGTTCTGTTAAAGCTTTCGCAGAGAACTTAATTACAGAAGTAAAGCAAGGGCTTGCAATCGTGTTGCCTAACTACGCAAAAGATCTGGATCGACTTGCACAAAGTTTTCTAGATTCATGTGAATATGCATTTAAAGATCCATGTCAGCGTGTGGCGCGAGATCCTCTACGAAAACTGAGTCACAATGAACGGGTAATAGCATCAATTGTGGTGAATATAGGTCATGACTTACCCTATAAAAACTTATTAAAAGGTGCTGCTTTGGGTTATGCCTATGCAATTCAATTTTTAAAAATTGATGAGGCTGATGCGATTAAACATTTGCAGCAACAAATTCAGAATTTAGATTTGAGTACAGTTCAGGAAAAACAGTTGGAAGTTGAGTTGACACAATTAATTCAATATTTATTTTCTGAACAAGATAAGCAACCTTTGAACATGAATATTACCAGCGTCAACACTACACGCACTCAATATGCTTAAATTCGTTCAATGAATTAAGACTCTACAATTAAAAGGCAAACATGCTTTAATACAAAAATTGAATCATTTTGAATTAAAGCTGTGCTGCTAAAACCTTCGACATCCATGGTGCCAACATCTATACGGAACTATCTGGAATGGCACCTTGGGCGTCAAAATTATGCTTTATGGTATCTGGAAATTAATGATCAAAAATTGGTTAATTATTTAGATGGGTTGCGCGCGCATTTTTCAGATTTTTTATTAGAACCTAATAGCCGTCAATACCATGTCACGCTGTTTATATGCGGTTTTTTGACTCAAGAATCTAAAGTTTATAAAGATGATTTTAGTTTTAGTGAGTTTGAGCAACAGAGAAAAATTTTAATAAAAGAGGATTTTGCTCCATTTCATTTAAAAATTGGAGCAGTTGATAGTTTTAGTAGTGCTTTATTTGTAGAAATTCAAAATGCCGAAAATATCTTATCTCTAATACGCCAAAAATTAGGCACGGTTTCTAATGAAATTGCAGCTTTAGATTATTGCCCACACATTACCTTAGGGCTATATAAAAAAGACTATAGTAGTGATTTGATTTTGCAAAAAATTTCTGAATTGCCTGTACAATATAAGCACGCTGAATTTGAACTTAAAATTGAGCATTTGACGTTTGGTTATTATCAGGCTCAAACTTTACAAGGTAAGTTATATCCCTCTCAGCATTTGTTTTTAGGTGATTCATGTTGCAACTAATTTTGGGTGGAGCTCGTTCTGGTAAAAGTCGACTGGCTGAACAAACGGCAATAGCTACGCAATTAGCTGTGACTTATGTCGCAACGGCGCAAGCACTTGATCCTGAAATGCAAAACCGAATTGCACACCATCAAAACCAGCGTCCTGCTCACTGGTCATTAGTTGAAGAGCCATTATTTTTAGCAAAAACTTTGCAGAAAATTGATCGACCTAATCAAATTATTTTGGTGGATTGTTTAACGCTCTGGTTAACGAATTTATTACTTTTAGATGATCAAAACGTTCAAGAGTTTGAATGTGAGCAACTAATAGACGTTTTACCTAAGCTCCAGTCAGAAATAATTTTAGTCAGTAATGAAACTGGTCTGGGTGTTGTGCCATTAGGCGAGATTAGCCGCCGATTTGTAGATGAAGCAGGAAGACTGCATCAAGCTCTAGGACAAATTGCAGATAAGGTTATGTTTTGTGTAGCTGGTTTTCCAATGATTTTAAAAGGTGAGAAGTAAAATGAACTGGTGGTCAGAATCGGTAAAGCAACCTAATCTAGAAGCAAAACAACAAGCTGAACAACATCAACTCCAACTCACTAAACCTACGGGTGCTTTAGGTGATTTGGAGCAGATTGCAATTACACTTGCCAGCTTACAGTCAAGTGCTCATCCTCAAATTAACCACCCATGGATCACAGTTTTTGCGGGCGATCATGGCGTAGTTGAAGAAAATATCTCTGCCTATCCTCAAGCTGTCACACGCCAAATGTTGCAAAACTTCACAACTGGTGGTGCAGCAATTAGTGTAATTGCTAAATATCATCAAGCTCATTTGCAAGTTATCGATTGTGGCACAGTAGGCGAAGCGTACGAATATGCTGGCGTTGAGCGTCATTGTATTCGGGCAGGTACAGCAAATTTTGCAAAACAAGTTGCAATGAATGCTGAGGAATGTCGTGCTGCTTTAGAATTAGGGAAAAAGAGTGTAGATACAGCCAAAGCCGACGGTGCAGATATTTATATTGCGGGTGAAATGGGGATTGGAAATACCTGTTCTGCTTCTGCCTTAGCATGTCTTTTATTAAATGAGACGGCTGAACAATTAACTGGTGTAGGTACAGGAATTGGTGCCGATCAGTTAAGACATAAAATTGAAGTGATTGAGCAGGCAATAGAGCGTCACTACCAACATGTGATTGGGGATGCCTTTAAAACCCTAAGTGCTGTAGGCGGCTTGGAAATTGCGGCGATAACCGGTGCTTATATTCGATGTGCTCAGATTGGCTTACCTGTGATTGTGGATGGCTTTATTAGTTCGGTAGCCGCCTTATGTGCAGTACGAATGAACCCTAAAGTACGTGACTGGATGTTATTTGGTCATCAATCGGCGGAATATGGTCACCGCCGTATTTTACAAGAACTTAATGCTGACCCAATTTTAAAGATGAATTTGCGTTTAGGTGAAGGTAGTGGCGCAGCAGCTGCTTTGGCATTGGTTAAAATGGCGTGCGTATTACATAATCAAATGGCAACCTTTGCTCAAGCGGCTGTAAGTGGAGACAAAATTGAGTAAATTGAAAATTGATTTACTCAGACATGGTGAAACTCAGTTTAGCCATACTTTACGTGGTCATTTAGATGATGAATTAACCCCAAAAGGTTGGCAGCAAATGCAGTCAACCATTGAGCAAGTTGCAAATCAGCCATGGGATGTGATTGTTAGTTCCTCATTAAAACGTTGTGCTTGTTTTGCCGAGCAGCTAGCTGAACAAAAAGCATTACCGTTAGTTTTAAGCCCCGATTTAAAAGAAATGTATTTTGGTGATTGGGAAGGAGTTTCAACACAGCAGATTTATGAAACCTCACCCGAGTTGCTAGCAAATTTTTGGCAAAAGCCTAGTCAGTATTGTCCGCCTGGGGCTGAAACGTTAATGCAGTTTCAAGAGAGAGTTCTGAAAGGTTTTCAAGATTTACTTGTACATATGCAAAAACAGAACTGGCAACATGCTTTAGTTGTTACCCATGGGGGCGTAATTAAATTATTGGCTTGTTTAGCCAAACAACAGCCTTTAGATGACTTACTTAAAATGCCAGCGGAGCTTGGGAATTTATATTCTCTTGAATTTTCTGAAACCGATGATCAATTAACTTTTCTGTTGAGATAGCAGCTTTATATTTTTATACACTTGTAAGTTATTATTTTTATAAAGATATTTAAGATCTTGTAATCGTACTGTCATTGCTAAAAATTAAGATATGAGCATTTCTTATTAATAGCTTATCTGACTTATGAATATTTTATTTAAAACGACAATGCTTGCTGCGTCATTAGTGCTTGTGGCTTGTAATAATAATGACGATCAAGATAATCAGCCAACGACACCACCTATAACCCAATCAAAGTATTATCAAACCAAAACACCTTACCAAGCTCAACAAGAATTAAAAAGCTATGAACAAGCACCAAGTGGATTCCAACCTGTTTTTACAGAGTTAGTGGCGCGTCATGGCTCAAGAGGTTTATCAAGTCTCAAATATGACTTAGCCCTTTATAATTTATGGAAGCAGGCAAAAGCAGAAAATGCCTTAACGCCGTTAGGTGAGCAATTGGGTGCTGATTTAGAAGCAATGATGAAAGCCAATATTTTGTTAGGTTACGGCGTGGAAGGAATTCGTCAGTACGGTTATGGAAACGAAACTATGACGGGAATTTTAGAACATCGCGGGATTGCAGATCGATTATTACAACGCCTACCGAATTTATTTAATCAACAAGCTTCGATATCTGTACAAAGTTCGGGTGTCGATCGTGCAGTAGATAGTGCTAAATTCTTTACGGCTGAACTCATTAAACAGCAGCCGCAGCTCAAAGATAAAATTGTTCCAGTCTCTTATACCAATTTATCGAGTGAAAGTGTTCCGAGTGTTGAAGATGGTGGGGTAGATCGTTTTAAACTTTATTTCCATAGCTTGAATGCGGATGAGGACTTAACACAGCCACTCAGTGCTAGTCAGCAGAAAATTTATGATGCAAGTCAGGCCTATCAAGATTTTGAAGAAAATAATAATGATTTAGCCCAAAAATTAGATGAATTATCAAATCATACTCAAGCTGAACAAGTCGCTTTAACTGTGTTAAGTCCAATTTTTAAAGCAGATTTTATTAAAAAATTGGGTACAACAGGTTATAGCTTTAGTAATACGGGGTCTTTTACGGTCACTTCGCCTAAAGGTGAGCAAATTACAGAAAAGGGCAAGGGTAAAAACACTATCGCCAGTGCAGTTGATGCAGCAGCTTATGTGTATGAGCTTTATTCAATTTCTGGTGGCATGAAAGATGAGCTAAAAGGTATCGATTTTGATAAATATATGCCTATTGAAGCCGCAAAATTCTATGCCGAATTTAATGATGCCAATGATTTTTACGAAAAAGGCCCAAGTTTCACAGAGTCAAATCTAGTCACGAGTAAAATTGCCCAAGGGTTAAAGCAAGATTTATTTCAACAAGTTGATGCTGTAGTCAATAAAGCTCAACCTTATAAAGCAGTTTTACGCTTTGCTCATGCAGAAATTATTATTCCTTTGGCAACCAGCCTAGACTTACATAATATGATGCAGCCTTTACCACTTCGCCAGACGTATAACTACTCAACAAGCCCATGGCGCGGAGAAGTGGTTTCACCTATGGCTGCCAATGTACAGTGGGATATTTATCAAAATAACCAAGGCAATACTTTGGTAAAAATGCTTTATAACGAAAAAGAGACTTTATTTAAGTCTGCATGTAACTACGCGCGTTATAGCCCAACCAGTTTCTACTACGACTACATAAAATTGAAACAGTGCTATCAAATACAATAGATTTTCAGTTTTCTGAAGTCTTTAATGGGAATAGGGATTGCTATTCCCATTTTTATTTCTTCATAATTCAATCTGTTTTGAATATAGATCAGTTAGAGATTTGGATATGACACCTTTTTGGATTGCATTGCAATTTTTAACTGTTCTACCGATAGAGCTAAAGACAATGCCGACGGCGCAACAAAATGGTCAAGCTATTTTGTTTTATCCATTGGTTGGACTCATTATTGGTGGCATTCTTTTTCTTATTGCATGTCTTTTCGCAAAATTACCAATTCTTCTACTTGCCGCCATCATAACGACTTTGTGGGTTTGGCTGACAGGCGGGTTGCATTTAGATGGCCTAGCAGATACGGCAGATGCGTGGGTAGGTGGTTTTGGAGATAAGCTACGTACTTTACAAATTATGAAGGATCCAAGTTGTGGTCCCATTGGAGTACTGAGTTTAGTTATTATCTGTTTACTCAAGTTCGCACTGCTCTATGTACTGATTGAACAACAGCAAACACTATTTTTAATATTGGTTCCTGCTCTTGGGCGCCTTGTGCCATCCATTTTATTTTTAACTACGCCTTATGTTCGTGAAAAAGGTTTAGGCCGTTCTCTGACCGATCATCTACCTAAAACAGCTTCATGGATAATAGCTGGGTTAGTTTTGCTATTGGCTTTATATTGGAAATGGCAAGGTTTCGTTGCGATGATTGTCTTTCTAATGAGCGTTGTTTATTTAAGACATGTGTTTATAAAACGTATTGATGGTATTTCGGGCGATACAGTTGGCGCAGCAATTGAGCTTAGCGAAACTGTGCTGCTATTTGCTTTTATCGTAGGTTATTTTTATTTATAAAAAATTAATAAATTATTGTCTTGTCTATCATTAATAAATACTTTGCTAGTTGTTCATTTATGACTCATTAAGAAATTAAGCCATATAAAAAGCCCCCAAAAAATGAGGGCTTAATATTAATACTTAAAAAAAATAGATTAACGATTTGGTAAAACGTCTTTTAAAGCTTCATGCATTTCAAGTAATGTTTTTTCAGTGGTTTCCCAGTCAATACAGCCATCAGTCACTGACTTACCATATTCAAGATCACAAAGGTTTTCAGGAATATCTTGGCGGCCGCCTTTTAAGTGACTTTCAACCATAAGACCAACAATTGACTTATTTCCATCTAAAATTTGTTCAGTAATATTCTTAAGAACAAGTGGTTGTAAGTACGGGTCTTTGTTTGAGTTTGCATGGCTCGCATCAATCATGATTTTATTGCTTACTTTTGCTTTAGCCAAAGCATTTTCTGCTTCTTCAACAGAGCCAGCATCATAGTTTGGCTTACCATTACCACCACGTAAAACTACGTGTGCGTATGGGTTGCCTTTGGTGTTAATAATTGAAACCTGACCATCGTCATTAAGGCCTAAGAAACTATGACCATATTTAACAGACTGCATGGCATTGGTTGCAACAGTTAAGCCACCATCCGTACCATTTTTAAAACCAACTGGTGACGATAGACCAGAAGACATTTCGCGGTGAGTTTGGCTTTCAGTTGTACGTGCGCCAATTGCAGACCATGAAATTAAGTCTTGGTAGTATTGTGGAGAATTCGGGTCAAGTGCTTCAGTTGCACATGGCAGACCTTTTTCATTTAATTCAAGTAAAAGCTTACGGCCAATGCGCAAACCTTTTTCAATATTAAATGAGTCATTCATATCTGGGTCATTGATTAGACCTTTCCAGCCAATTGTTGTACGTGGTTTTTCAAAATAAACACGCATAACCAAATATAAAGTGTCTTTAACTTTTTCATTTAATGCTTTTAAACGATCGGCATATTCGTGAGCAGCTTTAGGGTCATGAATTGAGCAAGGGCCAATAACGACAAATAAACGTTTATCTGAGCCATCTAAAATATTACGGATGGTTTCACGACCTTTTAGGACGGTTTGTGAAGCAACATCAGATAAAGGCAGCTCTGATTTAAGCTCGGCTGGAGTTACAAGAGTTTGAATGCTTTTAATATTAACGTCGTCGATATCTGGCTTGGAAACTGATTTTGAATGTGTATTCATTGCTGTCA
>Ga0308167_1004430_pt1 | contig 10177 bp, 7 predicted proteins | sample PhyCR1_2_FD_202138 | JGI IMG/M metagenome (GOLD analysis project Ga0308167, IMG submission 202138) | Phyllosphere microbial communities from UC Gill Tract Community Farm, Albany, California, United States - DLSLRC.R1 | ecosystem: Host-associated > Plants > Phyllosphere > Unclassified | place... | reverse complement strand
CTCGGGAGCACACGGCTCGGCGCCAGCGGGCTCGAGGTGTCGCGCGTGATCCTCGGGATGATGTCGTACGGCGACCCGGACCGCGGCGCCCACCCCTGGAGCGTCGACATCGACGCCGCCCGCCCCTTCGTCCGCCGTGCGTATGAGGCCGGCATCACGACCTTCGACACCGCGAACGTGTACTCCGCCGGCTCGAGCGAGGAGATCACGGGAACACTCCTCAAGGAACTCGCCCCGCGCGAGGAGGTGCAGGTCTTCACCAAGGTCTACAACCGCATGCGCCCCGGCCCCAACGGCGCCGGTCTGTCCCGCGCCGCGATCATGCACGAGATCGACGCGTCGCTGACCCGGCTCGGGACGGACTACGTCGACCTGTACCAGATCCACCGTTTCGACCCGCTCACGCCGGTCGAGGAGACGATGGAGGCGCTGCGCGACGTCGTCAAGGCCGGCAAGGCGCGGTACATCGGTGCGTCGAGCATGTGGGCGTGGCAGTTCGCCGAGATGCAGCACACCGCAGAGCGGCACGGGTGGACGAAGTTCGTCAGCATGCAGGACCAGTACAACCTCCTCGAACGCGAGGAGGAACGCGAGATGCACCCGTTCTGCGCCCACACGGGCGTCGGCGTGATCCCGTGGAGTCCGCTCGCCCGCGGACGCCTCGCCCGTCCCTGGGACGCGCAGGGCTCCGGCACGCGGGCCGACACGGACGAGTTCGGCAAGACCCTCTACCGTCAGGACGAGGACGCGAACCGGACGATCGTCCGGGCAGTCGAGGAGATCGCGCGCGAGCGGGGCGTCAGCATGGCGCAGGTCGCGCTCGCCTGGGTCACCGGCAAGGACGTGGTCACCGCGCCGATCGTGGGCGCCACGAAGGAGCACCACATCGACGACGCCGTGGCCGCCGCGACGCTGGTGCTGACCACCGAGGAGAACGACCGACTCGAGTCCGCGTACACGCCACGGGAGCCGTCCGGGTTCTGACCCGGGTGACGACGGACGGGAGGCGCGGCGCGACCTGGCACCGCGCCTCCCGTCCGCGACGTGGCGGCGAGCGCGTGACCGCCGGGACCGGCCCGGCGCAGCGTGACCGCAGCATCAATGCCGAGCTGGCGCTGGCGCCAACGCGGAGCTGACACCAGCGTCAACGCGGAGCTGTCGACCCCTCCGCCTCCAGCCGGGCGATCCGCGTGAGCGCGGCCCGCTCGGTCCCCGTCTGGTGTCCGAGCACGCTGCCGATCCCGGCGAGCACGACGCCCGCCGTCCGCTGCACCGGCAACCCCACCGGACCGATCGTCGGCGTGCGCAAACGCAGCATGGACCGGTGCCTCGGGTCGAGCGACGAGACCGCGCCGTCGAACAGCACGCGGTACCCGGGCCTGAGCATCCGCGCCAAGGGAGGCGTCCGGATGAAGCGCACGACGTCGAGGGTGCGGGCGGTGACCCCGAGCTCGCCGCGATCGAGGTAACCGTTCATCTGTTCCCGGAGCTCGAGGTCGGACTCCGGCGGGTCGTCGACCCCCATGAGCCGGGCGGCGACCGCCCACTCGCGGACGTAGGCGTCCGGTCCGCCGGGGATGGGGTCGCCCCAGAGCTGTGCACTCCGCAGGAAGGCGTCGGTGAAGGCCAGGTGGACCCACCGGGCGAGGTCCGGGTCGTTCGCCGAGTACGGTCGCGTCACGCCGTGCCCGTCGACGTACTCGCCCTGCACACGCTCGTGGAGCCGCCGTACCCACGCGCTCGCACCCCGCGCGGCGGCGGTGTCGCCGTGGGAGACCGTGTAGATCCACCGGATCGTGCCTGCGAGGCGCCCGAACGGGTCCTCACGGTACCGGGAGTGGTCGGCGACGCCCGCGAGTGCTCCCGGGTGCAGGGCCTGCACGAGCAGTGCGCGCACCCCGGCCAGGATCGTCTGCTGTCCGCCGTGCACGGACCACACCGCGGAGCCCGGGCCGAAGAAGCCGGCGTCCGAGCCCTGCTCGAGCTCGTCGATCCAGGCCGGGCGCTCCGTCGCACCCGCCGTGAACGTGTCGGTGAGGCGCGAACGGAACGCTCCGGCGACGAAGGACATGGCTCGATGCTCCGCCACACCACTGACAGCCCGCCGAACGTGTGCACATCGTGGATCGACTCCCAGCACCGGCGGAGGACGGCCGCTAGGTTGGAGCGCGTGAGCATCGACACGCCCCGTCCCTGGCTTGCCAACTACGCACCGGGGGTCCCCCACGACATCGAGGACCCCACGGGTTCCCTCTACGACCTCGTCGAGGGGTCAGCGCGTGCGTTCCCCAAGCAGGTGGCGCTCGAGTTCTTCGGGCGGACGACGACGTACCGCGACCTCGAGGAGCAGATCCTCCGGGCCGCGAACGGTCTCCGGAAGCTCGGCGTCCGTGCGGGCGACCGGGTGGCGATCGTCCTGCCGAACTGCCCCCAGCACGTGGTGGCCTTCTACGCGGTGCTGCGACTCGGGGCGATCGTCGTGGAGCACAACCCGCTGTACACGCCGCGGGAGCTGCGCCACCAGTTCGAGGACCACGGCGCCAAGGTCGCCATCGCCTGGAACAAGACCGTCTCCACCCTGCAGGACTTCCCCGCGGACCTGCGGCTCGACGCGATCGTGTCGGTCGACATCACCCGCGCGATGCCGCGGGCGACCCGGGTCGCCCTCGCGCTGCCCGTCGCGAAGGCACGAGAGTCGCGGGCGAAGCTCACCACGACGGTGCGCGGCACGACGAAGTGGGACGAACTGGTGTCCTCCAGGCGGTTGCCCAAGCGGCACGCCCGTCCCGCCACGGACGACATCGCGCTCATCCAGTACACCTCGGGGACCACCGGCGTCCCGAAGGGTGCGGTGCTCACCCACCGCAACCTCATCGCGAACGCGGCGCAGTCCCGCTCGTGGGTGCCGCAGATCCGCCGGGGCGACAACACCGTCTACGCCGTCCTCCCGATGTTCCACGCGTACGGCCTCACGCTGTGCCTGACCTTCGCGATGAGCATGGGGTCGCGACTCGTACTGTTCCCCGCCTTCGACCCGGCGCTCGTCCTGAAGGCAATGAAGAAGCACCCGCCGACGTTCCTGCCGGCCGTCCCGCCGATCTACACCCGTCTGCAGCACGCGGCCGACTCCGCGAAGGTGTCGCTGCAGGGCATCGAGATCGGCATCTCCGGGGCGATGCCGCTGTCGCAGGACGTCGTCGAACCGTGGGAGGCCCGGACCGGGGGCTACCTCGTCGAGGGCTACGGCCTCTCCGAGTGCTCGCCGGTGCTCATGGCGAACCCGGTGTCACCGGCTCGGCGACTCGGCGCGATCGGGCTGCCGCTGCCGTCGACCGAGTGCCGCGTCGTGGACCCGGACGACCCGGCCAAGGTCCTCGGCACCGACGAGTCGGGTGAGCTCCAGGTCCGGGGACCGCAGGTCTTCCGCGGGTACTGGGGCAAGGCCGAGGCCACGGACGAGGTCTTCACCCCCGACGGCTGGTTCCGCACGGGCGACATCGTGGCGATCGACGCGGACGGGTTCGTCCGCATCGTCGACCGTCTCAAGGAGCTCATCATCACGGGCGGGTTCAACGTCTCCCCGTCCGAGGTCGAGGACGCGCTCCTCAAGCACCCGAGCGTGCAGGAGGTCGCCGTCGTCGGTCTGACGTCCGGCGGCAACGAGCAGGTCGTCGCAGCGGTCGTGCCGAAGGACCCGTCGACGTTCGACGGTGAGGCGCTCCGGGCGTGGTCACGCGACCAGCTCGCGGCCTACAAGGTGCCGCGCCGGGTCGTGGTGGTGGACGACCTGCCCCGGTCGATGATCGGCAAGGTGCTCCGACGGAAGGTGCGCGACCAGCTCCTCGACGCGCACTGAAGGACGCCCCACGCGCCCGTGTGGGGAGCGCGAGCACACCGACACGGTCGGCTCAGGGCCCCCGTCGGGCCGTCCGTCCCGGGAGCGCCAGCACCCCGAGCCCGGCGACCACCAGCCCGATGCCGACCCACCCCGTGACGCCGAGGTGCTCGCCGACGACGAGCACGGCCAGCACCGCCGCGACGACGGGCTCGAGGAGCGACAGCAGCGTCGCCGCGGACGCGCTGACGGTCCGCAGCCCGGACGCGTAGAGCGTGTGCCCGAGCACCGTCGGCACGAGCGCCAGGTAGAGGAACACGGGCCAGTTCCCCGCGTCCGCCAGGTACTCGTGCCCCGCGACGGCGACGAGCACGACCAGCGGTACGGCCGCGAGTCCGAACACCGCGCCGACGAGTCCTCGCCCGACCGGCGCGACCAGGCCGGGACCAGTCGGCCGCACGGCGATGCCCGCCGGTGCGGCCACCGCGCGCATGCCCCGCGCGACCGCCCACGAGTACAGCGCGTAGGTGAGCCCGGCGAGCAGGGCCGCGGCGATCCCCGCGGTCAGGGAGCCCGGCGCACCGGGGTCCTCGGAGCGGGCCGAGGCGACGGTGGCCATCCCGAGCACGCTGATGACGGCGGAGACCACCCAGCGGCCACCGACGCGGCGTCGCTCGGCCGCCCACTCCACCAGGCCCGCGAAGACCGGCGAGCTCCCGATCGCGATCGTGGTGCCGAGCGCGACCCCGGCGCCGGCGAGCGCGGCGTAGAACACCACCGCGTACACGGCGAGCGACGCGGCGCCGAGCAGTACCCACCCCCTGGTCGCGCGGTCGCGGATCGCGACGAGGGCTCCACGGCCGGCGGACGCGGCGAGCACGACCCCACCGAGCCCGAAGGTCACCGCACCGAACACGAACGCCGGCACCCCGGGAGCGAAGTGCGTCGCAGTCCCGGTGGTCCCCCAGACGGCAGCCGCGACGACGACCGCGGCGAGGCCCCCGACCCGACGGGAGGCGCGGGTCGGCTCCGCCGCGCTGCTCACGACACGTGGACGCTCGGTCGGCGGTTCACGTCCGGTTCGGCTTCGCGCAGGACCTCTCGGGTGACGGGTGCGACGTCCCCGACGCCGGTGAAGACGAACCGCAGCGCGTTGCGGATCGGGCTGCCCTCGTTCCACTCGAAGTAGATGCTCGGCACGACACCGGCGATGTCACGGATCGCGAGCAGGGTCGACGCGATCGTGTTCGGCACGTTGCCCGACCGGACCCGGAGCACCCGGAACCCGTGGACGACGTGTCCCTCGACGACGAGGTCTTCCTCGAAGTCGGACGAGTCGGCTGGCAGGACCTCGAGGAACATGGTCGGGACGCGCGCCGGGATCCCGGAGTCGCGACGTTCCTCGCGGCCCTTCGCCCGGTAGGCCGCAGCCGTGCCGGCGCCCGGCTCGTTCGCGATGATGCAGACGGCGGAGAACTGGTCGGCGTCCGCTTCGACGAACTGCCGAGCGGTGGCGTCGAGCTCGATGGACGACGCACGGAGTTCGAAGGACCGACGCACGCGGGACACGAGCGACACGACGACGATCGCGATGATGAAGACGGCCGCGATGCGGACGCCGTCGGGTCGTTCGATGATGTTCGCCACCGTCGTGTACACGAACACGAGCGAGATCACCCCGAACGCGATCGTCCGCTTCCGCTGCTGCTTCCGCCGCGCCGAGAGCGTCACCGCGACCGCTGCGCTCGTGATGAGCACGAGGACGCCGGTCGCGTACGCGCCGCCCTGCGCATCGACGTCGGCACGGAAGATGATGGTGATGGCGAAGGCGATGAGCGTGAAGATGATGACGAGTGGCCGGACCGCTCGCGCCCACTGGGGCGCCATGCCGTAGCGCGGCAGGAAGCGCGGGACGAGGTTGAGCAGGCCGGCCATCGCGCTCGCCCCGGCGAACCACAGGATGGCGACGGTGGACACGTCGTACACGGTCCCGAAGACGTTCCCCAGGTACTCGTGGGCGAGGTACGCGAGCGCTCGACCGTTCGCGCCGCCGCCCGGCTGGAACTCGTGCTGTGGGATGAGGAACGTCGTGACGATCGACGAGGTGATGAGGAACGAGCTCATGATGATCGCCGCGGTCGTGAGGAGGCGCTTGGTGCCGCGGATCCGCCCCTCGGGCCGTGCGGACCCCTCGTCGGCGGCGTCCCCGCGCACCTGGGGCATCACGGCGACGCCGGTCTCGAACCCGGACAGGCCGAGGGCGAGCTTCGGGAACACGACCAGGGCGATGCCGACCATGACGAGCGGGTTGCTGTGCTGCGCGGTCAACCCGGACCACCAGTCCGAGGCCACCATGGGGTGCTCGAACACGTGGGCGAGCGCGACGACGACGACGATCGCGTTGAGTGCGAGGAACACGGCGACGAGTCCGACGGCGATGCCGATGGCTTCCTTGAAGCCCTTGAGGAACACGATGCCGAGCAGGAGCAGCAGCGCGAGCGTGATCGGCACCGGGATGTCGGTGAACCAGTGCGGAGTGAAGGGGTTCTCGGCGATGTGCGCGGTCGCGTCCGCCGCCGAGAGCGTCATCGTGATCATGAAGTCGGTCACGGCGAACCCGAGCAGCACGAGCACCAGCAGTTTGCCGGCCCACCAGGGCAGGAGCTTCTCCAGCATCATGATGGAGCCGGCACCCTTGAAGCTGTCCTGCGCGACCCGGCGGTAGACCGGCAGTGCGCCGAACAGTGTCACGAGCACGAGCACGATCGTGGCGATCGGCGACAGCAGCCCGGCGGCGAGGGCGGCGATCGCGGGCTGGTACCCCAGCGTCGAGAAGTAGTCGACACCGGTCAGGCACATGACCCGCCACCACGAGTGGGTCTTCTCCACCTCGACCTGGTGCGGGCCCTGGTGCGAGGCGCCGCGCTCGGTCCCCTGCAGCATCCACCGGCGCAGGCGGGTGCTGCGGTCGAGGGGCTGCTCGGTGGCGTCGCGCTGGGCGGCCCGCTCGGCGTCTGTCGCGGTCACGAAAGTCGATGGTAAGCCGTCCGGGCGACGACTGTGCGCGCCCGGACGGCTTCCATGGACAACCGCTACTTCGCGCTGATCCGGGTGTACTTGTTCACAGCCCACGGCACGAACACCACGAGCATGACGACGATGCCGATCAGGACGGTGACGACGGGGTGCTGCATGGTCCAGACGTCCGGCACGGGGGCCGACCCGACGTTGCCGAACAGCTGCCGGGCCGCCTGCACCAGGGACGACACCGGGTTCCACTCGGCGAACACCCGGAGCACCAGCGGCATGGTCTCGCTCGGCACGAACGCGTTCGAGATGAAGGTCAGCGGGAACAGGATCATGAACGAGGCGTTGTTGATGACCTCGGGCGTCTTCACGCTCATGCCGAGCAGCGCCATCACCCAGCTGAACGCGTAGCTGAACAGCAGGAGCAACGCGATGCCGCCGACGAACTCGAGCGGCGAGGAGTTCACCCGCCACCCGACGGCCAGCCCGGTGAGCATCATGATCGCCATCGAGATCGCGTTGAGGACCAGGTCGGAGTTCGTCCGGCCGACCAGGACCGCCGACGCCGACATCGGCAGGGTCCGGAACCGGTCGATCAGCCCCTCCTTCAGGTCCTGCGCCATCGCCGACCCGGAGAAGGTCGCGCCGAACACGACCGTCTGGGCGAAGATGCCGGCCATCAGGAACTGCGTGTAGTCCGTCCCCTGCACCTGGATCGCCCCGCCGTAGACCTGGCTGAACAGCAGGACGAACATGATCGGCTGCAGCACGGCGAACACCAGCATGTCCGGCGATCGCTTGATCTTGATGAGGTTGCGCCGGGTGACGGTCCAGCCGTCCTCGAACCACACCGCGATCGGCGAGGTGACGACGACGGGCAGCTGACGGCCCGGAGCGGTGGCGGTCGTCGCGGTCATCGCGCTGGCTCCTTCTGCTTGGGCGCGACGGCTTCGTCGGCATCGTCCTCGGTGGCGGCGTGCCCGGTGAGCCGGAGGAACACGTCGTCGAGCGTGGGTCGGCGCATCCCGGCGTCGTGCAGGCGGATGCCGGCGTCCCCGAGGTCCGCCAGCACGCGCTGCAGCGCCACCGGCCCCGCGTCGACGGCGATCGCGAGCGTGCGCCCGTCGCCCGACGTCTCGACGTCGCCCACGCCGTAGCGGCGGAGGGCCGTGGTGGTGGCGTCCCCGTCGGCCTGGTCGACGAGCGTGACCACGACCCGGTGCCCACCGACCTGTGCCTTGAGCTGGTCGGCCGTGCCCTCGGCGATGACCGTCCCGCCGTCGATCACCGCGATGTCGTCCGCCAACTGGTCCGCTTCTTCCAGGTACTGGGTCGTCAGGAGCACCGTCGCACCATCGGCGACCAGGCCCTCGATGATGCCCCAGAGCGCCAACCGACTGCGCGGGTCGAGGCCGGTCGTGGGCTCGTCGAGGAACAGCACCCGCGGGTTCATCACCAGCGCACCGGCGAGGTCGATGCGCCGCCGCATGCCACCGGAGAACCCCTTCACCGGCCGGTCGCCGGCCTCTGCCAGGTCGAAGACCTCGATGAGCTCGCGCGCGCGGTCCCGCGCCTGTCTCCGACCGAGGTGGTAGAGCCGGCCGATCATCTCGAGGTTCTCGAACCCGGTCAGGTTCTCGTCGACCGCGGCGTACTGCCCGGACACCCCGATCGACCGACGGGTCGCCTGCGGGTCCGCCACCACGTCGATCCCGTCGATGGTGGCCGTCCCGCTGTCGGGCGTGATGAGGGTGGTGAGCACCTTCACCGTGGTCGTCTTGCCGGCACCGTTCGGGCCGAGCAGCGCCTTCACGGTCCCCTCGGGCACGGAGAGGTCGAGGCCCGCCAGCGCGTGCACGGGGCCTGATTTCGATCGGTAGGTCTTGGTCAGCCCGGCGGCTTCGATGATGGCCATGTCGCTCCTTCGTCGACCACGTAATGTATCAGTAGGTCGGTGTGCGGAGCGTCGCGGTCAGCTAGACGTCGAACCCACCACCGAAGTCGCCGCCCCAGTCCGAGCCGGCGTCCCATGAAGCGCTGTCGTACCCGCCGCCGTCGAAGGACCCGCCGTCGGAGGCCCCGCCGTCGCCGGCGTCGGCACCAGTGTCCTCCGAACCACCGTCACCCGCAGCGTCGGTACCGCCATCGAACGATCCCGGGTCGGGCAGGAAGGCGCTCATGATCGCCGAGCCGATGACGTAGCCCGCGACCGTGCCGAGGATCGACGCGCCGACCATCCGTCCGAACGACGGGCCGCCACGCTGCCCGAACGCCCCGCCACCGACGCCGCCGAGCGACCGCTCCATGAAGCCCGGCTGGCGGATCTCCGAGCGGGTCGCCGCCTGGGCGAGGGAGCGGGGGTCGTCGCCGCGGGGGGCCTCTCCGGCGGGGGCGCTCCGGGTGAACTCCTCGTAGACCATCCGTCGCTGCTCGGGCGTGAGGGTCGCGAACGCCTCGGCGTGGACGTCCTCGATCCGCTCGGGTGGGGCGGTGCGGAGCAGGTAGCGGTACCGCTCGACCGCGCGCTGGTCCTCTGCCGCCCCCTGGTCCGCCCCGGACTGGACGCCCCCACCCCACTGCGGCGTGCCGTACTGCGGCGCACCGTACTGCTGCTGCGACTGCCCCGCCGGAGCGTACTGGTCGGCCTGGTAGGACTGCTGGCCGTACTGGTACCCCTGCTGCTGCGGCTGCTGCGGCTGGCCCCACTGGTTCTGGCGGGCGTCACGCTCGGGACGGCCGAGCAGTCGGTCGAGGAAACCCATGGTCCGTGCTCCTTCGGGTGCAGCGGCCGTCCGGTCGGACGGTCCGTGGAGTGCGAGCCTATGGCCGTGGGTCGACCGCTGACTGTGTGCCCGCACAGAGTTCGCCGTCCGCCGGCGCGCACCGCGCCTCCTGGTGAAGGGCGGTCAGCCCACTGCCAGGGCGGCCGTCCAGACCCCCTGCAGTTCGTCCGCCGCCCCGGGGTGCGCGACGAGGACGGGTTCGCCGGCACGGGGAACGCCCTCGACGACGCCCGTCGGACCGAGCACGACCCCGCCGGCCTCGCGCACGAGGAGCACGGCGGCACCGTGGACGGCCGGGTCGAAGGCCGGGACGCACGCGCCGATGCCCCGCCCCGCTGCGACCTGCCCGAGCGTCAGCGCGCCCGCTCCGAGGACCCGCAGGGAACACGACCGCTCCCCGAGCGAGCGCAGGAGCTGCACGAGCCCCGGCCACTCCCGACGCCCGTCGAGTTCCGTGCCGACCACCGCGCCGGCGAGCTGACGCGGGTCGTCGTCCAGCCGGAGCGCGCGGTCACGCAGCACGGCACCGTGA
>Ga0308167_1004422_pt1 | contig 10196 bp, 10 predicted proteins | sample PhyCR1_2_FD_202138 | JGI IMG/M metagenome (GOLD analysis project Ga0308167, IMG submission 202138) | Phyllosphere microbial communities from UC Gill Tract Community Farm, Albany, California, United States - DLSLRC.R1 | ecosystem: Host-associated > Plants > Phyllosphere > Unclassified | place... | reverse complement strand
GCGGTGCGTCCCGTGCACCCAGCCAGGACCCCGAGGTACGCATGCAGACAGACGGACACCCCCTGCCGGGCGTCTCGTACGTGATGCCCGTCCTCAACGAGGTGACCGAGGTCCGCGCGGCCGTCCAGAGCCTGCTCGACCAGGACTACGCGGGCCCGTTCGAGGTCATCCTCGCGCTCGGCCCGTCGATCGACGGCACGAACGAACTCGTGGCCGAGATGAGCGCTGCCGATCCGCGCATCCGGGCGATCGACAACCCGGTCGGGTCGACGCCCGCCGGCCTGAACGTGGCGATCCGCGCGTCGGTGCACCCCGTCGTCGTCCGCGTCGACGCGCACTCGGTGCTGCCGCAGGACTACACGCGGATCGCGGTGCGGGTGCTGCAGGAGTCCGGGGCGGACAACGTGGGCGGCATCATGCACGCCGAGGGCCGGACGCCGTTCGAACGGGCCGTGGCGCTCGCCTACGGCAGCCGGGTCGGACTGGGCGGGACCCCGCACCACGTCGGCGGCCAGGCAGGACCGGCCGAGACCGCCTACCTCGGGGTGTTCCGGCGCGACCGCTTGTTCGAGGTCGGGCTCTTCGACGAGGGCATCAAGCGCGGCCAGGACTGGGAGCTCAACCGGCGGCTCCGGCAGACCGGCGGCACCGTGTGGTTCACGCCCGAGCTCGTCGTCACCTACCGTCCGAGACCCAGCCTGAAGCGGCTCGTGCGGCAGTTCGTCGCGACCGGGTTGTGGCGCGGTGAGCTCGCCCGCCGGTTCCCCGCGAACAACGGCCTGCGGTACTTCGTCCCGCCGGCGATGGTCGCCGCGATGGCGCTCGGCATCGTCGCCGGGATCGTCGGCGTCATCGGCGCAGCACTCGGCTCCGGGGCAGCCTGGGCGCTGCTCGGTTTCGTCGTGCCCGCGGTCTACATCGTCTTCGTCGTCCTGGGTGCCGTCGCGGTCGCCCGGCGGTCGGGGCTGCCGACCCTGCTCTGGCTCCTCGTGGTGCTGCCCTGCATCCACGTGGGCTGGGGCCTCGGCTTCATCATCGGCTTCCTCACCCGGACGTCCGAGCTGACCACGCACACGGGACGGTGACCTGACCTCTTGACCGATGACACGACCGGCCGCGGGAACACCCGCCCCACCTCGATCGCCGAGCTCCGTGCCGTCGCCCAGCCGGACGAGGTCCGGTCGCGGGCGAACGCCGAGCACTGGACGGCGTCGCTGTACCTGCGGGACGTCTCCCCGTACCTGACGTGGCTGCTCCTGAAGACCCGGGTGAGCGCGAACCAGGTCACCGGTCTGATGATCCTGGTCGGCTGGAGCATCGCCGCGGCCCTGCTCATCCCCGGCATCTGGGGTGCGGCGCTCGCACTCGTGCTCGGCCAGCTGCAGATGCTCGTCGACTGCTGCGACGGCGAGGTCGCGCGGTGGCGGGGGACCCGTTCGCCCGCCGGCGTGTTCCTCGACAAGGTCGGGCACTACACGACCGAGGGACTGATCCCGATCGCACTCGGCGTCCGTGCGGCCACGTGGCCGATCCACGGCGCCGACTGGATGTGGACGACGATCGGCTGCGCGCTGGGGCTCGTCATCGTGCTCAACAAGGCCTTGAACGACATGGTGCACGTCGCCCGCGCGAACGCGGGGCTCGACAAGCTCGTCGACCGCCGTGACGCCGGCACCGCACCGTCCGGCCGTCGGCTCGCCACCCTGCGCCGTGCCGCGCGCTTCCTGCCGTTCCACCGGCTGTACCACTCGGTCGAGCTGAGCATCCTGGCTTTCGTCTTCGCGTTGCTGGCACTCGTGATCGGACACCCGCTGGCCGACCGCATCCTGGTGGGGGCGCTGCTGCCGCTCGCGGTGATCGCCACGTTCGGGCACTTCGTCGCGATCATCTCGTCGAAGCGGGTCCGCGCGTGAAGCCCGGGACCATCCGACGCCACGCGGTCCCGCACCGCGATCGGCCACGTGTCGCCGTCGTGAGCCTGTCACAGGGCACCCGCCCGGACGACCTGCGCCGGGGACTCGAGAGCGTGCTCGCGCAGCAGGACGTCGAGCTCGACGTCGTGTGCGTCGGCAACGGCTGGGAGCCCGTGGGCCTGCCGGAGGGCGTCCGGGCGCTGGCCCTGCCCGAGAACGTCGGGATCCCGGCCGGACGCAACGCCGGCGTCGAGGTGGTCGACGGCGACTACGTGTTCTTCCTCGACGACGACGCCTCCGTGCCCTCCGAGACCTTCCTGCGGGACGCCATCGGGCTCTTCGAACGGGACCCGTCGCTCGGCCTCGTGCAGCCTCGCGTGGTCGACCCGACCGGCGCCGCGAACCCGACCCGCTGGATCCCGCGGATCCGCAAGGGCGAGCCGGACCACTCGTCGCCGGTGTTCTCGGTGTGGGAGGGCGCCGTCGCCCTGCCCATGGACGTCTACCGTGCGACGGGTGGCTGGGGTGCCGAGTACTTCTACGCGCACGAGGGCATCGAGCTCGCCTGGCGGGTGTGGGATGCCGGACGACGGACCTGGTACGCCGGGGACCTCGTCGCGCACCACCCCGCGATCGACCCGGCACGCCACACCGAGTACTACCGACTGAACGCCCGGAACCGCGTCTGGCTCGCCCGCCGCAACCTGCCCGCCGTGCTCCGCCCGCTGTACGTCGGGTCGTGGGCGGCGATCCAGGTGATTCGCTGGTGGCGACACCCGCGGCGACTGGCCACCTGGTTCGGCGGCGTCCGCGAAGGCTGCACCACGGACTGCGGCCCCGTGCAGGTCATGGGGTGGCTGACCATCGGACGCATGACGCTCGCCGGCCGTCCACCGGTCGTCTGAGCAATCGGGAGAGGGACCATGCCGATCATCCACGACGTCCGCACGGCCGTGCGGCTCGCCGAACGTCTGCTCAAGTCGCGCCGGAGCCGCCGTGAGCTCGCGCGGCGGCTGCCCGCCGCGCCGGCCCCGGCCCCGGGAACGATCGAGATCGCGGTGTACTTCGCCGACGGTCCCGTGAACATGTACCAGGTCCGGCAGTGGTACGCGCCGTTGGCCGAACTCGCGGCCACGCACCCGGTCGCGATCATCTCGCGGAGCCCCGGCACCCTGCTCACCCTGCTCGAGGAAGCTCCGGTGCCGGTGGTCTACGCACGGCAGGTCGTCGACCTCGAACGGTTCGTCGACGAGCAGGCGCCCAAGATCGTCCTGTACGTCAACCAGAACGCCCGCAACTTCCAGATGATGCGGTACGGGCGCATGTGGCACGTCTTCGTCAACCACGGCGAGAGTGACAAGATGTACATGACGACGAACCAGTTCAAGGCGTACGACTACGCCCTGATCGCCGGTGACGCTGCTCGTGACCGACTCGCCGACGCCCTGTGGGACTACGACCTCGACGCCCGCGCGATCGCCATCGGACGCCCCCAGGCCGACCACTTCGCCGGTGCAGCGCCCTACCCGGAGGACGACCGCACCGTCGTGCTCTACGCACCGACGTGGGAGGGAGACCGGGCGGCTGCCGCCTACGGGTCGATCGCGACCCACGGCACCACGATCGCCGAGCGCGTCCTGGCGTCTCCCGCGCACCGCCTGGTGTACCGACCGCACCCGCGCAGCGGAGTCCGGGACGCCGCCTACAAGGCCGCCCACGAGCGCATCGTCGCTGCGATCGCCAGCGCGAACGCCGCTGACCCGAGCGCGCACCACGTGTACGACGACGGTGCGGAGCTCGGCTGGCAGCTCGCCGGTGCCGACGTCGCCATCACCGACATCAGCGCGATGATCTACGACCGCCTGGCCGTCGGCAAGCCGCTCATCGTGACCCGGCCGGAGTCCCCGGAAGCGGACGTCGACGAGCGCGGCTACCTCGGCGACGCCAACTGGCTGACCGCGGCCGACGCGGGAGACGTGGTCGCCCGGGTCGACGCCGCAGCCAACGACGCCGCCGAACTCGCGAAGCTGCAGCACTGGGTGCAGCGGTACTTCGGCGACACGACGCCGGGTGCGGCGACGGCGCGGTTCCGCGGTGCGATCGAACGGCTGCTCGACCGCTGGCGTTCGGTCGCTGCAACGCGCAACGAGGGCTGACGGCGACCGGGACGCCGGTCCGGCGCCGTCACACAGCACGGCCGTCGGCGACGAGGGACATCCGCCAGAGGTACTCGGACCGGTCCGGACGGCGCCACCGGACGACCACGATGCCGGTGTCGTCCGCAGCAGCACCGAACACCGCGATCGTGAGCGCACGGCCCGGGTCGAGCCGGCGTACGGCGAGCGGTGGGCAGTACCCGCTGCCGAGGTGGGTGAGGGTGACACCGTCGACGGGTTCGTCGCCGGTGTTCACCAGCTCGTAGCGACGTGGTGCGAGGGAACGGTCGATCGTGAACGGGACGGCGTAGGCCGTCGGTGTCGGGTGGTGCATGCCGTCACGGTAGGGGGAGGGTCCGACGTTCGGGGCTGCGTTCCGGCGGGGGAGCGGACGGCTGTGGAGCGTGGGCTCGGGGGTCCGGTTGTGGAGGGGGAGTGCGTGCTCAGACGCCGTAGTCGGCGGAGTACCGTGCGAGGGCCTCCTCGATCGTTCCGTCGAGCTGCAGGTGCCCCTTGTCGAGGTAGAGCCCGCGATCGCAGAAGCGTCGCAGGTCCTTGTCGCTGTGCGAGACGAAGAACAGGGTCCGGCCGCCGGCCAGGAGTTCCTCGATGCGCTTGTAGCACTTCTCGCGGAACGCCTTGTCGCCGACGGCGAGCACCTCGTCCACCAGGATGACCGGTTCGTCGAGCCGCGAGATCACCGCGAACGCGATGCGCACCTTCATCCCGCTCGACAGGTGCTTGTACGGGGTGTCGACGAAGTCGCCGATCTCGGCGAAGTCGATGATCTCGTCGAACGCATCGCGGATCTCCGCGCGGGACATGCCGTGCAGCCCCGCTGTGAGGAAGACGTTGTCGCGGACCGAGAGGTCACCGACGAAGCCCCCCGTGATCTCGATGAGGGGAGCGACGCCGGCTCCGACGTGCACGCGGCCCTCGTCGGGGAGCATCACCTGCGCCACGAGCTTGAGCAGCGTCGACTTGCCCTGGCCGTTCCGCCCGACGACCCCGATCGCCTCGCCCGGACGGACGTCGAAGGTCACACCCCGCAGCGCCCAGAACTCGTCGGCGCGCTTCCGGCGGTTGCTGCCCGCGAAGAGGTCCTTGAAGCTCCGGCTGGCGCGGCGGTTGCGCTTGAACCGGATCCCGGCGTCGCGCACCGAGATCACGGGTGCGACGGTCGTGTTCCGCCCGGTCTGCTCGGTGGCGGTCATCACAGCTCCTTCAGGACGCGGTGCTCGCTGCGCCGGAAGACGACCGTCCCGATCCCGATGACCACCACGGTCACGACGACCGACACCGCGACCTCGAACCAGTCAAGCTGGGACGAGAAGAACGCCGAGCGGTAGATGCCGAAGATGCCGCTGAGCGGGTTGAACGCCGCCAGGTCGTGCAGCCGGTCCGGCAGGGCCTGCGTGCTGTAGATGATGGGCGATGCGTAGAACAGGAAGCGCAGCACGAGCTTCACGGCGCGTTCGAGGTCACGGAAGAAGACGACGAGCGGCGCGACGATCAAGCCGAGCCCGTACACGAGTCCGCACTGCAGCACGATCGCGAGGGGGTACAGCGCGAGTTCCCAGTGCACCTGGGCGCCGGTCGCGATCGCGAAGACGGCGAGCACCGGCAGGCTCAGCAGGAACTCGATGCCCTTCGACGCGTTCACCCGGGCGACCCAGATGCTCCGGGGGATCGTCGTCGACCGGATGAGCTTCGTCTCCTTGATGAACGCACGGGTCGAGTCGGAGACGGCCCCGGTGAACCACATCCACGGCAGGAGCGCCGAGAGCAGGAACACGATGTAGGGCTCTTCGCCCACCTTGCCGCGGTGGAACACCTGCGTGAAGACGAACCAGTAGATCGCCGACATCACCAGGGGGTCGAGGATCGACCAGAAGTACCCCAGTGCCGACGTCGAGTAGCGGACGCGGAGGTCGCGGACGGTCAACAGCCAGAGGGCGTGACGATAGCGCCGACCAGCGCTCCGGGACGCCGCGGGTGCGGCAGCCGCAGGCGCGGTCGGCGCACTCGCTGTGGTCACGGTTTCCCTTCGGGCGGAACCGCCGAGGGGGTCCTGACGGTGGTTCAGGCGAACAGGTTGTTCGCGCGCTCGAGGTCCTCGGCGAAGTCGATCTCGACGGCGTACATGTCGGAGATGTCGATCGGGCTCCAGCGTAGCCCGTCCTCGGCGATGGCAGCCTCGATGCCGCCCTCGAAGTACTCCTGGTCGTCGACGCGGCCGAGCTGGCGGATGAGTGCCTGCTTGTCGGCGGAGGAGACGTAGTTGATGCCGACTGCTTCGCCGAGACCGCCCACGACCTGCTTCGACAGCTTGTGGATGAAGCCCTCGGCGTCGACCGTGTACTTGACCTCTTCGTCGGAGACCTTGTCGGTGTTGACGCTGACGAAGGAGCGGTCCTCGTCGATCATGTCCGCGGCACGCACGAGCGCACGCGGATCGAAGACGACGTCGCCGTTCATCCAGAGGACGCCGCCCTTGCCCGTCGCCTTGAGCGCGCGGAGGAGGCTCTTCGAGGTGTTCGTGGAGTCGTAGGACTCGTTGTAGACGAAGTTCGCGTCGGGGAAGGCCTCGACGATGTACTCCGACTTGTAGCCGACGACGATCGTCACGCGGGCGCTCGAACCGAACGCGGCACGGATGTTGTCGAACTGCTGCTGCATGATGGTGCGGCCGTCGCTGAGTTCGGTGAGCGGCTTCGGCAGGCTGCGCCCGAGGCGGCTGCCCATCCCCGCTGCGAGGATCACGATCTGCGTGGTCATGCTGGTCCCTTCTGGTGTCCGCCCGCGCGCCCTTGGGCACGGGCGGGCCTGGTCGAGTCTGCTCGCGCAAGGTCCGAGTTGTCCGTGAAGCACGCCGTCTCTGCGGTCATTCGCAGGGAAGGGCATCACGGAGTCGCCGGCCGGAGCAGGTTTCCAAGTGGTGAACACTTCGTCGTGCCCTGGTGAATGATACGGAACGTCCCTCCCTCGGGGTACGTCTGCGAGTGCTTCGTGCTCAATTCGTGACACTGGGTCCGGCGGTCCCCCGCTGTCCGGGGAGCGTTGGTACGGTGGGGCCGTGGCAGCTGGAGCAACGGATGACGACGACGTGTACAGCACGTCGGACGCTGCCTGGCTGACCGAGGCCGACGAGGCCGAGCAGGACGACATGGGGGACGGGGATGCGCGCGACGCCTCCGCTGAGGACGCGATGACCGACGACACGACGGTCACGGAAGCGACGAGCACGGAAACGACGAGCACGGACGACGCGAGCACGGACACCGCGGAGTCGGGCGGCGCAGCCGCGACGACGCAGGCCGCTCCGAACACCGGTCGCCGACCCGGGAAGCCGCGCGGCGGTAAGGGACGCGCCACGCGCCCGACGCAGGCCGCTGGATCGACCGGCACCGTGCCTCCAGGCCAGGAGACCCAGGAAGACGTCGACGCGACGGACGGCGCCACCGATGCGACGACCGGCACCGACGAGCCCGCCGCCAAGGCGAAGAAGCGCCCCGCCTCGACGAAGCGCCCCGCCGCCGGCCCGAAGCAGCCGACGCAGCCCGTGGTGCTGCGCGCCAGCGGTCTCGTGAAGCGCTACGGCCAGACCCTCGCGGTGGACGAGGTCGACCTCGAGATCCGCCAGGGCTCGATCTTCGGTGTCGTCGGCCCCAACGGTGCCGGTAAGACCACCACCCTGTCGATCGTGACCGGTCTGCTCCGCCCCGACGCGGGCACCGTGACCGTGCTCGACCACGACGTGTGGGCCGACCCGACCGCCGCCAAGCGTGACCTCGGCGTCCTGCCCGACCGGCTGCGCCTGTTCGACCGCCTCACCGGTGCGCAGCTCCTCTACTACTCGGCGACCCTCCGCGGGCTCGACGGTGCCACGGCTCGGAAGCGCAGCGCCGACCTCGCCGAGGCGTTCGGCCTGGGCGAGGCGCTCGGTCGTCAGGTCGCGGACTACTCCGTGGGCATGGCGAAGAAGATCGCGCTCGCGGCGACCCTCATCCACTCGCCCCGGGTGCTCGTGCTCGACGAACCGTTCGAGTCGGTCGACCCGGTGAGCGCAGCGACCATCACCGAGATCCTCCGCCGGTACACGCGCGGGGGTGGGACGGTGGTGCTCTCCAGCCACTCGATGGAGCTCGTGCAGCGCACCTGCGACTCCGTCGCCATCATCGTCGGCGGTCGCGTCCTGGCCTCCGGCACGATGGCGCAGGTCCGCGGGCGCAAGAGCCTCGAGGACAAGTTCGTCGAACTCGCGGGCGGCCGCGTCGTGGCAGAGAGCATGGAATGGTTGCACAGCTTCTCCGGCTGAGGGCCGACCTGCTCGCGGGGGAGGTCCGCGGCAGCGCCCGCAGGTCCGTCCTCGTCGTGCTCGGCAGCCTCGCCGGCCTGCTCGCCGCGGTGTTCGTGGCGGTCGAGATCGTCGGACTCCGGGTCGACGCGCCCGAGGTGGCCCGCGCGGTCGTCGTCCCCGTGGGTACCCTCATCGCCTTCGCGTTCACGGTCGTGCCGCTCGTCGTCGGCCGCAGTGACCAGTTCGACCCGCGCCGGTTCACGGTGTTCGGGATCGGTCGGCGCGACCTGGCCGTGGGCCTCGGTGTCGCGGGTCTCGTCGGCGTCCCCGTGGTCGCCGTGGCGATCGTCGCCGTCGCGCAGTCGGTCACGTGGATGCGCGGCGCCGGTGCCGGTGTCCTCGGCGTCGTCGGTGGTCTGCTCGCGATCGCGACGTGCGCGCTCCTCGTCCGGGTGGGCTGCGCGGTCGGTGCGGCGCTCATCGGTCCGCACCGGTCACGGGACGCGGGCTGGCTCGTCGCGCTGCTCATCGTGGTGCTCGGCATCCCGACCGCGTCACTGCTGCTCCGGGTCGACTGGCTCGACCCGGCGGGCACCGAGATGCAGCGCATCGCCGACATCGCCGGCTGGACCCCGTGGGGGGCGGCCTGGGCGGTCCCGGCGGACGTCGCGAGCGGCCTGGTCGGCGAGGGCATCGCCAAGCTCCTGATCGCCGTCGCCGTCGTGGCCCTGCTCGGCTGGGCGTGGTGGGCCGTCGTCGGCCGTGCGCTCGAGACTGTGGACGGTCGTGCCACGGCTCGCCGGTACCGCGGGCTCGGCTGGTTCGACCGGCTCGGTTCGACACCGGTGGGTGCGGTCGCCGCGCGCGCACTCACGTACTGGGTGCGCGATCCCCGCTACCGCACGTCCTACCTCATCATCGTGTTCGTCCCGGTCGTCGTGATCCCGCTCGGGGTCGCCGGCGTCCCGTGGCACTGGACCGCGCTCGTGCCGTTGCCGCTGATGGCGCTCATCGCCGGGTTCCTGCCGCACAACGACGTCTCCTACGACAACACTGCGGTGTGGCTGCACGTCGCCTCAGGTGCCCCGGGCTGGAGCGACCGCCTCGGTCGGCTCGTCCCCGTGCTCGCCGTGGGCATCCCCGCGATCGTCCTCGGGTCCTGGTTCTCCGCATGGCTGTTCGGCGACTGGATCGCTTTCCCGGTGCTCATCGGGGTGAGTGCGAGCGCGCTGCTGTCCGGCCTCGGACTCTCCAGCGTCGTTTCCGTGCTGCTGCCCTACCCGACCGTCCGTCCCGGCGACCACCCCTTCCAGCAGCCGCAGGCCGCCGGCGCGCTCGCGTCCGTGGCGCAGTCGTCGATGGTCGTCGGGATCGTCGTGTGCTCGGTGCCCGCGGCGTGGACGGCGGTGCTCGCCTTCGTGGACGGCCCGTCGCCGTGGAGCGTCCTGACCCTCGTGATCGGTGTCGGGGTCGGCGTGGTCGTCCTGGCGGCCGGAGTCGTCGCCGGCGGTCGGCTCTTCGACCGCCACGGGCCGGACCTGTTGGCCGCAGCACAACGCAACTGACCGGGTCGCGCCCGACGCGACCACGAGACGGCCGGGAGGCGCGTGGCGGGCCCGCCACGCGCCTCTCCCCACCGGCACGGCCGGTCCGTCGCTGGCGCGTCGCACCGGAACCGGCGGCGTGGGCCCAGGCCGCCACGTGGTCGCGGTCGCGAGCCGCACTCGACATCGCACCGTCGCGGTGCGCCGCGCACCGTCGTACCCTTGGTGCATGAGCATGACGGAACCCGGTGGCGGCCTCGACGTGATGGACCGTGAGCTCGAG
>Ga0308167_1004419_pt1 | contig 10199 bp, 7 predicted proteins | sample PhyCR1_2_FD_202138 | JGI IMG/M metagenome (GOLD analysis project Ga0308167, IMG submission 202138) | Phyllosphere microbial communities from UC Gill Tract Community Farm, Albany, California, United States - DLSLRC.R1 | ecosystem: Host-associated > Plants > Phyllosphere > Unclassified | place... | reverse complement strand
GGCGCATAGAACTGGCCCGTCAGCTCCAGCGTGGCGTCGCGACCGGCGATCACCGCACCGCCTGGCGTGTTGCTGAACAGCGTGGTATTCAGTACCGACTGCATGCCGTGCCGATGGGTAAACAGCATCGACGTCTGACCATTAACGCGGCCATTCGGGACGGGCTGACCACGGGCGACGATCGTTTCAGGCGCACCGCCGCCCACAAACACACTCAGCGCGACCAGATAACTGCCGAGGTCAAGCATTGGGCCGCCCGCCAGATCAGCATTGAAAATGCGATGATCCGGCGTGAAAAACTCACCATGATCGGCAATCAGGGTATGGACCTCACCGGGTACGCCATCCTCCAGCAACTGACGGATGACGTCATACTTCGGCGCAAAGTTACACCACATCGCCTCCATACAGAGCAGGTTCGCGGCAGCGGCGGCCTGTTTAAGTTGCGTTGCCTGCGGCGCATTCAGCGCCAGCGGCTTTTCAATCAGCAGATGCTTTCCGGCGGCAATCGCACGCAGACCGTCGGGAAAATGGTGGTTGTGAGGCGTAGCGATATAGACCGCATCAACATCCTCCCGCGCCAGCAATTCATCGAGACTGCCTGTGGCATGGCCGATTGCCCATTTGTCACCAAAGGTCTGCGCTTTTGCCGGATCGCGGGCGGCAACAGCGGTGATCTGCTGTCGTGTGTGCTGGCGCAGCGCATGGGCAAAATGGTCAGCGATCCAGCCCGGCCCGATAATGCCCCAGCGCAGTCGCGGAACCTGGCTGGCATCCGTTATGCGTGGAGCCGGAAGCGTTGAAGGGAACATAGCTTTTCCTTTTTTACGTACGGGCAGGTGGTGCTCAGGACTCCACTATAGAAAGCCCGCCGTCGTCGCTCTAACCTTTTAATGATGTGATCCCATCAACCGAATCGGTGTGGGATTTTTACCCGTTTTAGCAAATAGATGTTTTGAAGAGAATGCAGAAAGAAATGAATGTTTCATTTTGCGAGGGCGATCAAGGTTAGCGCTGATTTTCTATCAAAAAAATGAGAGGAAATTTCTTCACCGCGATAAAGTGCTGATGTTATAGAAACAGAATCCAGAGGTCAGCCGTCAGCTGGCACCAGAGAAAGCCGAAGCAGGGAGAAGAATGATGTCTAAAGTGACGATGACCGCCATCGCGCAGGCGGCGGGTGTGGGTGTAGCGACGGTGGATAGGGTGCTGAACCGCCGTGCGCCGGTTCGCAGTATAACCGAGCAGAAGGTGCTGGCGGCGGCCCGTGAGCTTGGCTATCGACTGACGCAGGCACACAGCCAGACCACACCGACCCTCGCTGCGGCAACCCTGCGTGTGAGCTTTATCCTGCTGCCTGCCCGCTATTCGTTTTATCACCAACTGGGCGAAGCGCTGAAACAGCAGCTTAAGGTGCAGCAGCCACAGAGCCGTGAACCGGAATTCTGCTGGCATGATATTCATGAGGTTGAGGCGGTGGCGCACTCGCTACGTCAGCTGGCACAACGCAGTGATGTGATTGCACTGGTGGCGCTGGATCACCCGCTGATCCGTCACGCCATTCAGGATGTGTCACGACTGGGCGTACGGGTTTTCGCGCTGTTCTCGGATTTCTCGCCCTGTGAACATGCGGGTTTTATCGGCATTGATAATCAGAAAGCGGGGCGCACTGCCGCCTGGATGGCACAGCATTTGCTGCGTGAGCCGGGATGCGTCGGAGTGTTGCTGGGCGACCATCGTTTCACCTGTCAGGAGAGCAGCGAGATCAGTTTTCGTTCTTACCTGCGCGAGTCGGGCATCAGCCAGCGGGTACTTGAACCGTTAAAGACTTACGAGTCGGGCGAAGGGGGCTATCAGGCGACCCGGCAATTGCTGGAGGCCCATAACGATCTGGTGATGATTTACGCGCCCTGCGGCGGCATAGAGGGTGTGGTTCAGGCGCTGCGTGAGAGCGGACGCAGGCAAATCGATCTGCTGTGCCACGGTCCGCTGCCGGGTGATGAACTGGCGCTGATTGACGGCACTATTACGCTGATGCTGCGCCATCGCCTTGATACTATGGCTGAGGTGGTCATCAATACCTGCCTCAACATCCGTTCGGAACAGCCTGACCATTTTGCGCAGGTGACAGTACCCTTTGAAATCGTGACACGTGAAAACCTGTAAAAAGAGCAGGTTAGCCTTTATTTGATAAAAAACAATCATTTATTGCAATTTTTAAACGCGATCTCTATCAAAAAATGAAACTTTCATTGTTGTCCGAAGTGAAATTTTTATTTGATACTGCCAGCAGTTTTTACTGCACAGGCAGATATCATGACCTTTCATATTGCTAATGCGCCCTGTAGCTGGGGCGTGGATGATCCCGCGAATCCCTGGCTGCCGCCGTTTCACAAAGTTCTGACCGAGGCCGCACAGGCTGGCTATCCCAGCATCGAACTCGGCCCCTGGAATTATCTGCCAACGGATGCCGATGAACTGACCCGGCAGCTTAATGCCCACCAGCTTTCGCTGGTGGCGGGGACGATTTTTGATGATTTAGTCAGTGAGGCGCATTTTCCGGCGCTGGTGACGCTGACCCACAATCTGTGTCGCACACTGGCCAGCGTGCCGACCGCCACCAGAACACCTGGAGCCAGCGCGCCTTATCTGGTGATCATCGACTTCGGCAATCCGGAGCGGGCGAAATATGCGGGTCAGTCAAAACAGGCACCACGGCTTTCTGCGGATGACTGGCAGCGCATGATGCAGCACATCACCATTCTGAGTGAGATCGCCTGGCAGAAGTACGGCGTGCGGCCGGTGATCCATCCGCATGCGGGTGGCTGCATAGAGTTTGCCGATGAGCTGGCGCAGCTGGTCTCTGACATTCCGCATGAGGTCGCCGGTTTATGCCTGGATACGGGCCATCTCTATTACGCCGGCATGGATCCGGTGGCGTCGCTGGAACAGTACTGGTCGCGCATTGATTACCTCCATTTCAAAGACGTTAACCAGCCGGTCTGGCGTGACGCACTCTCTCATGGACTCGACTTTTTCACCGCCTGCGCGCAGGGCGTAATGTGTCCGCTCGGGCAGGGCGCAATCGACTATCCGGCGGTGCGCACGCTTCTGACTGAGCGTAATTATCAGGGCTGGATCACCATCGAACAGGAGCGTGATCCGCGCCATGCCGACACCAGTCTGCGAGACGTAAAAGCCAGCCTGGACTATCTCCGATCAACAGGATTCTGAGGACAACAGCATGATTAACGGTAAAAAAGCGGCTAATCGCTCACTGCGCTGGGGCATGATCGGCGGCGGCGGCACCAGCCAGATTGGATATATCCATCGCTCGGCGGCACAGCGTGACGGCAACTTTGTGCTGCTGGCGGGCGCGTTTGATCTTGATGCGGCACGCGGGCGCGAGTTTGGTCAGTCGCTGGGTGTGGCTCCTGAGCGCTGTTACACCGATTATGCCAGCCTGTTCGCCGGAGAAGCCGCGCGTGAAGATGGCATTGAAGCGGTGTCGATCGCCACGCCTAATAATACGCATTTCTCTATTTGTCGGGCGGCGCTGAATGCCGGGCTGCATGTGGTGTGCGAGAAGCCGCTCTGCTTTACGGTCGAAGAGGCCGATGAGCTGGAGCAGCTGAGCCGGGAGAAGCAGAAGATTGTTGGCGTCACGTATGGCTATGCCGGGCATCAGCTGGTTCATCAGGCCAGAGAGATGATTGCTGAAGGGGCCCTGGGTGAGATCCGCATCGTGAATATGCAGTTTGCCCACGGCTTCCATAATGAGGCGGTAGAGTTGCAGAGTGAGAGCACCCGCTGGCGGGTCGATCCGCGCTTTGTCGGCCCGAGTTACGTGTTAGGCGATCTGGCGACGCATCCGCTGTTTATTGCCGAAACGATGTTGCCGCAGTTAAAAGTGGAACGTTTGCTCTGTTCACGCCAGAGCTTTGTTGCCTCGCGTGCACCGCTGGAGGATAACGCCTTCGTTATGATGGAGTATGACAACGGTGCGGTCGGCACGCTCTGGGCGTCGGCGGTGAATGCGGGATCGATGCACGGGCAGAAGATTCGGGTGGTCGGGTCGAAAGCCAGCCTGGAGTGGTGGGATGAGCAGCCGAACCAGCTACGATACGAAGTGCAGGGCGAACCGGTGCGGATTCTGGAGCGCGGCATGGGCTACCTCAGCCCGCGCGCGCTGGAAGAGGACCGCATTGGCGGGGGTCACACGGAAGGTCTATTTGAAGCCTGGTCGAATCTCTATCGTCGCTTCGCGCTGGCAATGGATGCCACCGATCGCCGCGACACTGCCTTCCTGCAGGATTTCTGGTATCCCGATGTGCATGCCGGATTAGCGGGCGTGCGCTGGGTGGCGCAGTGCGTGAAATCAGCAGATGCCGGGGCGGTGTGGGTGGAAGGATAAGGCAGGGCGACTGGCATTGATATTAATGAAAACGTCAGACGCAGAACGCAAAAAACCCGCCAGAGGCGGGTTTCTTTAAATTTTGGTGCCCGAACCCGGAATCGAACCAGGGACACGGGGATTTTCAATCCCCTGCTCTACCGACTGAGCTATTCGGGCAACGGGGCGCATTAAACCGTAAAGGCCGCAGGTCGTCAACGGCTTTCACTAAAAAACCCCTGGAAACGTGACTGATTGCCTGATTTTCAGTCAAAGCAGGTAAAACTCAGGCCAGCGCGCCATTTTTTCGGCACAGCGCGATGCTGTAGACATCCTCCGCCAGCCGCTGAGCGGTGGCGACATCCTGCACATTGCGCTTCACCAGCAGCCTGCTCAGGCAGCCTTCAAGGATCAGCTCCATCTGATCGGTCACCATGCTGGGGTTATCCAGACCCTGCTCCACCAGAATGTCATGGGTGAACTGCCACGAGCCGCTTTTCTGCTGCTCGGCCAGTTGATGGATGGGCTGATCGGGCTGCGGGTAGAAGCTGCAGGCGGCGATAAACAGGCAGCCTGGAAAGCGTCCTTTGCTGACCTGCTCACTCAGGACTTCATAGCGTGCCATCAGCTTCTGATCCGGCGACAGGGACTCATCCAGCAGAATCTGACGTCGCCAGGTTTCAATCTGCTGCCCGTGATAGCGCAGTGCATCGTAGAGCAGGGCATCACGGTCGGGCCAGAACAGCTGAAGCTGCTCCTGACTTAAGTCGGAACCCGCCAGGGTTTCCAATGAGAGGGTGGCGGCGAGGCCGTTCTGTTCAAGCACATTCAATGCATGCTCGAGTATCTGTTCACGCTGCAAGTGACTCTCCTCTGGTATGCAGGCCCGGCAATTTCGCCGGGCAATGACCTGTCCAGTGTTGTTTATGGGGTAAGTTTCTGCAAATGTGCCCGGAAATCGGCGGCATTGAGAAACCCGGTGATGCGCGATCCGGGGATTTCACGGCCCTGCGCATCAAAGAACAAAATGGTTGGTAAGCCCAGCACCTGAAGATGCTGCAACAGCGCGTTGTCGCTGGCGCTGTTGGCGGTGACGTTAGCCTGTAGCAACTGAACCCTGCTCAGGCTATCGCGCACGGCGCTATCACTAAAGGTATATTTTTCAAACTCTTTGCAGGCGACGCACCAGTCCGCGTAGAGATCGACCATCGTGATGCGGCCCCGGGCCTGCTGCAGCGCGCTATCGAGTTGTTGCGGCGTCTGCAGAGACTGGAACGGCAGCGGGGCCACAGCATGCTGCGTGGACGGGCCGCCAAATGCCCAGTCCTGTAATGGACGCGCGCTGATCAGCGCTGCGGCCAGCATAATAACCTGCACTACGCGCCACTTACCGCTGCTGGCGCGCAGACTGACGCTGAACGCCCAGCCGAAGAACGCCACGCCGAGCAGGCTCCAGAGCCGTAATCCCCACGCGTCGCCAACCACCCGCTCCAGCAGGAACACCGGCAGCGCCAGGATGACAAAACCAAAGCCCTCTTTGACGGTTTGCATCCACGGGCCGCTTTTTGGCAGCAGCCGGTTACCAAACAGGGTCACAGCGATCAGCGGTAAGCCCATGCCGACCGCATAGAGCCACAGCGTCCCGGCACCGGCCCACAGATTTCCGCTTTGTGCGATGTAAAGCAGAATGGCGCTGAGTGGAGCGGTAGTACAGGGTGAGCAGATCAATCCCGCCAGTGCGCCCATCAGGAAGACGCCGGGCAGCGATCCCCCCTGCTGGCGATTGCTCCACAGGGTCAGACGGGTTTGCAGGCTCGAGGGCAGTTGCAGCGTAAACAGGCCGAACATCGACAGGGCCAGCACGATAAACAGCAGGGAGAGCGTGAACAGCACGTATGGATGCTGCAACGCGGCCTGGAAGCGTAATCCTGCTGCCGCGACCACCATCCCTAATAGCGTGTAGGTCAGCGCCATCCCCTGGACATAGACCATCGCCAGTGCGAACAGTCGCCCGAGGGAATAATGCCGCTGTCCGCCAAGGATAATGCCGGAGATCAGCGGATACATCGGCAGCACGCAGGGCGTAAATGCCACGCCGATGCCGATCAGCAGTGCCCAGAGCGGGGAAAAGGGCAGCGGACTGGCGGGCGCGGGCTGAGCACTGACCGGCGCGGGTGCGCTGCTGGCTGCTACCGCACTCACTGGCACGCTGCGTGTTTCCGGCGGATAACAGAATCCGGCAGCGGCACAGCCCTGATAAGTCACGCTAAGTGTGGCACCCCTGGCTGCCTGTTTCAGCATTACCGGTAGCGTCAGGTCCTGCGGATAGATCTCACTTTTCCCAAAGAATTCATCCTCATGCGGCTGTCCGGCGGGCAGCGTCAGCGGCGCGATAGCCGCGTTTTGCGGCGTAATGTGGATCTGCTGACGATAGAGGTAGTAACCTGATTTCACTTTCCAGTGCAGGTTGAGCTGCGCGCCCTGCTGGTCAAAGTCAAACGTAAACGCCTGATCGACGGGCACAAAGCGGCTGGTCGCCGGGTTTGAAAAGAGTGAGGCGTGCGCCTGCAGGCAGACAAACAGCGTCAGCAGAAGCGTAATTAAGCGAGAGATGCGTGCAGCCATGACAAGTATTCACTGTCTCCATATTGAACCGGCAGCGCCAGCAGTTCGGGTACGTCGTAAGGGTGAGCGTCTTTGAGCAGATCACACAGCGCCTGCTGATGATCACTGTCGCACTTCAACAGCATCTGGACTTCGCTGCTCTGCTCTATTTTTCCCTGCCAGAGATACCAGGAGGTGGCGCCAGGCAGCAGTGTGACACAGGCCGCCAGTCTGGCTTCCAGCGCTAAGCCAGCAAGGTGCTCTGCCGTGGCCTGATCGGGCGTAGTGCAGAGGATAACGACCGCATTCATCCTGTGACTCCTGTTTCAAAGAGCGCCGATGATAGCACGCTCCATCAGTAACACGATGACGGCGCTACAACAGCAATCCGCCAAACACAAAGCCAGAGAGCACCGACAGTGCAATCGCGATTACCCCGGGAATAATAAAGGCGTGGTTAAAGACAAACTTGCCAATACGGGTTGAGCCAGTGTCATCCATCTCAACGGCGGCCAGCAGGGTGGGGTAGGTCGGCAACACAAACAGCGCCGAAACTGCCGCGAAAGAAGCGATAGCCGTCAGCGGCGTCACGCCCAGCAGCAGCGCGGCGGGCATCAGCGCTTTGGTGGTCGCGGCCTGCGAGTAGAGCAGCATTGAGGCGAAGAAGAGCACCAGCGCCAGCATCCACGGATACGTTTTCAGCGCATCACCTGCCAGCATCTGGATCTCCGCCAGATGCGCCTTCACAAAGGTATCGCCCAGCCAGGCGACGCCCATTACGCAGATACAGGCGCTCATGCCGGATTTAAAGGTGCTGGCGCTGAGGATGTCGCTGGTGTCGAGCTTGCAGGTCAGGCTGATCAGTGTGGCGATGGTGAGCATAAACACCACAATCGCTTCATTGCGAGGCAGCGGCGGATTGGCGATCAGGCCAACGCTGGCGCTGGTCGCGGTGGCATAGAGCACTACAGCTACGATACCTGTCAGAAACAGCATCACCGATTTTTTCGCGCCCGGTTTTGCCTGGAAGACGCTGGCGCCGCGCAGCGTGACTTCACCTTTGGCGAGGCGCGCCTGATAGACCTCATCATCCTTCAGCTCTTTGCCCAGAAAGTTCGTCACCAGTGCCGCCAGAAAGAGACCCACCATGGTTGAGGGAATGGCAATCGCCAGCAGCGTGATATAGCTGATGCCGCGCGGTTCAAGCAGGGTGGCGAAGAAGACTACCGCGGCTGAAATCGGTGAAGCGGTAATGGCGATCTGAGAAGCCACCACTGCAATCGACAGCGGGCGGGAAGGGCGGACGCCTTGCTCTTTCGCCACTTCCGCAATCACCGGCAGCGTGGAGAACGCAGTGTGTCCGGTTCCGGCCAGCAGCGTCATCAGGTAGGTGACCAGGGGGGCCAGTAGCGTGACATGGCGCGGATGACGGCGCAGCAGTTTTTCTGCCAGGCTGACCAGATAATCCATGCCGCCCGCCACCTGCATGGCGGCTATCGCGGCGATTACCGCCATGATGATTTCAATCACATCGAACGGGATAGCGCCGGGTGCCAGGCCAAATCCCAGCGTCAGCACCAGCACGCCCATCCCGCCGGCGAACCCGATACCAATTCCGCCAAGACGTGCGCCCAACCAGATCGCCATCAAAACGATAAGCAGCTCAACCACAAACATGAATCACTCCTGAAAATTAAACCGGGTAAACCTGGGTGTGTTGTTTAACAAAAAAAAAGGCACACCGTGTTGATCGCGGTGTGCCTTTGGTTAACCAGCGTCGGTTAAGCCTTACTGTTCGTTTTCATCGGTATAACGTTTGGCTTTATAGACCGGGTACATCAGGTTCTGTACCGAGAAGATATCGTCCAGCTCACTTTCCGTCAGCAGGCCACGCTCCAGCACGACTTCACGCACGCTTTTACCGGTTTCCGCACAGATTTTGCCAACGATGTCGCCGTTATGGTGGCCGATGTAAGGGTTGAGATAAGTGACGATACCAATTGAGTTAAAGACATAGGCTTCGCACACCGCGCGGTTGGCAGTAATGCCGTTAACGCACTTCTCCAGCAGGTTGTAACAGGCGTTAGTCAGGATGCTGATCGATTCAAACAGCGCCTGGCCAATCACCGGCTCCATCACGTTGAGCTGTAACTGACCCGCTTCAGAAGCCATGGTGACGGTGATGTCGTTGCCAATCACTTTGAAGCAGACCTGATTGACGACTTCCGGCACCACCGGGTTAACCTTGGCCGGCATGATTGAGGAACCCGCCTGCAGCTCTGGCAGGTTGATTTCATTCAGGCCGGCGCGTGGGCCGGAGGAGAGCAGGCGCAGGTCGTTACAGATTTTAGAGAGTTTCACCGCCAGACGTTTCAGCGATGAATGGACCATCACATAGGCACCACAGTCAGAAGTGGCTTCAATCAGGTCTTCCGCGGGCACCACCGGCAGGTTGCTGACTTCCGCCAGACGCTGTACCGCCAGATGCTGATAGCCTTCCGGCGTATTGAGTCGGGTGCCGATAGCGGTCGCGCCCAGGTTCACTTCCAGCAGCAGTTCGGCGGTGCGCAGAATACTTTTGGTCTCTTCGTTCAGAAGCACGCTGAAGGCGTGAAACTCCTGACCGAGTGTCATTGGCACAGCATCCTGCAACTGGGTACGGCCCATTTTCAGGATGGTCTGGAATTCATCGGCTTTGTGCTGGAAACCTTCGGCCAGCTGGCTGATGCCATCAAGCAGTTTCAACAGCGAGCTGTAAACCGCGATGCGAAAGCCGGTTGGGTAGGCGTCATTGGTAGACTGGCATTTGTTTACATGATCGTTGGGGTTCAGGTACTGATATTCCCCTTTCTGGTGGCCCATCAACTCCAGGCCGATGTTCGCCAGCACTTCATTGGTGTTCATGTTCACGGAGGTTCCGGCACCGCCCTGATAGACATCTACGGGGAACTGGTCCATACAGCGGCCGTTGTTCAGCACTTCGTCACAGGCCTTGATGATGGTATCGGCAATGTTGCGCGGGATGGTCTGCAGCTCTTTGTTGGCCATCGCCGCCGCTTTTTTTACCATCACCATTCCGCGGACAAATTCAGGTATGTCGCTGATTTTGCTGTTGCTGATATAAAAATTCTCAATCGCACGCAGAGTATGAACGCCATAATAGGCATCCGCCGGAACTTCGCGCATACCTAACAGGTCTTCT
>Ga0308167_1004410_pt1 | contig 10217 bp, 19 predicted proteins | sample PhyCR1_2_FD_202138 | JGI IMG/M metagenome (GOLD analysis project Ga0308167, IMG submission 202138) | Phyllosphere microbial communities from UC Gill Tract Community Farm, Albany, California, United States - DLSLRC.R1 | ecosystem: Host-associated > Plants > Phyllosphere > Unclassified | place... | reverse complement strand
AAAAACGGGCACGGGCTGTTTTCCCTTCAATATAGATCGGATAAAAGAAAGATAAGAACACAAGCGGAATATATCCCGGGATCGGTAACAGACCGGTCAATGTCGATAATCCGCACAGCATGAGCAAGAGAGCACTCAGGAGACGTAATTTGATGTTGCGCCGATCTGAGCGGTAGTCCATCGCCTCAGATTGAGAAAAAGGTGCTTTCAAGTACCCCTCCTCCATCTTTTGACGCATCCATTCTTTTTTCTGACGATAGGCGGCAAATATATTTTTAAAAGGAATTCGAACAGTCGCCGTCTCCTCGTTAATTTCAATCATGTCTTCACTATTCAGGGCTGGTTCTTTACGGGCAACGCCTTCCCTGACTAATAACGTGCGTCCTTCTTGATGATAGACGACATGATAGACTTCATCGTCAATTTGCTTTAATAATTGCACCATGCTGGTAGCTCCCTTTACATTGCTGTATATATAATTTTTTAAGACTGCATCCTACACCTTCAGTCGTGTGTGATGAATGATGCCCGCCTATTATTTCTTCTCTTTTCCTTACCAAACTTCGTTGACACCATACAGTAAAAGTCCCCCTCCTGCTAAGCAGAAATAACCGTATTGTCTGACGGATAATGAACTAAAGAGGATGACACCAATTGATAAGAGAAGACTGAGCAAAAACGAATCGACATGATCGACCCCGTCTCCATGCCCGGATAGCGGCGTTTTGTTCGCATGCTTCGATCGGATGAAGTACGTTCCTAATATCAATAAAAAGAGTCCGACAGCAAGACCGATGAATGGTAAGATCACGAACGATTCCTCCAAGATATGTATTCATTTTCATTAGATAGCAAGTTTATTTTGATAAAGATATTATATACTAAATACGATATTTTCCTTTATTAAGTTTCACTCATGAAAAAAATCCCAAATTAAATATTTAGAGATCGTATTCAAGGAACGTGATTCTCCCAGTCGGTTATCGACAAGATGCTTAGGAATACTACATACAGAAAAAGCCGACATCGCTGACTATATGTAGGCTTCGTTTGATTATCGTGAGTTTTAATGGATTGACCGTACTTCTCTTGATCGCAACAATTAATTATGAAGTTTTAAAACCTCTTATACGAAAGGCTTACGATTGAAGTCTACTAATTCATCCGTGTCGAATAATAGATTTTCGAATTAATCCGCTCGATGCTGTTCGATATATTTTTCTTCGAATTTAAATATTTTTACGGGAATACGACTATAAGTACAGAAAAACAAATAATGGTGATTAAAATCATCCCAAGCGTCATTGCTAGGTTAAACGTCCAATAGGGTATCGGTTGATTCTTATAAACATCCAGTCTCTTGATTGGTAAGATAAATATTAACCAAATGGTGATCATAAAAAAAGCAGATAAAATACGTTTATCAGAAACTAACTCATCAATTGAAAATCTTATGAAAATCCACAAGCCTATGTTAATTACAAATACTGCGATGAAAGATCTTATTAATATTGATTGATTCATATTGTCCCCTCAGTTGTATCAATCGTTAATTCTTATTTGCTCTTCTTTTCTTGTATTCAAAAATAGCCCACGGAAACCATAGTACGGATTCTGTCTCCTCACCCAATGCATTACAATAATCTGAATAACGATCAACTTCTTCTATCGAATCAATCAACCCATAACGATTTGGTGAAAAATTAAAATGCTGACGCAAATCACGCTCTAATCCATTACACAAATAAGAGTGAAACGAGCCAGAGTCAAATCCCAAAACTTCGTATCCTACTTTTTTTGCTCCCTCTATCCCAGGTGGGTGGTGCTGTAACAACATTTTTTCCACTCCATATGGTTCAGGATTTTTACTGCTGAATAATTCTACATCTTTAAGAAAATCTACTATATACTGTTCAGGTAATCCGATGCTGATGATGCGTATACCAGGTAGATGAATCAAAAAACGCTTTAAAAATTCTTCCACAGTATGTAAATCAGAAAATACTTGAGGAAACAAAACATCACCAGTATTCCTATGTTCTTCTATCCAATGTTCGAATAACTGAAAGTCGTTAAGTGAAAGACCAAGTTGATCCATATAGCGTTCTCTCTTCACTTCAGAATTTCCCCATAAGATACTGGTATTAGGATATTGATTACAGAGACATTCACTCACTGATAGCACGGTTTCCGGAACAATCTTTTCATCCATATAATCTTTTCGGGGTGTTGGCATAACAAGAAAATATCCTGCTGATATGTAATTCAAATGTTCATCTCCTTCTCATACGGGATTGCTATAATACTAACAAAGTATTTGAACTAGTAATAAATCTTTAAGCTGGATTAGTTGAATAGAAGGGAAGCCGAGATATGAATAAAGAACAAGAAATTCTTTTGGTTAAATCATTCTTCGTCAAACGGGTACAAGAGCGTGTACTCCATGAACTGTTTTCGCCTAAAAAACGGGATCAAGCTCTTTATCGACTAGACCATTTGTATAAAAATATGCTCAAAAACGAATACTTAATTGAAATCCCTCCACCCAATTCGTGGCATGAAGATATTTATGATTTATTAAAACAACATGGTGCGCGGGATACCTGTTACTGCTTGTCAGAGAATGAAGTGATCAATGGAAAAGAATTGCCTCTGAAAGAAGCGCTTGAACACGCCGTCGGATTTGGCTTTTCTTCCATTATTTCCTGCATTCCCGGTGAACTGGCTTACTTTGAGGCAGAACAATCATTTGGAGCCCCGCCCCGTTATTTACTGAAGAAACCTAAATATAACTAAAAACACGAAGGAGGACTTGCAGATGTTTTTGATTAGAAACGATCTAATCGACTATTCAGATCAAGAGGAGACGTTAATCTATCCCGATCACTTACAGATTTTTTTATATCGGGATACTGAGGTCATTAAACACCGCTGTGCTTTACTCATCCAACTGGATGAATACGAAGATAAACTATTCAAGCCCACTGAAGTCCTTGAACTCCTTGGTATTTGTGAGGTTCTTTCTCATCGACATTGTTTCCCTCATGAACCATGGAGATTGAAGTCGGCAGACCCTCTCATTCAAGATTTGCATTATTTTTTGCAAAAATTAAAAGGTATGTGTATACAGGCTGTTTATCAAGATCGACTGATTTTTTTCCTAGGATTATCCTGATACTGATTTTTAAGCAATTAATTTATGGATCACTTTCTAGTGAATCAGTCACCCCAAAAACAAATCAACGCGTTCTGGTATACAGACGCGATACACATTCGCTTCAGCAATTCTAAAAATTGATGTAGTTCCATTATTAACTTATTTGATTGATGAATCATCCAAGGTTCGTTTGGATAATAATGTGCCTGATTCACTAACCATGCTTCCTTCGGCGTACAATACCGTTGAATGAGTAGTTCACAAATTCCAATCAGCTCGTTTACTTCTCTTGCTAAAAACAATTTATCAGAATAGGAATCCAAATGAATCAGTAAATCACAACAATCAGAAACGCTGGAGAAGTCTTGAATCAAAAAAATGTGGACACGAATCGGGTAACGGAGAATATCTTTTTCTTCTGGAACTTCTTTTAAGCTCGTACTGATCCCAAACATATTTTTGCCTCCCCTTTCTTTAGGATTTACCGGTTTTGATTTCCCTTACTCATAGTAGTCAATGCCGTCACCTTCAGGCAGAAACGCTTTCACCTTGTCCTCGGTATCAAAACAGGCTTCATTCGAAAACAGATAATAGCCCATGAAATCATGCTCAATCGTAATGAAGGACATCTCTTCCGTCGTGTTAACAACAGGAACAATCATTTCCCTTTTGAAGAACCGTCGCCTGACTATCCTCGATTCAAAAGTCAGGAGATTCTTAAACGACAGGAAGTAAAAATCGTTTGCGGCAGCATACCAGTACGTTTCGTCTAACAGACGTTCCAGTTCGCTAGCATCGTTCACTTGAACGCTATAATAAGGTCTGCGCTTATGCGGTCGAAACTTCGTGTAAGATAACTTCTCCTGCTGAAAAAACGCCTCTACATCCTCATCTGTAAACCTGCCACCAAACGTCACGAAGATTGGGAATCGATTCAGACGTACCAAAAAATGCTTTAATACATCGTTCGAATCAGCTTGGTAATCTCTTTTCTCATCATTCGGAATGCAACCCATCGAATAAATCGATTTGATGCGATCTGATTTATCGATCTCTAGATAGCGGTCCTTGATCATTTTTTTATGATCCGTATGTTTTTCGAGATAGATGTATAGCATAAGACTCCTTCCACGTATCCTACTTGTTCCGCATTCACTAAACGAAACTTCCCGGTGCATCATGGTCCAGTTATTCACGCATGTTGAATACCGACTAGATTTCCAAAGTACGCGATCTTTCCATTGGTACAGAAATGATCGAGCATACCAAACCGTCCATTTACATCACGTGTCATAATAAAGTTATACGGCATGCACAACATGAACTCTGTCATGAAGTTCTCGAGCGTTCGTCGAGTCGAGAGGGCTTTGAGTAATTCGTTGGCAGGAATCCAGAAGTAATTTCTTTTCGGTTCAGCAAATGCAACAAACGATCTTCGAAGACGCCTTGCCAATTCGTATCGGTTAATGTCATCGCATGAATCGAGTCCTCATCATTTAAAACGCCACGGCCGCAAAAAACGACCTCAACCGGGAACGTCGCATACGGTAAGACAGCATCAAAAAAGTTTTCGTACTCCGTACCCGACTCGCTTAGTTCCTCATAGAAGACACCATACATCAAGACACTATCGTTAGTAACGCAAACGATTTCCTGCCCGTGTTTCCGAATGCTGAGAATCGTCTTCGACTCGGCTGACATCCCTAACTGTTCGATTTCGAGTTGATCTAAAAATGTCTCCAGTTGCGACGTTTCTGTCATAATGACATGCGATAAGGCCGTCCAGTCCGATAAATCATAAGTATTGCGGTTCTGTTTCACCGGACGTTCCAACAACTTGACTTCAAAAGGATAGTTATGCTGAGTCACCTGAATTCGGACGAACTCTTGCCAATCGTCATGCGGTAACAGTTCCCGGTAGACATCAATCCATTCACCACTCTGAAATTCCACTTTTGCTCCCCCTAAAACTTGGCTTACCTCACTCCTTAGTACGTTGCAAACCCAAAACCCCATTCACCAATCGCATCGTTCGACTACTCGGGTAATACTGTTAAGTTCTTCCTTGGATGATCGTTGTGATTTTTCCATCTATTTAATCCCACATACAGGTCACACTTTGGTCTACTTCAAGCCGTAAATGAATCAGGGTATTTGCGTTCAGACCTGAGAGAGTCAGAGCACGAGTTTCTCCACCCGTATAAGACAATTCGAAAACGACATCTTTCATCTCTTTTAGTAAAAAGAAAGCCCAGTGAAGATCGTATTCACGCTCATACAAAAGATCCCACAATGCTTCAGTAAAGGCTGTTTCGTCTAACACATACAACTTCATGAATTCATTTTCGTCCAACAGTTGAAACGCGGAAAACACTTTTTCAGTTGGAATTCGCGGTTTTTGAATGATCAAGGAGTAACCTTCTGCAAGCTTCTCAAGTAGTTTTGTTTTACTGTCCGGGATATCCTCTTCCACCACGGTTGAGGGCAGGTTATTGATCTTCAACGGGAGACCCAATTCATATTCAAACGGGTCGTCAAATTTCAAAAGTTCTTCATAAGAATAGGTTGTCTTCATCGATATAGTCCTCTCTAACATCCGTTGTGCTTAAGATTTCTGGTAGGCATATTAAAAATTCTCACCTTCTACTTGAATGGTTACTTCAACAAGCTTAGGCGAGACGCTTTCAATCGCTGGTATTCAATTATTCGAAGTCCGCTTCAAAATCCTATTTACTCAGTTTCCCTTCTCCATTAGACTAGACGATACTTTTTGACAGAGGTATCCAACGATATGATCATGGGTCGTTCTTTCCTCCAAGTCATCGTTTTCAACCAATTCGTCAATCGCTTCCGAAATGACGTTCCACAGTTCCGTATTCTTGTATTGATCGTATGGGGTGTTCATTACTTATTCTCTCCCTGCTTTTCTTGTCGTTCCCGCCACTCTATGAACCCTGCTGTCTCATCTTCTAAAAAGCGCAGCCAAAGTTCATACGTCTGGACGTGTTCCTGCCATTCCTCTATGAACTCGGCCTTTTGAACCGAATCATCGAGTTGATCAATCAACAAATGGGTTTCCTGAAGCGTTTTTGCATCGTCCTCTGTCTCACTTAAATACAAATCTTCATCGAGATGATGAAAGGCGTACCACAGTCCATTTAACAAATGACGCAACATCGTCTCAATCGCCAGTTGTTCCTTTCGGCCGCCGCGGTCAATCGCTGTTTGCAGATACTCAAGACGGTTGTCTTCTTCAAAAGAGAAAATCCCAAACCACCGATATGGTCGTACGTCTTCCGGCAAATCATTCATCCATTGTTTCAGGACAGGCTTCAATAACCTCTCCTTCAGCCGATGAATCAGCAGTTCATGCACATTTTCTTCTCGTTCACATGCGGTCAGCAACCAGTCCGTGAACTGCCGTTGTCGCTGAATGTCCCATACAAGTGCTTCCGCTATGAATTTGTTCATCTGCTGTAAAAACACGTTTCGCAATCCCTGTTGTTTCGCAAGATAAGCGGAACGTAATGATGCGAAGTCTGAACGCTCTTTCTCTTGCAACAATTGCTTTAAAAACGTTGATGGTATGTCTGATCCTCCCGTTTCTCGTCAGATTACGCGTTAAAACGTTGTCTGCTTGTAGTCATGTAGCTCCACAGGAACACGCCCGTTACGACTAACAGACCGGCGTCCAGATATTTTATGTCCGGTACATGTCTGTAACTGATGTTAATCAGGACATAACTGATAAAGCACATCGTTTTGACCCAAAACGGCAGCATTTTTCCGCTCGTCGACATGATGAGGAAGGGTACTGCAAGGATGACCATCACGTACGGAGATATAGTCCAGGGTGTTACAATCGGAATCAATCCCGCTCCGAAAAGTACATACGCAAACCATGTCGCCCTCTTGTGAAACGTCAACTGTTCTTCTTGACTCGGCACCGGATCCGGTGTGATTTCCTGTTGATACCCGTCTGCCTGCTTCTCGGCAATCAGTTCCTTCACGCGGCGTCGGGCTTGATAACGAAACGTAAACCGTTCTTCCGTTTTTTCATCGATATCTTCATCGAGCATCCATGGTTCATTGACTCCAAAAAATGCCTGAACCGTCCGGCCGTCGCGATAAATGGTCCAGGAATACATTAAGCCTTCGATTTGTTTTCTAAGTATGATCATCAGGATATTTCATCTTCCCTTCAGGAACTCTATTTTGCTGGATAAATTGGTTGATCCAGTCTGAAATCATACACCTCTGTCCAGATTTTCAAGAGGGTGTCATTAATAATGACAACGTCCCGTCGCCATTTCACACTTACCTCTCTGCACGGATATTCCCAATAGATACGCCGCTGTTCTTTTGTTTTTTGATCTTCCATGATGCCGAGCATCGCAAATCCCGTCGTCGCACCTCCGCTCGAACGATAAAATCGTAACGTATACTGCTCGTCCGGAGAGGTGACCGTCTTGTATAAATCGCCTTGCGGTACATATTTGATATCTACGGCGAATAATAAAATGTAGATTTGCCAGGCCAAATATCCCGCCAGCAGTATGCCAAGTAGACTGGCGATGATTCTAATTTTTTTCCACACGTTCATTTCCTCTTTTCTTGCTTTTTACCATGACGCACTGATCCCGTACAGCAGTAGAAAGCCACCGGCAAAGCACAGGTAGCCGTACTGTTTGACAGATAAGGAACACAGGAGAAACATCACGACCGATCCAATGATTGAATCTGTTCCGTTAGCCGCGTCCAAAAAAGACGACATCTTCGCTCCTGTCCATGTTGTTTAGACGGCTTCAGGCAACCAAATAATTAGTATAAGTGACAGCACCGTTTTTCGAAAATTGTTTTTCTCCAGACACCATGGCAATAACACCAGTCCGACTAGCGTCATGGCAAGCAATACCAGTCCTAGATTAAAGTAATGCGCTCCCGTTGCTAACGGAATACTCAAAATCCGGAAATCTGCATTCGGAAAATAACCGAGTCGGTTGAAAAACACGTTTCCAAACACACCGCCTACCATCAGCAGGATGGAGATGATTAACATTTTTTTCTTCAATATGAACAGCTCCTATTTAACGTCTATGTATGATTTCTACCATATGTCATCCTAAAACTGTTCCGAACAACACCACAACTAAGGCCATCGTCAGCGACCAGGCGATTGTTTTCCTATTGTTCCCTTCAATTCTTACATACCATAGCGGAAAGATATTCATGACTAGCAAGCCAAAAGACCGGTACAGCTTTTCCTCTGCAGCATCCCACCCAATCCACGCGGTTACACTCACCAGGACCAACAACAAAACGGTCACGCTGATACTGATTGTCCAGACACGACTATATGGTTGCAACCGATTAAACAGAAAAGCCACGACCGTTCCGATACAGACAATCTGACACAAACTATATAAAACAAGCTCCACTTTCATTCCTCCATCTCCGTTCGATATTTCTTTTACGTATTTCAAGGTTAATCGGTTTCGCCTTCAAACAACCGGTCGTCATTAATTTGTGAATATAGAAAAAGCCAGCCTCCATAAATCTGGAGAACCAACTCTTTGCATGTCATACATTCCTTTTTTGATGACTCTTCTCATTTTTACTTTGTAAAGCTCTCAAGAAACTTACTCGCTTCACTGTTAAATTTCCATGTCACACCAAATTGATCAATCAGCATTCCGAAACTGGCCGACCAAGGGGTGTTTGATAAAGGCATGATGACAGTGCCTCCTTCAGAGAGACCGTTAAAAAGAGAGGAATTCACTTCCGGTGTCGCATCGACAATACTGATCAGAATAGAATTCCCTTTATGAATTCCTCCTGTCACCGTTTGCATTGCAGAAGGAACATCTGAAAGCATTAAGGTATTCCCCGCAAATTCAATACGTGACTCCATGATTAACTCTTGATCCTCTTTTCCAAGCGGCATATTAGGGTTCTCTCCTAAAGCATTGAATCGTACTTTCTTAACATCTGTTGCCTGTAACGCTTTTTCATAGAACGTCAATGCTTCTTCTGCTTGACCATCGAATTGTAAATAAGCTACCGTTTTCATTTTTTATCTCCTCCTTTGTTTAATCCAAGTATAATAGGCTATAGGTGACAACGAGGTGTCGTATATAGGAGGACTTCATGAAAAAAATTGAACGGCTCATCTCCATCGTAATGATTCTACTGCAAAAAGAAATAATCTCCGCTTCAGAATTCAGCCGGCTATTCAATGTCTCAAAACGGACGATTCAACGAGACATGGAAGCATTGAGTTATGCAAACATCCCCATCTATGCGCAACATGGTGCTGAAGGTGGATATGCATTGATGGACGAATACAAGTTCGATAAACGGTTAGTAAATCATAATGATTTAGAAAATATCCTGATTTCGTTGGCCGGATACGATCAATTAATAACGAATCCCAACATTCAGATGACGATTCAAAAAATCAAAGCCATGTCTAAAACGCATATCCCATCAAAGCTTGACCTGTCCTTCTATGATTGGTCGGGAAGAGAAGAAATCAAAGAAGACATTACGTTCATGAATCAGGCAATCGAACATCATTGGTTGTTGAAGTTTGACTATATCGATCAGGTTGGACAAAGAACGTGTCGGATCGTAGAACCATATAAACTGCAATTCATCGAGAGGCTTTGGTATCTGGTTGGTTACAGCCGGGAACGAAACGACTACCGTACTTTTAAGTTGACAAGAATGTTAGACATTCAAAAAGCAGGTTTTTTTAAACCAAGATCTGAAGAAGACCTAATAAAAAGCAATGACAAGGCAGCAAAATTAGATATGGTCACGGTGCAACTATTAATTGATGCTCGCGTACGAGATCAATTCATCGAGAGGTATGGAAAAAAATCTGTTACGGAAGTGACGATCCATCACTATTTGGCGAACATTGAATTACCCGAGAGCCCGTTTTCCTATCAGTTCTTAGCCGGTTTGGGAAACATGGTTAAAATTCTAAGTCCACAACATTTCATAGACAACTACTTGGAATTTTTACGAGAAGCTATTGCATCGTACGATTAAGTAT
>Ga0308167_1004409_pt1 | contig 10220 bp, 5 predicted proteins | sample PhyCR1_2_FD_202138 | JGI IMG/M metagenome (GOLD analysis project Ga0308167, IMG submission 202138) | Phyllosphere microbial communities from UC Gill Tract Community Farm, Albany, California, United States - DLSLRC.R1 | ecosystem: Host-associated > Plants > Phyllosphere > Unclassified | place... | reverse complement strand
CCGATAGCGACTTCATGCGGTCGCACAGGCTCGGGCAGAACGGTCGTGCCCATGAGGAAGCGATCGACGTTGGCCGCGGCTGCACGGCCCTCCGCGATCGCCCACACGATGAGGGACTGCCCCCGCCCGGCGTCGCCGGCGACGAAGACACCGGGCACGGTCGACTCGTAGGTGTCATCACGACGGAAGGCACCGCGGTCGGTGACCTGGGGAAGCGTGTCCTCTGTGTAGCCGTCCTGCTCCGGACCGGTGAAGCCCATGGCGATCAGCACGAGGTCTGCGGGGATCTCGCGCTCGGTGCCGCTCTTGGGCACGCGGCGGCCGTCGATGTACTCGGTCTCCGCGACACGCAGAGCACGAACCTCGCCGACGTCGTTGGAGAGGAACTCGACGGTCGAGGCGAGGAAGACGCGCTCACCGCCTTCTTCATGAGCCGAGGAGACCTCGAAGAGCGTCGGCATCATCGGCCATGGCTGGTGTCCCGGACGCTCGGTGCCGGGCTGCTTGCCGATCGCGAGGTTGGTGACGCTGATCGCACCCTGACGGTGTGCGGTTCCGATGCAGTCCGCACCGGTGTCGCCGCCGCCGATCACGATGACGTGCTTGCCTTCGGCGCTGATCTGCTCGGGGACCTTGTCTCCGGCGACCGCATGGTTGGACTCGACGAGGTACTCCATCGCGAAGTGCACTCCGTCGAGGTCACGTCCCGGGATCGACAGGTCACGGGGAACCGTCGATCCGGTGGCGATCACGACGGCGTCGTAGCGGGCGCGGAGATCGGACCACGAGATGTCCTTGCCGATCTCGACTCCGGCACGGAACCTCGTCCCCTCCTCCTGCATCTGGCGCAGGCGGGACTCGAGCTGCCCCTTCTCCATCTTGAAGTCGGGAATGCCGTAGCGCAGCAGACCCCCGATGCGATCGTCTCGCTCGAAGACAGCGACCGTGTGACCTGCACGGGTCAGCTGCTGTGCTGCCGCGAGCCCCGCGGGGCCGGAGCCCACGACGGCGACCGTCTTGCCGGTCAGACGAGCGGGAGGCTGCGGCTCGACCCAGCCCTTGGCGAACGCCTCGTCGATGATCGAGACCTCGATCTGCTTGATCGTGACCGCGGGCTGGTTGATGCCCAGGACGCAGGAGCTCTCGCACGGCGCAGGGCACAGCCGACCGGTGAATTCCGGGAAGTTGTTGGTCGCGTGCAGACGGTCGATCGCCGCCCGCCCTTCTCCGCGCCAGGTCAGGTCGTTCCATTCGGGGATCAGGTTGCCCAGCGGGCAGCCCTGATGGCAGAACGGCACACCGCAGTCCATGCATCGCCCGGCCTGACGCTTCAGGACCGCCTGATCGCCGGCCTCGTAGACCTCTTTCCAGTCCATGATGCGCACGGGCACAGGACGACGCTTCGGAAGCTCACGCTCAGTGACCTTCAGAAAACCTTTGGGATCAGCCACCGGTCACCTCCAGGATGCGGTTCCAGACGATGTCGCCGTCGGGGTCGATGCCCTCGGCGACTGCTTCTTCGCGCATGCTGCGCACTGCGGCGTAGTCCCGCGGAAGCACCTTCGTGAACTGGCCTGCGGTCTCATCGAACCGCGCCAGGATGTCGGAGCCGAGCGGCGAGGCCGTGCGCTCCACGTGTGCGACGATCAGGCTGCGCAGCACTTCGAGGTCGGCACGGTCGAGCGGCTCGAGCCTGAGCTCTCCGCTGCCGAGCGACTGGGCGTTGATCTTGGCGCTGTCGAGCGAGTGGATGTAAGCGACTCCCCCGGACATGCCGGCGCCGAGGTTGCGACCCGTCGAGCCGAGGATCACAGCGACTCCACCGGTCATGTACTCGAGCGCATGGTCGCCCACGCCCTCGACGACCGCCGTGGCACCGGAGTTGCGGACGAGGAATCGCTCGCCCACGACGCCGGAGAGGAACATGGTTCCCGACGTGGCTCCGTATCCGATGACGTTGCCGGCGATCACGTTCTCGTGCGGCGCGATGGCAGAGCCCCGAGCCGGACGGATCGAGATGTCGCCGCCCGAGAGCCCCTTGCCGACGTAGTCGTTCGCGTCGCCTTCGAGGCGCAGCACGATGCCGGAGGGAAGGAACGCTCCCAGCGACTGACCCGCCGTTCCGTGCAGCGTGACGTCGATGGTGCCGCTGGGAAGGCCCGCGGCGCCGTGGCGCGACGTGACCTGGTGACCCAGCATCGTGCCGACGGCCCGCTCGGTGTTGGCGATGGGCAGCTCGACCACGACCGGCTCTCCGTTGAGGAGGGCGGGCTTCGCGATGTCGATGAGCTGCACGTCGAAGTGCTTCTCGAGCTCGTGATCCTGGGTGCGGCGGCTGCGACGCGGCTCGCTCGCGGGGAACGCGGGGCCCTCGAGCACAGGGCTCAGGTCGAGACCCTCCGCCTTCCAGTGCTGCAGGGCCGCGTTCGCCTCGATGAGCTCTGCACGCCCCACGATCTCGTCGATCGAGCGGAACCCGAGCTCCGCCAGGATCTCGCGGACCTCCTCGGCGATGAACTCCATGAAGTTCACGACGAACTCCGGCTTGCCCGTGAAGCGCTCGCGCAGCACCGGGTTCTGCGTCGCGACGCCCACCGGGCAGGTGTCGAGGTGGCAGACCCGCATCATGATGCACCCGCTCACGACCAGCGGGGCGGTGGCGAAACCGAACTCCTCGGCGCCGAGCAGGGCGCCGATGATGACATCGCGTCCGGTCTTCAGCTGGCCGTCGACCTGCACCACCACGCGGTCGCGCATGCCGTTCAGCATGAGCGTCTGCTGCGTCTCGGCGAGGCCGAGTTCCCAGGGCGTTCCCGCGTGCTTGAGGGAGTTCATCGGGCTCGCGCCCGTGCCGCCGTCATGGCCGGACACCAGGATGACGTCACTGAGCGCCTTCGCGACACCCGCGGACACTGCGCCGATACCCGACTGGCTGACCAGCTTCGTGTGGATCCGCGCCTCGGGGTTGGCCCGCTTCAGGTCGAAGATGAGCTGCTTCAGATCTTCGATCGAGTAGATGTCGTGATGCGGCGGCGGCGAGATGAGGCCGACGCCGGGCGTGCCGCCGCGTGTGCGCGCGACCCAGGGGTAGACCTTCTGCGGAGGCAGCTGACCGCCCTCGCCGGGCTTGGCGCCCTGGGCGAGCTTGATCTGGATGTCGTCGGCTTCGGTGAGGTACAGGCTCGTGACTCCGAAGCGTCCTGACGCGACCTGCTTGATCGCACTGCGGCGTTCGGGATCGAGCAGACGGTCGGTGTCCTCGCCGCCCTCGCCGGTGTTCGACTTGCCGCCGAGCCGGTTCATCGCGATCGCGAGAGTCTCGTGCGCCTCTTTCGAGATCGAGCCGTAGCTCATGGCGCCCGTCGAGAAGCGCTTCACGATCGCGGAGACCGGTTCGACCTCATCGAGCGGCACCGGCTTGCGGGTGCCGGTGCGCAGCGTGAACATCCCGCGGAGCGTCTTGAGCTCCGCCGCCTGGTCGTCGACCATCTTCGTGTACTCGCGGAAGATGTCGTAGCGGCGCTCGCGCGTCGCGTGCTGCAGCTTGAACACCGTCTCGGGGTTGAAGAGATGCGGTGAGCCGTCACGGCGCCACTGGTATTCACCACCGGTCCACAGTCGCTCGTGCGCACGAGCGGCTTCGTCCTCGGGATAGGCGTAGTCGTGGCGAGCCTGGTTCTCGATGAAGATCTCTTGGATGCCGATTCCGCCGAGCTTCGACTCGGTGCGCGTGAAGTACTTGTCGATGAACTCCTCGCTCAGGCCGACGGCCTCGAAGACCTGGGCCCCGGCGTACGACGACACGGTCGAGATGCCCATCTTCGACATGATCTTCAGGACGCCCTTGCCGAGCGCGTAGATCAGGTTGCGGACGGCCTTCTCGGGGCTGATGCCCGTGATGTATCCGGTGCGCACGAGATGCTCGACCGTCTCCATCGCGAGATACGGGTTGACCGCCGAGGCGCCGTATCCGATCAGGGTCGCGACGTGGTGCACCTCGCGCACATCGCCGGCTTCGACGATCAGTCCGACCTTCATGCGGTTCTCGCGGCGGATCAGGTGGTGATGGATCGCAGAGACCATGAGCAGCGACGGGATCGGGGTCAGATCCTTGTTCGAGTCGCGGTCCGACAGGATGACGAACTCGGCACCCTGTTCGATGGCCTCGTCGACCTCGTCGCACATCTCGGTGAGACGCTTCTCGAGCGTGTTCGACCCGGCGTCGAAGTGGTAGAGACCCTTGATCGTCACGCTCGAGCGATCCGGAAGCGCCTTGTCGATGTGGCGGATCTTCGCGAGCTCGTCGTTGTCGATGACGGGGAAGTCGAGCGACACGGTGCGCGTGTGGTCCGGGCCCCACGTGAGCAGGTTGCTCTCGGGGCCGAGACCCAGCTTGAGGCTCGTGACGACCTCTTCGCGGATCGAGTCGAGCGGCGGGTTGGTGACCTGCGCGAACTGCTGCGTGAAGTAGTCGAAGAGCAGACGCGGGCGCTTGCTGAGCACCGCGATCGGAGTGTCCGATCCCATGGCACCGAGGGGCTCGACGCCGGTCTGACCCATCGGGGTCAGCAGCAGACGCACCTCTTCTTCGGTGTAGCCGAAGGTGCGCTGACGCCGGGTGATGGAAGCCGGCGGGTGCACGATGTGCTCACGCTCGGGAAGGTCGGCGAGACGGACGGATCCGGCATCCAGCCATTCCTGCCACGGGTGCAGGGTCGCGAGGTCGCGCTTGATCTCGTCGTCCTCGATGATGCGCTGCTGCGAGGTGTCGACGAGGAACATCTTGCCCGGCTGCAGGCGTCCTCGACGCTTGATCCGCTCGGGCTCGAAGGTGAGCACGCCGGTCTCCGAACCGATGACGATCAGGCCGTCGGTCGTCTCGGTCCAGCGCCCTGGGCGCAGACCGTTGCGGTCGAGGGTCGCTCCGACCACGGTGCCGTCGGTGAAGATGAGGGCGGCCGGGCCGTCCCACGGCTCCATCTGGTTCGAGTGGTACTCGTAGAACGAGCGCAGCTCGGGCGAGATGTCCGACTGCTTCTCGTAGGCCTCCGGCACCATCATCATGATGGCGTGCGGCAGGCTGCGACCCGTGAGCGTGAGCAGCTCAAGCACTTCGTCGAACGACGCGGAGTCGCTGGCGCCGTCGGTGCAGATCGGCAGCAGAGGTGCCATGTCTCCGAGCAGCTCGGACTCGAGCTGCGACTGACGCGCACGCATCCAGTTGCGGTTTCCGCCGACCGTGTTGATCTCACCGTTGTGCGCGAGCATGCGCAGCGGTTGAGCCAGCGGCCAGGACGGGAACGTGTTGGTCGAGTAGCGCGAGTGCACGACGGCGAGCTCCGACATGAAGCGCTCGTCCTGCAGGTCGGGGTAGAAGGGCTCGAGCTGGAGCGTCGTGACCATTCCCTTGTAACCGAGCGTGCGCGCGGACAGCGAGACGAAGTACGCCCCCAGCTCGTGGCCGGCGCGCTTGCGCAGGCGGTAGGCGACGCGGTCGAGCGCGATCCCGGTGAGCGGCGCGTCGGAGTGGGTCGCTCCCCCGGCGCTCACGAAGAGCTGCTCGAAGGCGGGTCGGGCTTCGTCGGCGAGCTTGCCGAGGTTGTCGTTGACCGTCGGCACCTCGCGCCAGCCGAGGACGCGCAGGCCTTCGGCGCGGGCGATCTTCTCGATACCGGCCTTCTGCTGACGGCGCTCGCTGGAATCGCGCGGGAGGAATGCCAGACCCGCGGCGTACTCGCCGACCGGGGGCAGTTCGAAATCTGTGACCGCGCGCAGGAACGCGTCCGGCATCTGGGTCAGGATGCCTGCGCCGTCACCCGTGCCGGCATCCGAGCCGATCGCACCGCGGTGCTCGAGGTTGCGCAGCGCCTCGAGCGCCAACGCGATGATGTCGTGGCCGGCTTCGCCACGAAGTGTCGCGACCATGGCGAGGCCGCAGGCGTCCTTCTCGAACGCCGGGTTATACATGCCCTGCTTCGGGGGGTAAGCGCCGGAAGCGCCGTAGGGAGGCTGAAAATACACCAGTACCGTCCTCAGATCTGCAGCTGACCCGGGGGCGTCATTGGCCGGGTGGATGTGATGGGGTCCGCACGGACCGGTCGGCTATCGAGCACCTTCCGTGTCCGTGGGAGCGGTGCTTGTGGCGCTGGCTCCTGCGGCGACTTCTTCGGACGGAGGCTCACTCAGGTCCACGAAGTCGGAGGGATTGTTCTGCGATTCTACATCAGCGTCCAGGTCGGTCCGGCCGCGACCGGGCTGGTACGGCGACGGCTCGAGTCCGGGGTGACGGCGTGACTGCACGATGAGGATCGCAAGGCCGACGACGATGCCGATGATCGCAGCCCAGACGTTGCTGCGCAGGCCGAGGAAGATCTCGCTCGGATCGATGCGGATCGACTCCCAGACCACACGGCCGGCGCTGTACCAGATGAGGTAGATCGCGAAGAGCCTGCCCCACTGGAACGCGGTCGCCTTGCGGCTCAGCCACAGCAGAACGATGACGCCGAGACCGTTCCACAGCACCTCGTAGAGGAAGGTCGGGTGGAAGAGCGTGCCCTCGGGAAGCCCAGGGGGGAATGCGGAATTGTCGGCGGGGATCTCGAGACCCCACGGCAGGTCGGTGGGGAGTCCGTAGAGCTCCTTGTTGAACCAGTTGCCGAAGCGGCCCATGGCCTGCGCGAGCAGGAGTCCGGGCGCCAGCGCGTCGGCGAAGGTCCAGAAGCGGATGCCGGTCCAGCGGCAGCCGAGGTATGCACCGACGGCTCCACCGATGAGGGCGCCGAAGATGGCGATGCCACCCTCCCAGATAGCCCAGACGGAGCCGGGCTCGAACGGGTTCCAGGTGTTCCTGCCCTCGCCGAAGTAGAAGTTCGGGTGCGTGAGCACGTGGAAGATGCGCGCGCCGATGATCGCCAGCGGAACGGCGAGGATCGAGATGTCGATCACGACCCACGGCTCTGCCCCGCGCCTCGTGAGGCGGTGGTTGGTCAGCAGCACCGCGGCGATGATGCCGGCGATGATGCAGAGCGCGTAGAAGTGGATCCGTAGCGGCCCGAGGTCGATGTAGGAGACCGGGGGGCTCGGGATGCTGGCGAGCACGCCGCCGAAGGTGCTGTGAAGCGCGAGGGACATGAGTGCGATTCTAGTTCTCGTGTGTGGGGCGTGCCGACGACGTGCCGACTGCCAGGTTTCGGGTGACCTCTGCGAGCGCGGGGATGCCGCCGTCGCGGAGAGCGCGGACCAGCGCGGTGCCGACGATCGCGCCGTCCGCGTATTCGGAGACCCCGGCGATCTGCTCGGCGGTCGAGATGCCGATGCCGACGCAGGCGCGGACATCGCCGTGCTCGCGCAGGCGGCCGACCAGGGTGCGCGCAGCCCGGTCGAGCTCGGTGCGCTCACCGGTGATGCCCATGGTCGAGACGGTGTAGACGAAGCCGGTCGATGACTTCACGACCAGCCCGAGGCGTTCGTCCGACGAGGTGGGAGCTGCGAGGAAGACACGGTCGAGACCGGTGCGCTCACTCGCTGCTATCCACTCCCCCGCGACCTCCGGGGTGATGTCGGGGGTGATGAGCCCGGCGCCGCCGGCTGCGAGCAGGTCGTCGGCGTATCGATCGACGCCGTACTGGAACACGGGGTTCCAGTACGTCATGACCAGCACCGGCACGTCTGTCGCGGCGGTGATCGCGCGCACAGCGGTGAAGAGGTCCTTCATCTTGAACCCGTTCGCGAGCGCCGCGGTGGTCGCCTCCTGGATCACCGCGCCGTCCATCACCGGGTCGCTGTAGGGCGGGCCGAGCTCGATGATGTCGACGCCGTTCTCAGCGAGTGCGATGGCTGCCTGAATGCTGGTCTCGAGGTCGGGGAACCCGACCGGGAGGTATCCGACGAACGCGCTGCGGCCGGCCTCGTGTGCTGCGGCTATCGCCTGTTCCACGCGGCTCACAGTTCCGGCTCCCCCTTCGACGCGGCTGCCTCGGCGTCGCTCTCGTCCTCGACGTCGTGCGCGAGCGCCTCGGCGTCGTAGAGGTCGAAGTACCGAGCAGCCGTGTCCATGTCCTTGTCGCCGCGGCCGGAGAGGCAGATGGCGAGCACGGCGTCGGGCCCCAGGTCACGGCCCAGGCGCAGAGCCCCCGCAAGGGCGTGCGCCGACTCGATCGCCGGGATGATGCCCTCGGTGCGGCTCAGCAGGCGCAGTGCCTGCATGGCCTCGTCGTCGGTCGCAGGGATGTACTCGGCGCGGCCGATGTCGGCGAGCCAGGAGTGCTCAGGACCGACGCCCGGGTAGTCGAGGCCGGCGGAGATCGAGTGGGATTCGACCGTCTGACCGTCTTCGTCCTGCAGCACGTAGGTCTTGGCGCCGTGCAGGATGCCGGGGCGCCCACGCTCGATCGATGCGGCATGCCGCGGAGTGTCGACGCCGTCTCCGGCGGCCTCGACGCCGTAGAGCTTCACGCCCTCGTCGTCGAGGAAGGCATCGAACATGCCGATCGCGTTCGAGCCGCCTCCGACGCAGGCGATGACCGCGTCGGGCAGACGTCCGACCTCGGCGAGGAGCTGCTGTCGCGCCTCCTCGCCGATGATCTTCTGGAAGTCCCGGACCATCGCGGGGAAAGGATGCGGGCCTGCAGCGGTGCCGAAGATGTAGTTGGTGGTCTCGACCGACGCGACCCAGTCGCGGTAGGCGTCGTTGATCGCATCCTTCAGGGTGCGCGAACCCGAGGTGACGGCGACGACCTCTGCGCCGAGCAGTCGCATCCGAGCGACGTTCAGCGCCTGGCGCTCCGTGTCGACCTCACCCATGTAGATCGTGCACTCGAGACCGAAGAGGGCGGCAGCCGTCGCCGTGGCGACGCCGTGCTGACCCGCGCCCGTCTCGGCGATCACGCGCTTCTTGCCGAGACGTTTCGTCAGCAGCGCCTGACCGAGCACGTTGTTGATCTTGTGCGATCCGGTGTGGTTGAGATCCTCGCGCTTGAGGAAGACGCGCGCACCACCGGCGTGCTCGGCGAACCGCGCGACCTCGGTGAGCGGAGACGGGCGGCCGGCGTACGAGCTGAGCAGAGACGCCAGCTCGGCGCGGAACGCCGGGTCGACGATCGCATCGGCATACGCGGCTGAGAGCTCGTCGATCGCGGCGATCAGCGACTCGGGCATGTATCGCCCGCCGTACTCGCCGAACAGGGGACCATGCTGATCTCGCAGGCTCATCACGCCTCCAGGAAGCTCTTGAGAGTGGCGACCGGGTCGCCCGTGACGAGCGCCTCCCCGATCAGGACGACATCAGCACCCGCGGAGCGGTAATGCGTGACGTCTGCAGGTGTGAGGACCGCGGACTCGGCGATCTTGACGGCTGAGTCCGGGATGCGGTCGACGAGACGGCCGAAGAGGTCGCGGTCGAGCTCGAGTGTCGTCAGATCGCGGGCGTTGACGCCGATCAGCGGCGCACCGAGATCGATCGCCACCTCGAGCTCGTCGGCCGAGTGGGTCTCGACCAGCGGAGTCATGCCGAGCTCCGTGATGAAGCCGAACAGATCACGGAGCACGTGCGGATCGAGTCCGGCGACGATGAGCAGCACGAGGTCGGCACCGGCTGCTCGGGCTTCGAGCACCTGGTAGCGGTTCGCGATGAAGTCCTTGCGCAGCACAGGCAGCGACACCCGGGCCGTGACGGCCTCGAGATCGGCGAGACTGCCGCCGAATCGACGCTCCTCGGTCAGGACGCTGATCGCAGACGCACCGCCCGTCTCATACAGGGAAGCCTGCAGTGCCGGGTCGGGGATCTCGGCGAGAGCACCCCGCGACGGACTCGCGCGCTTCACCTCGGCGATGATCTTCACGCGCTCAGCGGGAGCGAGGAACGCGAGCGCGTCCTTGGCGGCGGGGCGTGCGAGAGCGTCGCGCTCGACGTCGGCCAGAGGCCGGGTCAGAGCACGACGTTCAGCGTCTGCGACTGCGCCGGCCGTGAGGTCGGCGAGCACCATTAGTGCGCCTTCGGCGAGTACTTGGGGCCCTTCACGCCGTAGCCGGCCCTCGACAGCAGCCAGCCCACCAGCGCACCGATCGGGATGATCGCGGCGCCCACCCAGATCAGCGCGACCCAGACGGGGCTGAACTCGGCGAGGCAGAACGCCAGCGTGCCGATCGTGAAGCCGGCGAGCATGATGATGACGCCCGTCCATGCGGCAGGCGAGTGTCCGTGGCCGGGGTCAGCGATCGGG
>Ga0308167_1004408_pt1 | contig 10222 bp, 7 predicted proteins | sample PhyCR1_2_FD_202138 | JGI IMG/M metagenome (GOLD analysis project Ga0308167, IMG submission 202138) | Phyllosphere microbial communities from UC Gill Tract Community Farm, Albany, California, United States - DLSLRC.R1 | ecosystem: Host-associated > Plants > Phyllosphere > Unclassified | place... | reverse complement strand
GTGGTCTCGTTGAAGCCCGCCTTCCTCCTGGACGGGTTGAACGCGGTGCACTCCGAGTTCGTCCGGATCTCCTTCACCAAGACGGAGAACCCCAACAAGCCGGGCCCGGTGCTCATCACCGGTCAGACCTCGCAAGAGTCACCGGCGACGGACGGATACCGGTACCTGCTGCAGCCCAATCTCCTGCTGCGGTAAGCGCAACAGCCGAACACTGCGCTGACGCGCCACCCCTGCATCAGCGCGACGACGAACAGAAGAGGAAATCATGCACATCGGTCTTGTCGGCCTCGGTCGCATGGGCAACAACATGCGTGCCCGTCTCCGCAACGCAGGCATCGAGGTCACCGGGTACGACGCCAACCCCGCCGTCTCCGATGTCGCCAGCCTCGCCGAACTCGCGACCGCTCTGCCCGAGGGCAAGAAGCTCGTGTGGGTCATGGTCCCGCACGGCAAGATCACCGACGACGTGATCACCGAGCTGGCCGGCGTCCTCGGCGAGGGCGACCTCGTCATCGACGGTGGCAACTCGAAGTGGCTCGACGACACCCGTCACGCCGAGGAGCTCGGCGCGAAGGGCATCCGCTACATGGACGCCGGTGTGTCCGGTGGCGTGTGGGGCAAGGACAACGGCTACGGCCTCATGGTCGGTGGCGACGCCGCGGACGTCGAGTTCGCGATGCCGGTCTTCGACGCGCTCCGTCCCGAGGGTCCCCGTGAAGAGGGCTTCTCGCACGCCGGCGGCATCGGTGCTGGTCACTACGCGAAGATGGTCCACAACGGCATCGAGTACGCCATCATGCAGGCGTACGGCGAGGGCTACGAGCTGCTCGAGGCCAAGGACATCATCACCGACGTCCCCGCCGTCTTCGCCGGTTGGCAGCGCGGGACGGTCGTCCGCTCCTGGCTGCTCGACCTGCTCGTCCTCGCCATCAACGAGGACCCGAAGCTCGACGAGCTCGAGGGCTACGTGGACGACTCGGGTGAGGGCCGTTGGACCCTCGAAGAGGCGATCGAGCTCGCCGTGCCGATGCCCGCGCTCTCCGCCGCGATGTTCGCGCGCTTCGTCTCGCGTCAGGGCAGCGAGTCCCCGACGATGAAGGCCGTCGCGGCGCTCCGCAACCAGTTCGGCGGCCACGCCGTCAAGAAGGCGTAGTTCAGGTAACCACCTGAGCTCGTCTCGGCCCGCGTGCACGTCGACCACCTGCAACTCACCGACTTCCGGAACTACCGGGAGGCGGAGGTCGACCTCGCACGCGGGCCGAACCTGTTCGTCGGGCGGAACGGACAGGGCAAGACCAACCTGGTCGAGTCGATCGGGTACCTGTCGACCCTGGGTTCCCACCGGGTACCGACGGACGCCGCGCTCGTCCGACAGGGATGCGACTCCGCGATCGTCCGGGCACGGCTCCGGCACGAGGACCGCAGCATCCTCGCCGAGGTGCAGATCAACCGCACGGGGTCGAACCGTGCGCAGGTGAACCGAGCGGCGATCAAGCCGCGCGAGCTTCCGCGCTACTGCACGAGCGTGCTCTTCGCCCCGGAGGACCTCGCGCTCGTGCGCGGTGAACCGGCCGGACGTCGCCGGATGCTCGACGAGCTGCTCGGACAGATCGCACCCCGGATGCAGGGTGTGCTCGTGGACTACGACCGGACGCTCCGGCAGCGGAACACCCTGCTCAAGTCGGCCCGGGCGACGGGCTCGAAGGCCGGCGCCCTCTCGACGCTCGACGTCTGGGACGAGCGTCTCGTGGCCTTCGGCGCCGAGGTCATCGCCGCCCGCGACCACCTCACCCGCCGGCTCGCGCCGTTCGTCACCGAGGCCTACGCGACGGTCGCCGGCGAACGACACGAGGCGTCGATCGCCGGGGTGCTGAGCGTCCGCGGTGGTGACCCCGAGGACGCCGCCGCGACCGATCCGGTGCTCGGGACGCCCGACGAACCGGTCACCGTCGCCGCGGCTGCCGAGGCCTTCCGGGCAGCGCTCGAACGCCGCCGCCGTGACGAGCTCGACCGCGGGCTGACGCTCGTGGGGCCGCACCGGGACGACGTCTTGTTCCAGCTGAACGGGTTACCAGCCCGCGGCTACGCCAGTCACGGCGAGTCCTGGTCCTTCGCGCTCGCGATCAAGTTGGCGAGTGCCGCGGTGCTCCGCGCCGAGTCGTCCCTCGGTGACCCGATCATCATCCTCGACGACGTGTTCGCGGAGCTCGACGAGTCGCGACGCGAGCGCCTGGCGAACGCGGTCGCGGACTACGAGCAGGTGCTCATCACCGCCGCGGTGTTCGGGGACGTGCCCGCGCAGCTCGCTGCCCACACCGTGCACATCCAGGCCGGCACCATCGTCGAACCCTCCGATCACGGGAACCAGGTTCCGGACAGCGGCGCGCCCGCGGGAGCGGACGCCTGATGCCCCGCCCCTGGAAGCCGACCGAGCCCGCCCGCGTCTACCGTCACCTCCGCGCGGTGTTCGGCGACCCCTCGCTCCGCACCGTCGACGCACGCCGCCGTCGGTCCCGGGAACTCGAGGCCGACTCCGTCCCGTACGGTCGTGGCCGTGAACCCAGGGGCCTCGGCGACGTCGTCGGGTCGCTGGCCCAGGAGCTCGGCTGGACCGAACCACTCGCCCGTTCCGAACTGTTCGTCGACTGGCCCGCCGTGGTCGGCGACGAGCTCGCGAAGCACTCCCGGCCGATGACGATCGAGGACGGAGCGCTCGTCATCCGCTGCGACTCGACGGCGTGGGCCACGCAGCTCCGGCTCATGCGTGCGACCGTCACGACGACCATCGCGGAACGGCACCCGGAGGCCGGGGTGCAGTCGATCCGGGTTTCCGGCCCCGACGCCCCCACCTGGAAACGCGGTCCCAGGACCGTCCAGGGGCGCGGTCCCCGCGACACCTACGGCTAGGCCGACGAATTCGTCTCCTGGTGGCGAAAAAGCCCGTCCAGCGGCCGTCAGAACCCTCGAACGAGGGGTCGCTGCGGTAGACTGACAGGTGCAGTGCGCGGGTGTTCCGTGCGCAGGCAGGAGCCCTCTCGACATGACATCAGAATCTGACGACGCCACGAAGACCACGCAGAGCGAACCGTCCTACGGCGCAGACCAGATTCAGGTGCTGGAGGGGCTCGAGGCCGTCCGCAAGCGCCCGGGCATGTACATCGGGTCGACGGGGCCCCGCGGTCTCCACCACCTGGTCTACGAGATCGTGGACAACTCGGTCGACGAAGCCCTCGCCGGCTACTGCGACACCATCGGCATCACCATCCGCGAGGACGGTGGCATCCGCGTCGTCGACAACGGCCGCGGCATCCCGGTGAGCACCCACCCGACCGAGGGCGTCTCGACCCTCCAGGTCGTGCTCACGGTCCTGCACGCCGGCGGCAAGTTCGGCGGCGGCGGGTACGCGGTGTCCGGCGGTCTGCACGGCGTGGGCTCCTCCGTCGTCAACGCGCTGAGCACCGAACTCGACGTCGAGGTCGCGCGCGACGGGCACGTCTGGCGCCAGAGCTACACCGACGGCGTCCCGGTGGCCCCCGTGGCCGAGGGCGAGGAGACCGACCGCACCGGCACCACCATCACCTTCTGGCCGAACGCCGACATCTTCGAGACCGTCGAGTTCGACTACGAGACCTTGCGCACGCGCTTCCAGCAGACGGCGTTCCTCAACAAGGGGCTCAAGATCGAGCTGCGAGACGAGCGCGTCCCGGCCGAGGGCGAAGAAGCCCGGCACGACGTCTTCCACTACGAGCGCGGCCTCATCGACTACGTCGAGTACCTCAACGCCCAGAAGAAGGCGGACAAGGTCCACGACGACGTCATCTCGATCGAGTCCGAGGACACCGAGCGCCACATCGCGCTCGAGATCGCGATGCAGTGGAACACCTCCTACCAGGAGAGCGTGCACACCTTCGCGAACACGATCAACACGCACGAGGGCGGCACCCACGAAGAGGGCTTCCGCGCCGCGCTGACCTACCTGGTCAACAAGTACGCGCGTGAGAACAAGATCATCAAGGAGAAGGACGACAACCTCACGGGCGACGACATCCGTGAAGGGCTTACCGCCGTCATCTCGATCAAGCTCGGCGAACCGCAGTTCGAGGGCCAGACGAAGACCAAGCTCGGCAACACCGAGGCCAAGGGCTTCGTGCAGAAGGTCGTCGGCACCGAACTCGCCGACTGGTTCGACCGCAACCCGACGCAGGCACGCGACGTCATCCGCAAGGCGATCCAGGCGTCGCAGGCCCGTCTCGCCGCGCGCAAGGCCCGCGAGACCACCCGCCGCAAGGGCCTGCTCGAGTCCGGCGGCATGCCGGGCAAGCTCAAGGACTGTCAGTCGAAGGACCCGACGGTCTCCGAGATCTTCATGGTCGAGGGTGACTCCGCCGGCGGTTCCGCCGTGCAGGGCCGGAACCCGCTGACCCAGGCGATCCTGCCCCTGCGCGGCAAGATCCTGAACGTCGAGAAGGCCCGGCTGGACCGCGCGCTCGCGAACCAGGAGATCCAGTCGATGATCACGGCGTTCGGCGCCGGCATCGGCGAGGACTTCGACCCGGACAAGGCCCGGTACCACAAGATCGTGCTCATGGCCGATGCCGACGTCGACGGCCAGCACATCACGACACTGCTCCTGACGCTGCTCTTCCGCTACATGCGGCCGCTCATCGAGCGCGGGTACGTCTACCTCGCGCAGCCGCCGCTGTACCGCCTGAAGTGGTCGAACGCCGCGCACGAGTACGTGTTCAGCGACCGCGAGCGTGACGCGCTGCTGCAGGCCGGCATCGCGGCGGGCAAGCGGATCCCGAAGGACAACGGCATCCAGCGCTACAAGGGTCTCGGCGAGATGGACTACAAGGAGCTCTGGGACACCACGATGAACCCGGACACCCGCACCCTGCTGCAGGTGACGCTCGAGGACGCCGCCGCCGTGGACAGCGTGTTCGCCACGCTCATGGGCGAGGACGTCGAGTCGCGTCGTCAGTTCATCCAGCAGAACGCCAAGGACGTCCGCTTCCTCGACATCTAACGGACAGGAGGCGCGGCACCGGTCGCGCACTCCCGTCCCGACCACCTGCGGTCGCGCCCGGCGCGACGATGCGAACCACAGCCTCCCGGCTGTCCAGAAAGGGAACGAAGCCACATGGCTGACGACAACGAGAACGGCGCCGACGAGCAGCCCGAGATCGTCCACGGCGACAGCGGGGACATCGTGGTCTCCGGCGACCGCATCTCCCAGGTCGACCTGCAGCTCGAGATGCAGCGGTCCTACCTCGACTACGCGATGAGCGTCATCGTGGGCCGCGCCCTGCCCGAGGTCCGCGACGGCCTCAAGCCGGTGCACCGCCGCGTCATCTACGCCATGTTCGACGGCGGGTACCGTCCCGACCGCGCGTTCTCGAAGTGCTCGCGCGTCGTCGGCGACGTCATGGGCCAGTTCCACCCGCACGGCGACACGGCGATCTACGACACCCTCGTCCGCCTGGTGCAGCCGTGGTCGCTCCGGTACCCGCTGGCCCTCGGCCAGGGCAACTTCGGGTCGCCGGGCAACGACGGCGCCGCCGCCCCGCGGTACACCGAGACGAAGATGGCCCCGCTCGCCATGGAGATGGTGCGGGACATCGACGAGGACACCGTCGACTTCCAGGACAACTACGACGGTCGCACGCAGGAGCCGTCGATCCTGCCGTCGCGGTTCCCGAACCTGCTCGTCAACGGGTCGGTCGGCATCGCCGTCGGCATGGCGACGAACATCCCGCCGCACAACCTGCGCGAGGTCGCCGAGGGCGCGAAGTGGGCGCTCGAACACCCGGACGCAACGCGTGAGGAACTGCTCGCGGCGCTCATGCAGCGGATCAAGGGCCCGGACTTCCCGACCGGCGCGCAGATCCTCGGCACCAAGGGGATCCAGGACGCGTACCGCACGGGTCGCGGCTCGATCACCATGCGGGCCGTGGTCAACGTCGAGGAGATCCAGGGCCGGACCTGCCTCGTCGTCACGGAGCTGCCGTACCAGGTCAACCCGGACAACCTGGCGATCCGCATCGCCGAGGGCGTGAAGGACGGCAAGCTCGCCGGCATCGCGGACATCCGCGACGAGACCTCCGGTCGGACGGGCCAGCGCCTGGTCATCGTGCTGAAGCGCGACGCCGTCGCCAAGGTCGTGCTGAACAACCTGTACAAGCACACGCAGTTGCAGGAGAACTTCGGCGCGAACATGCTCGCGATCGTCGACGGCGTGCCCCGCACGCTCGCGCTCGACGGGTTCGTCACGGCGTGGGTCGACCACCAGATCGACGTCATCGTCCGCCGCACCCGCTTCCGCCTGCGCGAAGCCGAGAAGCGTGCGCACATCCTGCGCGGCTACCTCGCGGCACTCGACGCGCTGGACGAGGTCATCGCGCTCATCCGTCGATCGCCCGACGTGGAAGAGGCCCGCACCGGCCTGATGGACCTGCTGTCCGTGGACGAGATCCAGGCACGCGCCATCCTCGAGCTCCAGCTCCGGCGCCTGGCTGCGCTCGAGCGGCAGAAGATCCACGACGAGGCCGAGGAGCTCGAGCGGAAGATCGCCGACTTCAACGACATCCTCGGGTCGGAGAGCCGGCAGCGCACGATCGTCGGCGAGGAACTCGACGAGATCGTCGGACGCTTCGGCGACGACCGCCGGACCGAGATCCTGCTCGGCTACGACGGCGACATGTCGATCGAGGACCTCATCCCCGAAGAGGAGATGGTCGTCACGATCACCCGCGGCGGGTACGTCAAGCGGACCCGCAGCGACAACTACCGCTCGCAGCACCGCGGCGGTCGCGGTGTCCGCGGCGCGCAGCTCCGCGCGGACGACGTCGTCGAGCACTTCTTCGTCACGACGACGCACCACTGGCTGCTGTTCCTCACCGACCAGGGCCGGGTCTACCGTGCCAAGGCGTACGAGCTGCAGGAGGGCGGCCGCGACGCGAAGGGCCAGCACGTCGCGAACCTGCTCGCGATGCAGCCGGACGAGCAGATCCAGCAGGTCCTCGACATCCGTGACTACGAGGCAGCCCAGTACCTCGTGCTCGCCACGGAACAGGGTCTCGTGAAGAAGACGGCGCTCACCGAGTACGACACGAACCGTACGGGCGGCATCATCGCGATCAACCTGCGCGACGGCGACAAGCTCCGCCAGGCGCTGCTCGTCGACGAGACCGACGACCTGCTCCTCGTGTCGAAGCACGGCATGTCGCTCCGGTTCACCGCCTCGAACGACGCGCTCCGGCCGATGGGCCGGTCGACCTCGGGCGTGAAGGGCATGTCGTTCCGCGACGACGATTCGCTCCTCGCCGCCCGCGTCGTGTCGGACGACGGCTACGTGTGGGTCATGACCGAGGGCGGCTACGCCAAGCGCACCTCCGTCGACCAGTACCGGGTGCAGGGTCGAGGTGGCCTCGGCATCAAGGTGGCCAAGCTGGCCGCTGACCGGGGCGACCTTGTGGGTGCTCTCATCGTGGGCGAGGACGACGAGGTGCTCGTCGTGTTGCAATCGGGCAAGGTGGTAAGGTCTGCCGTGTCCGAGGTGCCCGCCAAGGGTCGTGACACGATGGGCGTCGTCTTCGCGAGGTTCGCGGAGAACGACCGGATCATCGCGGTGGCCCGGAACAGTGAGCGGAACCTGGACGACCAGGACGACGACTCCGAGGTCGAGCCCGCGGGCCCGGTCGAGGAAGTCAGCGCGGCTGAAGCAGCCGAGACCCCCGCCGACCCAACGCCTGTCGATGACGAGGCCGGAGAGGACCAGTCAAGCAATGAGTAGTGTCGCCGAGAAGCTCCAGAAGAAGGCGAAGCGTCCCGTCGGCACCCGGCAGGTCCGCCTGCGCCTGGTGTACCTCGACTTCTGGTCGATGGTGAAGCTCAGCTTCCTCATCGCCCTGGCCGGATCGATCGTGATCGTCGTCGCGACCGCGCTGGTGTGGGTCATCCTCAACCAGACGGGTGTCTTCACCGAGGTCGACAAGCTCCTCAAGGACGTCACCGGCCAGAACAACTACTCGATCATGGACCAGTTCTCGCTGGGCCAGGTGCTCGGGTTCTCCATCGTCGTGGGCATCCTCAACGTGGTCGTCGGCACCGTGCTCGGCGCGATCGTGAGTGTCCTCTACAACCTCAGTGTGCGGATCACCGGCGGCCTGCTCGTCGGGTTCACGAACAACTGACACACCCGGGCCGGATGGTTCCGGCCGCTCGATTTCGTTCTGCGGGATCGGTGCGGTAGGCTTTCATCCGGTCTGAGGGGCTATAGCTCAGGCGGTTAGAGCGCTTCGCTGATAACGAAGAGGTCCAAGGTTCAAGTCCTTGTAGCCCCACCATCTTCCTCTCGCACCGGTAACATGATCGGTGTTCCGGGGCCTTAGCTCAGTTGGTAGAGCGCCTGCTTTGCAAGCAGGATGTCAGGAGTTCGATTCTCCTAGGCTCCACTCGCTTCACTCTGGAACGACCATGCTTCGGTCGTTCCTCCCTTCGCGAGGTTGTTCTCGCGTGCCCATCGGCGCCTTCGGCGTGCCGCTCCGCGACGGTCGGTACCGCCAGTCCGCCGGTTCTGGGCACGCTGTGTCGGCGGCGTTGACACGGATTCGCGTGCCTGTACGCCTCCGCGCTCTCCCGGCTGGGTGATCGCCCGGAGCGGTGCTCGCCCGTGGCGGTGCTCGCCCGTGGGCGTCCTCCGGCGTCAGCGCCCTTCCACGTCGGCGTCCTTTCACGTCGGTGTCGGGCGTCGCGGCGCCCCGCCGGAGTCCGTTGCTCCGACCCGGACGATCCGAAGCCGTCTGTTCCGGTCGCACGACGTGCCGCTCATGTCCGTTCCGGTCGCAGAACACGCCGTTGACGGCACTGGGCGAGCGGCGCGTTGCGCGACCGGAGGGATCGGGAGCGGCGTGTTCTGCGACCGGAGTCGATGCGCGGGATCACACGGGCGCGCCGAACGGACACGAAGCGCCGCGCGAGGGCGCGGAGGGGCACGGAGGGGTGCGGGCGGGGCGCGCCGGGCGCGGAGCGGCGCGCGGTCAGGCCGAGCGTGCAGGAAACGCCGCGCGCGGACGTCGAGTCGGCACGACAAGCCGACCGGGGTTCGTGAGTGTGACCGAAATCGCCCGCTCGCGGTCGGTCGGGCTGACCGAACGACGTCGGGAACGACGAAGGGCCCCGGCGCGGTGCCGGGGCCCTTCGTGCGAACCGAGGAGGTCAGGCGGAGGGCTTCTCCGCCGTGTCGGCGTCGTCGGCGACCCAGAGGTCGTCGTCGGCGCGGAGCGTCTGGTACGCGGCGTACGCAGCACCCGCGACCGCGACGACACCGACGACGATGAGCGCGACGCCCCCGAAGCCGATGCCCTTCTTCTGCTGAGCAGCCGGCACGTACTTGGCTGCCGACTTCTTGGCCTTCTTGCCCTTCTTCTGGGCGTCCTTCACGATCTTCTGGACCCGCGGGTCCTTCGCGAGGTCCACCACGCTCAGCACCGAGCCGGCCGTGGACACCAGGCCCGGCACCACCTCGGACTGGAAGCGGTGCGAAGCGTTCTGCGCGGCGGTCGTCGCGGCGTGCACACCCGAGGCGACGGCGGGACGGATCCCGTTGTCGATCGCGTTCTGCACGCGCGGGGCGATGTCCTTGCGTGCTGCGTCCGCAGCGTTCGAGCGGGCCTCGGCGAGGATCGCGTTCGCGTGCTCGAGGACCTTGCGCTGCTCGCCGAGGAGCGAGGCGGTCTGGCCCTTGAGCTTCTTGATCTGCTTCCGACGCTTGCGCGGGATCTCGATCGTCGTCATCTGGTACCTCCATCGGATCGGCGTGGGTCCCATCCTGCCACCGGACTCCCTGACAGGTCACGGAGCCTCACCTGTGGGATCCGTCTGACCTTCAGCAGTACATGCGAGAATCGGAACATGTCTCTGCACACCGCTGTCGCAACGATCCACACGAACAAGGGCGACATCCGCGTCAACCTGTTCGGCAACCACGCTCCGAAGACCGTCAAGAACTTCGTCGACCTCGCGACGGGCAAGCAGGAGTGGACGCACCCCGGTACCGGCAAGGTCTCGACCGACAAGCTCTACGACGGCGTCATCTTCCACCGCATCATCAAGGACTTCATGATCCAGGGCGGCGACCCGCTCGGCCAGGGCATCGGTGGCCCGGGCTACCGCTTCGACGACGAGATCCACCCGGAGCTCACCTTCCAGAACCCGTACATCT
>Ga0308167_1004406_pt1 | contig 10223 bp, 12 predicted proteins | sample PhyCR1_2_FD_202138 | JGI IMG/M metagenome (GOLD analysis project Ga0308167, IMG submission 202138) | Phyllosphere microbial communities from UC Gill Tract Community Farm, Albany, California, United States - DLSLRC.R1 | ecosystem: Host-associated > Plants > Phyllosphere > Unclassified | place... | reverse complement strand
CTGATATCACTATTTATCACAATCCGGCCTGCGGAACGTCCCGTAATACTCTGGCGCTTATCCGTAACAGTGGCGTGGAGCCAACAGTGATTTTGTATCTGGAGATGCCACCATCCCGCGACGAGCTTAAAAAGCTGATAGCTGATATGGGTATTAGCGCACGCGCCCTGCTGCGCAAAAATACAGAGCCGTATGAGCAGCTGGGGCTGGCAGAAGACCGGTTCAACGATGATGAACTGCTGAATGCGATGCTGGCTCACCCTATCCTCATAAACCGCCCCGTGGTTGTGACGCCGCTCGGCACAAGACTCTGTCGTCCGTCTGAAGCGGTTCTGGACATTCTGCCTGACCCGCAGCAGGGAGCATTTACGAAAGAGGACGGCGAAAAAGTCATTGATGAACACGGAAACCGGATGAGCCACTGATTTTTTCAGTGTGCTGCCGGCAGGAAGGGAGACGCAAAAACAGAAGCCGGCAGATGCCGGCTTTTTTCATATACTGCGCTGATTAACCCGCTCAGAGAGCTGCGCGGTACTTTCTTTCCTTTCGCTGTAGCGATCGGTCAGGTAGTCACTGCGCCCGCGCGTCAACAGAGTGAACTTCATCAGCTCCTCCATTACGTCCACGATGCGATCGTAGTAAGGCGAAGGCTTCATGCGACCATCTTCATCAAATTCAGCCCAGGCTTTTGCCACGGATGACTGATTCGGGATAGTAATCATACGCATCCAGCGCCCCAGAATGCGCATCTGATTAACTGCGTTGAAAGACTGCGAGCCGCCGCTGACCTGCATGACAGCCAGGGTTTTTCCCTGCGACGGGCGAACCGCACCTGACGTCAGCGGTATCCAGTCAATCTGCGCCTTCATGATGCCGGTCATAGCGCCGTGACGCTCCGGGGAGCACCATACCATGCCTTCCGACCAGAGAACCAGTTCGCGCAGTTCCACAACTTTGGGATGCGTTTCAGGGGCATCATCAGGCAGCGGCAGACCGGACGGATTAAAAATTTTGACCTCTGCACCCATTGCCGTCAGCAGCCGGGCGGCTTCTTCCGTCGTCAGCCGGCTATAAGATCGTTCCCGCAGCGAGCCGTAGAGCATCAGAATGCGGGGCGGGTGCGCCACTTCTGCAGCCCTCAGCTTATCTTCCGTCAGCGGCACGTCCAGGAGTGAAGTATCAACATTTTTCAGGGTATCGTTCATGTTATTCACAATGAGGTCTCTTTGTGAGTCGTCGCGGGTGACAGGCTGCAGCTACTGCCTGCGCAGCATTCCTCTGTAAGAAAGGCCATCAGTTGTTCAAGCTGCGTATAGCAAGGTCTGCAAAACAAGGTACGGCTCTGCCGTTCCTGGCTGATCAGGCCCGCGGACATCAGCGCCGAAATATGATGACTGAGCGTGGAGGGCGGAATACCGAGGCGCTTCTGCAGAACACCGACTGGCAGGCCGTCATGACCCGCTCTCACCAGCTCCCGGTATACGCTAAGACGGGTCGGGTGCCCCAGCTCCCGAAGCGCATTTGCTGCTGTTTTTAAATCCATACGCCCTCCTTGAACTATATTTCCAGAATAATAGAAATATAATCAGCGTCAAATATTTTTCCCCGGAATGGATGGCTCGCCCTTATCCCGGTTCGGTCCAGCAGAGGAAGGATGACGACGCCAGATCACTATGGAAATCGCCGTGATGAACAGGGTAAGGATGGCAGATAAAAGCAGCGTGCCGGGTGTGCCGTATTGCTCCAGCAGTATTGCGTAAACTGACGGCGCGAGCGCCGCGAGCAAAAAAGCGGGTGACAGCAGTAAGCCTGTTTTACGGGCATACTGCTGCGGATCAAACAGCACAAGAGGCAGGACGGCCTTAATGATCGTACTCAGTCCGTTTACAGCCCCGTAACTCAGAATAAAGATGGCTGTAGCCACCGGGGTAACATTCCCTGCAAGGCCAACCAAAAAGCATAATGGCAGAATAATGCCGGTAAACAGGCTCAGACGGATCGCTGAAGTACGTGCACCGGAAGCCACGTCCAGCAGTCTGGCGCTCACCTGTCCCACCCCCCACAACATACCCGCTACGGCGGGCATACCATAAGCGGCCAGTATCTGAGGAAAATGAGCGGACACGCCGGTGGAAACAAAGCTTATCAGCGCTATCAACGTGGCGTACCACAGGCCGCTGATAAAGGCTTTCCGGTCTTCTGCTGGTCCGATCGCCTGAAGAGCGGGCTGCCCGGCAACGGGAGGTTGACGCCGATAACCTGCCGGAACGGTGGTCAAAAAAAGCAGGCTGACAATGCCTGCACAGCCGTAAACGATAATGGCATGCCGCCAGTCGGTAAAGTGCAGTAGCGCAGCGCCAGCAGGCCAGAACGCGACTGACGCGAGACCACCCAGCAGTGTGACCAGGGTGATTGCCCGGCGGGCCTCTGCGCCTGCAATTTCTACAAGCAGCGCAAATGCGGCATCATACAGGGCAAGTCGCATGCCAGCTCCCATCAGGAGCCAGACGGCAACCCACGATGTGGTTGAATGGGTAAAAGCCATCAGAAAACAACCGAGGACTATGACGAAGGTTCCCACCATCATCACCGTACGCCCGCCGGTACGTGCTATAAGGGGGCCGGTAAGTGGCGAGACAAGCCCCATAACAAGCATGGCAATAGTCAGCCCGGAGAATGTCACAACTGGTGACCGGCCTGTCTCCGACATGATGGCGGTCCCGAAGACCCCCGGCATATAGAATGTGATACCCCAGTTGATTAGCTGCGTCATGCCAATGCAGAAAATGGTGCGGCCTGTCAGATACCCGTCAGTCAACCCGTGCTCTCCGGAAATGTGGCGTCGCCCTGCCCGAGCGTACGCTGCAGGATGACCGTATCAAGCCAGCGTCCGTGCTTGAAGCCCACAGATCTGAGCGTTCCTGTAATGCTGAAGCCTGCCGCGCGATGCAGGGCAAGAGAGGCGCTATTTTCGCTGTTTCCAACTACGGCCACGAGCTGGCGAAAGCTACGGTCCTCTGCCCATGTGACCGCACTCAATAACAACTTTTTTCCGATCCCCTGGCCCTGAAAATTGGGGGCAATATATACAGAATTCTCCAGGGTGAATCTGTAGGCACACCGTTCCCGGTAGAGTGACAGGTAGCAGTATCCGCGGACATTGCCGTCCTCAACAGCCACAAACCAGGGCAGTCCTGCTGCACGCACCTTTTTCAGGCGGGCTGTCATTTCAGCCGGATCCGGCGGTTCAGTTTCAAAAGTGGCGGTGCCATGCAATACGTGATAAGCATAAATCTGCTGGATGGCAGGAATATGTCGTTCATCTGCTTCGGTTATTTCCATCGGTACGGCTCCTTCTGCGGTCATAAGCAGAGACTAACCGGAATGAACAATTTCAGACAGGCAGCAGGACTTATCAGCGGCATAAGGAAAATTTTGGCATGACAAACCTGAACCTCGATCACCTGGCTACTTTCAGACTGGTCGTCAGCCGGGGCAGTTTCTCCGGGGCGGCTGAAGCACTTGGTCTGTCGCAGCCGGCAGTGAGCCTGCATATAAGACAACTGGAGCAGGCGCTTCAGGTCCGGCTTATTGAGCGAACCAGCCGGGGAGTAAGGCCCACGCCAGCCGGGCTGACTCTCGTTGAGCACAGCATGAAAATTGATGCAGTGGTAAGTACAGCAGTTGAATCGGTGTGCCAGCATTCTGATGAGATAACCGGCACTGTTACTGTTGGCACAGGCGCAACGGCCTGTATTCATTTACTTCCCCCCTTACTACAGCAACTGCGGCAGGCCCATCCCCTGCTGAAGGTGGACGTACGCACAGGTAACACTTCCGATATAGTGCGGGGCGTGGAGGAAAATCGTATAGATATTGGCCTGGTGACTCTGCCAGCTGCAGGTAAAAACCTGAGCATCATCCCGCTGGGTACGGATGAGTTTGTTGTCATCATGGAAAAGGATGCATCAGAGCCGAGTGCGAAAATATGGAATCCGGGCGCTTTGTTGCCGCTGCCGCTGATTATCTTTGAACCGGGAAGCGGGACACGCGCCCTGATTGACCAGTGGTTCCGGGAGACGGGACATATTGCCTGCCCGGTCATGGAGCTTGGCAGTATCGAAGCTATTAAAAGAATGGTCCGTGCCGGTCTTGGCTACAGCATTGTTCCCAGAATGTCCGTTGCATGCATTGAGGAAAGATCGGGGCTCGATCTTTACTCTGTGACGCCCTCTCTTCACCGGACTCTCGGGACAGTCATGCGGGAAGACCGGATTGTAAGCAGAGGTATCAATGAAGTGCTGAAAAACCTAAACAGCAGTTTTGCAAAAAACGAAATCAGATAAATATTCTTCGATATCTAAACCGGACAGGTCTACTCTCTCCGGCGAAGTATCACTACAGCTTTTACCAGCTACCAACGTCCGCTTCTGGCACAAAGCGGACATACGCAGATAAGGAGCTCAGGAACGAGCATCAGCGTTTTCCATTATCGCTTTTACTCTTAGAATGGTCTGCCGTGTGGTGTTAAATTCGCGGGCGATCGCGCTGATGCTTTTCCCTTCACCAAGACGCAAGAACACCGCTTTCTTTTGTTCGTCGTCCAGAGCCGGAGGGCGGCCGAAACGCTTTCCGGATGCCTTCGCCCTCGCAATGCCAGCATGTGTACGTTCAAGTAGCAGATCACGCTCAAATTCAGCGACCGCAGAGATTACCTGCATTGTCATCTTTCCGGCCGGACTGGTGAGGTCTACCCCTCCCAGCGCCAGGCAGTGTACCCGTATTTCTGAAGCAGATAGCAGCTCAACGGTTTTTCTAATATCCATAGCGTTTCGCCCGAGGCGATCCAGCTTCGTTACAATTAAAACGTCACCGTTTTCCATTCGATCAAGCAGACGCATAAATCCAGGACGCTCAGCAGCCGCGACTGAACCACTTATGTACTCTTCAATCAGTCGCTGGGGTCTGATGTTAAATCCAGCCGCTTCGATTTCACGACGCTGGTTTTCAGTGTTCTGTTCAAGGGTCGATACCCTGCAGTAAGCAAAAACTCGTGACATGACGTTATTTTATGTACGAAATAGGTGTACTTATTATAAGGCGTGTACGAAATAAAAAACACTAACTTTCGGACATGTGTTATATAACATGTCCGAAACCGGTCGGTTTAGGACACATCTTCCTGCTTATAAAATGCCAGCCTTGTAGGGCAAAAATTATAAGCTTGCTGATATTTTACCTTAGAAATAATTGATCTGGTCCGACATGCTAAATATCCTCAAAAAGGATTTTTCTTATTGCATTAAATTTTTTAACTACGATCGCATTAAGTTGGCGAAAGTCTTATCCCCTTGTTAACTTTTACCATGCTAAGGATTTTCAATGGCAACTACCGTAACAAGCGCATTTAGTGAATTTATGAGTGACGTGGTAAACCTCAGAAAGTCCAGTACGGACGATGCGCGTACCAGCAGAGACTGGCTGTATGAAAAACTTAACGGTTTTGAGTCAGACGCCGCGTCACCTAAAAATTATCCGGAAATTCATATCGGCTTTGGTTCTTTCGCCAGAAGAACGAAAATTAGGCCGCTTGACGATATAGATTTGATGTTTGGCCTGTCCGCAGAAGGGTGCACTTACACGATTTATAGTGACCGGATAACGCTCAATTCAGACGATACCCCTAGACGACTGAATAACTTCCGGCATCCTGATTCTCAGACGATCAGCTCGGTCAGGATACTGAATCACTTTAAAAATAAACTGCAGAACATTCCGCAGTATGAGAAGGCTGACCTGAAGCGCAATCAGGAAGCGGTGACTCTTCAGCTGAGCACAAAAACGTGGAACTTTGATATTGTTCCCTGCTTTATAACTCACGCCGATGTTTTGGGACGCAGCTACTACCTGATCCCGGACGGCAGCGGTAACTGGAAAAAAACAGACCCGCGCATTGATAAAGCAAGAACAACTGAAATAAACGTTAAGAACAGCGGCAACATGCTGAACGTTATTCGGGCAGTGAAGTACTGGCAGACAACTAAAGCATTGCCGTCCATCGGCTCCTATCTTCTTGAGACCCTTATTCTCAACTATTACGAGCACAGGACAACCTGTCAGCAATGGGTAGACCTGGAGCTTGAGGGTCTCTTTAACCATCTCAGCTTCTACATTCGATATTCAGTTAACGATCATAAAAACATTCAGGGAGACATTAATCATTTATCTTATGAAGCGAGAGAAAAAATATCTCAGAAATTCAGTTCGGAGGCGCTAAAGGTGAGCGAAGCAAGGGGATTAGAGAAAAATAACGAGCATCAGAAGTCCATAAATAAGTGGCGCGAAATATTCGGCTCAGACTTCCCGGCATTTGGATAATACGATGAATACCCTTTACACAAGCCAGTCAACGCCGGACAACATGAGCCTGCTTTACGCGCAAGCGCATCTTTACAACCGCATAAAGATATTCAGCAGCGTTAATTTTTTCATCAGTATTGTGTTACCAGTACTTCTCTCAGTTGCGGCAGCCATTCTGAAAAGCCGGTACAGCGTTCCGCAGGAGCTTCTATCGGCATACATGGGCCTATACGGCCTGATCGTTCTTACAGTCAATATTGCACTTAGTGGCTACATCTCTTCTGAGCGCAGAAAGGCGGCGACCATTCAGGAAATGTATGACTGTAATGTCCTTAGAATAAAATGGAACGACCTCCGCGTGGGAAAGAAAATTTCCAGGGATAACGTATTCAGGGCAGCACGTTTCTATCAGGACAGGCCGGCCAAGGCACAAGCCCGTTTTGGCAGCGAAGGATGGTACGTCAATAAGTCCTACGATGCGCCGCAGAGTGTAATGGCTTTACTGTGCCACGGTAAAAACTTCGGTTGGGACCGGTCTTTAAGGGATCGCCTGAACGTGTTCTATATCTGGGGCATATCCATGTCGCTTTTCAGCCTGCTTCTATACGGGATCATGATGAAGGCTACGCTGAACGATGCCCTTTTTTACGTGGTCTTCACCCTTCCCTTAATCAGGTACATTCTCCTGCAGTTTCTTGATAACAGAAAGAGCAGGGACAGAATTGAAAAGGTAAAAGATTACATAGATAAAGAGATATCGGATATTAAGATTGCCGGCCGTTTTAACAATGATGACCTGAACTACAAACTCAGGTCCATTCAAGACGAGGTTTTTTCACACCGTGCAACGAGCCCCCCAGTGCCGAACTTCATACACCTCAGGATGAAGAAGGATAACGAAGCGGTTTATGACGACTACTTTGAGGAAAACCTTAAGCTGATGACGTTCCCGGAAAGCTGACCGGTTAGCTTTCCGGCTGAACCGGAGCATTGAGTTTCTCTTGAAAGGCCGGTTTAGTGTCAGCCGACTACTGATAATTTTTCGACCTAGGTATGCCAAAACTTGCCACGCGGTTATCTTTTATCCTAAATCGAGTTAATGCTTCTAGTAGCCGCCGGCGATTTTTAGGATGGGACTTTAAGTCATGACATTAGGGTATACCCTATTGTCATAGGAAGAAGTAAGCAGGGCCAGTTTGAAGATGTCAAAGTCGGTTGACGACTTCGTCAAATAATATTATTGTATTATTAAGTACACCCGCCACGCCTAGTCTCTCAGAGATGCGCATTATGGCGGGTTTTTTTTTGTCTTCTCTCAAGCCGGATAGGACGTAATGGCTAGCCCCCAACAAAATAGACCCCGCTTGTATCAAAAACCGCCTGTAGAAGTCACAGCTTTGATTGCAAAACTCAGACAACGCGGTTTGACCATTGATGATGAAAGTGCTGCGATAACTGCGCTCACGTTCATAGGTTACTTTCGCCTGCGCGGCTACTGCATTCCATACTATAAAACCACTCAGGAAAGAGTACCGCAGCTGCTCGAACCAAAAGAGTTTGTACCCGGCACAACCATTGAAGATGTGATCTCGCTTTACGAATTTGACCGAAAGCTTAGGCTAATTGTTCTAGAGCAAATACAGAAAGTTGAGATTGGATTGCGCACTTGCCTGTCAGAGTATATGAGTGCGACTTACGGATGTCATTGGTTCATGGATTTAACTAACCTAGATAGCAATTACGACTATGAGGGTTTCTTTGGACAAATACGGGATGCAAAAGAGGTGTTTATTGAGCATTACCATGACAAATATGATCATCCTAAATATCCTCCATCATGGATGATCACCGAAACTCTCAGCTTCGGAGCATGGTCACGCATTTATAAAAATTTACACCACTATGACCAAAAGCAAGTTGCGGGTAAATTCAACATACGAAACGCAGAAATAATGGCGTCTTGGTTTCATACCTTAAGTCACTTCAGAAATCTATCTGCACATCACAATCGAATCTGGAATAGATCTTTTAAAGCATTCCCTCCTAAAAAACTCAATGGACTTGAAATCCATATGAGTAACCCATCAACACTATACAGCCGTCTTGTAGTACTTAAATATCTCTCAGACCAAGTTTCTTGGTCAGATGGCCTTAAAAATCAGTTAGATAACCTAATGCAAGATAAGCCTAGCTGCGTAACATGGGAAAAGATGGGCTTTATCGAAGATTGGCAAAACACTCCACTTTGGACCCGTCTTGTAAACCCTCCACCACAAATACAAACGTAATTATGGTTGCCCCCGCTGAGAGCGGGGGGGCTGAAATTCATATTAAAGGCTACGCCACGTACGGCCGGCTATTAAAAAGCATAAAACTAAAAATACTCCCCATGCGAAAATAGTATATGCTTCTCCATGACACCCAGGAACCGCTAAAAGAGTTGCAAGGGATAAGCTTGCTGCACTAATATCCCCTAATACCTTCACTACTCTTATAAAACCATTTTTACTATTAGGGGCCAAGGCTAAGCAAAGACATGAGAAAAGAAAAGGAGCAATACTTACTTCTGCCATAAAAATTGGGTTATTCCTAAAAACTGAAGCGCAAACCCCAAAAAACACAGCAAATATAAAAACAAAAACAGTCCCTAATTTATCTTGGCCGATTTCTAATACTTTCTGCTCACTCATACCAAATCCCTTTTACTTGTTAAGTTTTGTTAAAAAATAGTTTTTTCGCTTTTCTTACAAATCTGAGCACTGAGATATCAGATCATGAAGAGCATCTTCAATTAACATCTCCGGAATTGAATATATACTAGCTCTGTATTCCTTACCTGTAATTGTGGAAGCTTTAACCATAAACCTGTTTAAGTCAGATTTATATACACCAAACGACTCTATAGAGGCAGCATCTAACCAAACTAATGACTCACTTTTATTAACATCACTGCTAAAGCATTGTAGCCAGAATTTACTTTCAGTTTTCCTTATGGAAAATGGAAACTCCCCATTTCTAGACCTATGTATGAAGGCAGCAATTTTATCTTGATTTACGGCCAACTCTATAGAAGCCTCACTCAACTGAAGCTTCAATATATCTACATCAATAAGATGTTGATAACGCTCAAAATAATCCTTGTAAACCTGATCGTTATCTAATGTTGCATTACTTGAACTCAGTTCATTACCCCATATTCTTTCGATCTCTTTCTTCACTACGGAATTTATTAATTCATATTCATCACGCTTAGTAAAATAGTAATTCTTATTCAAAGTCACCACCTTTATTTTTTAGAAGAAAATGATTTTCGATATATATGCAATATAATCGCACCGATTACTAATATCAGACATACTAATAACATCATCGAAGTTGAATGACCTAATGCAGTACATCTCTCAGTTAATAAATCACTACACTCAGGTTTCAAAGTCTCTAGAACGGTGCAAGCAGCGGCACCGAGCAGACCAATTAACATTAAGACTTCTAACACTAAGCTGAATAACCCCATAATCAGACCTCATTTTTAATGCTTGCACATTCAATAAGTTACAGAGACTATAAGTATGATGTAACTACATACAGAGGCAACACTGCTATAATATAGCAGTGTTAGGCTTATGATTTCGAGGTTGGTTGATGAAACATACTCTGAATCGCCACGGATAATCTAGACACTTCCGAGCCGTTGATAATACTGGTTTTCATATTCTGTCGGTGACATCTGATCGCTGGAACCATGCCGACGCTTACTGTTATAAAACATTTCGATGTAATCAAAAATATCGCTGCGGGCTTCTTCCCGCGTTCCGTAGATCTTTTTCTTTATCCGTTCGCGTTTCAACAACTGGAAAAAGCTT
>Ga0308167_1004404_pt1 | contig 10225 bp, 9 predicted proteins | sample PhyCR1_2_FD_202138 | JGI IMG/M metagenome (GOLD analysis project Ga0308167, IMG submission 202138) | Phyllosphere microbial communities from UC Gill Tract Community Farm, Albany, California, United States - DLSLRC.R1 | ecosystem: Host-associated > Plants > Phyllosphere > Unclassified | place... | reverse complement strand
TTCGTCAGCTGGCCGGTATGCGTGGTCTGATGGCGAAGCCAGATGGCTCCATCATCGAAACACCAATCACGGCGAACTTCCGTGAAGGGTTGAACGTACTTCAGTACTTCATCTCAACCCACGGTGCGCGTAAAGGTCTGGCGGATACCGCACTGAAAACGGCGAACTCCGGTTATCTGACGCGTCGTCTGGTTGACGTTGCACAGGATCTGGTGGTTACCGAAGACGATTGTGGTACGCACGAAGGCATCATGATGACTCCGGTCATCGAAGGTGGCGACGTTAAAGAACCACTGCGTGAACGTGTACTGGGTCGTGTGACGGCAGAAGACGTGCTGAAGCCAGGCACCGCTGACATTCTGGTTCCACGTAACACCCTGCTCGATGAGCACTGGTGTGACGTGCTGGAACTGAACTCAGTAGACAGCCTGAAAGTCCGTTCGGTAGTAGGTTGTGAAACCGACTTTGGTGTGTGTGCACACTGCTACGGTCGCGACCTGGCACGTGGTCACATCATCAACAAAGGTGAAGCGATCGGTGTTATCGCGGCACAGTCCATCGGTGAGCCGGGTACACAGCTGACGATGCGTACGTTCCACATCGGTGGTGCGGCATCACGTGCGGCTGCTGAATCCAGCATTCAGGTGAAGAACAAAGGTACCATCAAGCTGACCAATGCTAAGTCGGTAACCAACTCGGCTGGCAAGCTGGTGATCACCTCGCGTAACGTTGAACTGAAAATGATCGACGAATTTGGTCGTACCAAAGAGAGCTATAAAGTTCCTTACGGTGCCACCATGGCGAAAGGTGATGGTGAGCAGGTTGCAGCGGGCGAAACCGTCGCAAACTGGGATCCGCACACCATGCCGGTTATCACTGAAGTGGGCGGTTTCATTCGCTTTACCGATATGATTGATGGCCAGACCATTACCCGTCAGACAGATGACTTAACCGGTCTCTCCTCGCTGGTGGTTCTGGACAGCGCTGAGCGTACTGCGGGCGGTAAAGATCTGCGTCCTGCACTGAAAATTGTTGATGCCAACGGCAACGACGTTCTGATTCCGGGTACCGATATGCCGGCTCAGTACTTCCTGCCAGGTAAAGCGATTGTTCAGCTGGAAGATGGCGTTAAGATCAGCGCGGGTGACACCCTGTCGCGTGTTCCGCAGGAATCTGGCGGTACCAAAGATATTACCGGTGGTCTGCCACGCGTTGCCGACCTGTTCGAAGCGCGTCGTCCGAAAGAGCCAGCAATTCTGGCCGAGATCAGCGGTATTATCTCGTTCGGTAAAGAGACCAAAGGTAAGCGTCGTCTGGTGATTACACCGCTGGATGGTAGCGAGCCGTACGAAGAGATGATTCCGAAATGGCGTCAGCTGAACGTGTTCGAAGGTGAACGCGTTGAACGCGGTGACGTGGTTTCCGATGGCCCGGAATCTCCACATGACATCCTGCGCTTGCGCGGCGTGCATGCGGTGACCCGTTATATCACTAACGAAGTGCAGGAAGTTTACCGTCTGCAAGGCGTTAAGATTAACGATAAGCACATCGAAGTCATCGTTCGTCAGATGCTGCGTAAAGCAACCATCATGAGCGCAGGAAGTGCAGACTTCCTCGAAGGTGAGCAGGCTGAATTCTCTCGCATCAAGATTGCTAACCGCGATCTGGAAGCGAACGGAAAAGTTGGCGCTACCTTCATGCGTGATCTGTTGGGTATCACCAAAGCGTCACTGGCAACCGAATCGTTCATCTCTGCCGCATCGTTCCAGGAGACCACACGTGTCCTGACCGAAGCCGCAGTAGCTGGCAAGCGCGATGAACTGCGTGGCCTGAAAGAGAACGTTATCGTGGGTCGTCTGATCCCGGCCGGTACCGGTTACGCTTACCATCAGGATCGTATGCGCCGCAAAGCGGCAGGCGAAGTGCCGGTTGCACCGCAGGTCACTGCGGATGAAGCCTCAGCCAGCCTGGCCGAGTTGCTGAACGCCGGTCTTGGCGGTAACAACGACGAGTAATCGTCACTGGTGTAATAAAAAACCCTGCCTCGGCAGGGTTTTTTTTGGCTTCAGTTCAGCTATTTCCAGTCATCGCGACCGAGGCCGATATCTTTTAGCTGGCCGTCGCTGAGTTTCGACAGAATAAGGCGGGTTTCACGCCGGCACTGCCAGCGTCTGAAGCTGCGCCACAGATAACGCACCAGTGTGTAAGGTGTCCCGGTAAACGGTTTTCCTGCGCGATTTTCATCGTATCCCATCATGCTGCCCTCATCGATTTGCCTGAGGACTATTCTCGTAAAGTAGCGCTATATGATACAGACGCAAAAATCACTTTTATTTAACATACAGATTGCCGTCAGTGCGATCTGAATGGTAATAATAGCGACTAACTGTACTGGTTCAGGCTTTGCAAAACGCAACGAGGGGATACGATGACCCGATATGAACATCTGGCTACGCTACTGGCGCAGCGCATTGAACAGGGCTTATACCGCAGCGGAGAGCGTCTTCCTTCAGTACGCAGCCTCAGCGCCGAACATGGCGTCAGTATCAGTACGGTACAACAGGCTTATCATTTGCTGGAAGAGAAGCAGATGATTACGCCGCAGTCGCGTTCAGGCTATTTTGTTGCATCACGGAAAGCGACCCCGCCGATGCCGGCACTGACACGGCCAGCGCAGCGGCCGGTAGAAGTGACCCAATGGGATGCCGTGCTGGAGTTGATTAACAGCCGTCTGGAAAAAGACGTGCTTCAGCTGGGTAGCGGGATGCCGGATCTGACCCAGCCGACGATTAAACCGCTGTGGAAGGCATTCAGCCGCCAGGCCCAGAAGCAGGAAATGGCGTTGCTGAATTATGACAACCTGTATGGCGTGCTGGAACTGCGGCAACAGGTAGCACGTCTGGCAATCGACAGCGGCTGTCAGCTCACTGCGGATGACATCGTGATCACTACCGGCTGTCATGAAGCGTTATCGGTGGCGGTACGCGCGGTCTGCGAGCCCGGCGATATCATTGCGGTGGAGTCACCCTCTTTTCACGGCATCATGCAGACGCTTCGTGGCTTTGGTATCCGCGCCATTGAGATCCCCACCGATGCAGTCACCGGCATCAGTCTGGAGGCGCTGGAACTGGCCTTTGATCAGTGGCCCATTAAAGCGGTGGTCGTGGTGCCGAACTGCAATAATCCGCTGGGTTTCATCATGCCGGAACCGCGTAAACGCGCGCTACTGACGCTGGCGCAACGCTTTGACGCCGCAGTGATTGAAGATGACGTCTATGGTGAACTTGCCTGGGACTATCCGCGTCCGCCGACCATCAAAGCATTAGATCTGGATGGCCGGGTTCTGCTCTGCAGCTCCTTTTCCAAAACCCTGGCGCCCGGTTTACGGGTTGGCTGGGTAGCACCGGGGCGCTACCGGGACCGCGTCCTGCATATGAAGTACATCGTTACCGGTTCTACTGCCACGCAACCGCAACATGCGGTGTCCGAGTTTATTCGTCAGGGCCATTATCAACCTCATCTGCGGCGGATGCGGCAAATCTATCACCGCAACTATGAAACCTTTAGTTGCTGGGTACGGCACTACTTCCCCTGCGGTATATGTGTTTCCCGACCCCAGGGCGGCTTTCTGATGTGGATTGAGTTGCCCGAACCCTTTGATGCGGTACGTCTCAATCGTGAGTTACGTGAATCTAAAATCCAGATAGCCGTCGGCTCGCTGTTCTCTGCCTCGGGTAAATACCGTAACTGTCTGCGCTTAAATTATGGTTTACCGATCAATGATCAAACTGAACAGGCGCTGGCAAAAGTGGGGGCCGCCGTTGAGCGGGCGATGCGCGCCTGCCAGCATGATGATCTTCCCGCCGCCTTACCGTCCGATCTGCTGGTGGCTAAATAAGGAAGAAGCAGGGCCAGAAAGAGGGAGGGAACTGGCCCTGGTCAGATAACGATCATCTGACGACGGTTACCGTAATCTGTGGACAGTTGCCGCGCCAGCGACGGAATCAACCTCTGCGCGCGGTCTTCCTGCTTTTCGGCTGTCGTTACTGCACCTTCATTATTTTTGCGGCAGGTTACTCAGTCATACTCATGCAAACGGCCCCGGTTCGGCCAGTGCCAGCAGAGTACGGGTCGCCTCACGCCAGTCATCTGCCTGAGTAATGGCGCTGACTACCGCAATACTGCCGACCCCCGTCGCCAGTACCGCTGGCGCGCGAGCCACAGAGATACCGCCAATTGCCACGGTGGGAATGTGCGACAGGCGCGCCAGATGTCGCTGCAGTTCCGCCAGCCCCTGTGGTGCAGAGGGCATCTCTTTGGTCCGGGTCGGGAAAATATGGCCAAGCGCGATGTAAGAAGGCTGCAGCGCCAGCGCGCGATCCAGTTCAGCATCATCGTGGGTTGAAATACCAAGCCGTAATCCGGCCTGGTGAATCTGTTTCAGGTCGGCCACGTCCAGATCTTCCTGACCCAGATGTACACCGTAGGCGTGATGTTTAATCGCCAGCCGCCAGTAGTCATTGATAAACAGGCGCGCGTCGTAGCGTTTGCCCAGTGCAATCGCCTGGGCGACAGCGGCTTCTGCGGCCTCGTCCGGCTGGTCTTTAATGCGCAGTTGCAGAGTTCGGACGCCCGCGCCCAGCAGGCGTTCGATCCAGTCAACGCTATCGACTACCGGATAGAGCCCAAGGCGTGGCGCGGTAGCAGGAAATGCAGTCATTATTACTCCTCCTTCATGGTATCGGCGGGATGGTAAAGCTCACCACCGCGGCGGCGAAATTGTTCAGACATCTGAGCCATACCCACCTCAATCGGCTCGGCGCTGGCTTGCTGGCGTGCGGCAAAATCCCGCACCTCCTGCGATATTTTCATTGAGCAGAACTTCGGGCCGCACATTGAGCAGAAATGAGCCACCTTGCCTGACTCCTGCGGCAGGGTTTCGTCATGCATGGTGCGCGCGGTGTGGGGATCGAGCGCCAGATTGAACTGATCTTCCCAGCGAAATTCAAAACGTGCTTTTGACATCGCATTATCGCGGATCTGCGCACCTGGATGGCCTTTGGCAAGATCGGCGGCATGAGCGGCGATCTTGTAGGTGATCAATCCCTGCTTCACATCCTCTTTATCTGGCAGACCAAGATGCTCTTTAGGTGTGACGTAACAAAGCATGGCGCAGCCAAACCAGCCAATCATCGCAGCACCGATACCGGATGTAATGTGGTCATAGCCGGGCGCAATATCGGTGGTGAGCGGTCCCAGCGTATAGAAGGGCGCTTCATGGCAATGGACGAGCTGCTCCGTCATGTTGCGCCGGATCATATGCATCGGAACATGGCCGGGACCTTCAATCATGACCTGCACATCATATTCCCAGGCGATCTTCGTCAGCTCCCCCAGCGTACGCAGTTCGGCAAATTGTGCTTCGTCATTCGCATCCTGAATCGAACCTGGACGTAAACCATCACCCAGTGACAGTGAGACATCGTAGGCCGCACAGATTTCACAGATTTCGCGGAAATGCTGATAGAGAAAACTCTCCTGATGATGCGACAGGCACCATTTCGCCATGATCGATCCGCCGCGCGAAACAATACCGGTCAGCCGTTTTGCCGTCATCGGCACATAGCGCAGCAGCACGCCGGCATGGATGGTGAAATAATCAACCCCCTGTTCCGCCTGCTCAAGCAGCGTATCGCGGAACACCGCCCAGTTGAGCGCTTCGGCCACACCGTTCACTTTCTCCAGCGCCTGATAAATTGGCACTGTGCCGATCGGCACCGGGCTATTACGCAAAATCCATTCCCGTGTTTCATGAATATTCCGGCCGGTAGAGAGATCCATCACCGTGTCGGCGCCCCAGCGCGTCGACCAGACCAGTTTCTCTACCTCCTCCTCAATCGACGAGCTGACCGCTGAATTGCCGATGTTGGCATTCACTTTGACCAGAAAGTGACGGCCGATAATCATCGGTTCCGATTCAGGATGGTTAATGTTGGCAGGGATAATGGCCCGACCCGCGGCCACTTCCTGACGGACAAATTCGGGCGTGATGTTATCCGGCAGGTGCGCGCCAAAACTGTGGCCGGGATGCTGTTGCAGCAAAATCTGGTCGCGGATTCGCTCGCGGCCCATATTCTCTCGCAGGGCGATAAACTCCATTTCCGGCGTAACGATGCCCTGACGCGCATAATGCATCTGTGTGACGCAACGGCCGGTAAGGGCGCGGCGCGGCGTCGGCAGTGCGTCAAAGCGCAAATGATCGAGGCTATCATCCGCCAGACGTTGCTGGGTGTAGTCTGAACTGAGCTGTGGCAAAGGCTGGCTATCATTGCGTTCTTCGATCCAGCCGGCGCGCAGCTTTGTCAGTCCGCGATGCAAATCGATCTGCGCGGCGGGATCGCCATAGGGGCCGGCGGTGTCATAGACCGGCACCGCATCATTCTGCTCATAGCGCGGCTGATCTTTACTGCCACCGATGTGGGTCGGGCTGAGCCTGATCTCGCGCATGGGCACGCGAATATCCTCCCGGCTGCCGGTGATCCAGATACGTTCAGAACGGGGGAACGCGTTGCCGCCTTGCAGTGAATCGATAAATTCCTGCGCCTGGGCACGTTGTTCACGACGGGTCATTTTTGAGTCAGACATAGCAATCTTCCAGTTGAGTGGGAATGATGCTTGTCCGGAGTTCGGCAGGAGTAACAGCACGGGCAGCGCAAAACACTGGCGTACTGGCAATATTTACTCTTGTTCCCTTCGCAGGTTCTAACCTGATCAGGTTCCGCGGATCCCGAATTAACGGTCTCAGCCCAATTGGGCACTCCGACAAGAAGACGTTTTTACGCTGTGGCCGGTCAATCACCGGGCCAAAACGCATAAACGATAACTTTAAACAGAAAAAAGGTTCTTCAGGCCTGAGCCGTCAGAACCCTTTCAGCATAAAAGGGCTGCAGCTGAATCACAACCCCTTTACCGGTGATTAACGTTATGCCGGACGAGCCATCTGGCTGTCATTGGCCACCGGCGGGGGGGTAAGATGGTTGTCCCACGCCAGCTGGATCAGCTTATCTTCCAGGGTGAAACGCGCTTCCAGCACTTCGCCGACTTCAGACAATGCCTGCTGGAACGTCATGCAGTTGTCGTCATCGATCGCCTGCTGCAAATGGCCATCGTACAGTTGCATCAGGCGCTCGGTATTCGCTTCCAGCGGCGGGTAAATCTGGGCCGCTGCGATCATCGGGCTGTCGCCGCTCATCTCGCTGATAATGCGTTCATAAATACTAAAGTGACCGGCGGAAAGATAATCGACCAGGCCATGACAGAAGTTATCCAGCGCCTGCTCATCGAGGCGGGTCAGGGCTTCTTTTTTCGGTTTCAGGCCGACCAGATGGTAATAGGTCACTAACAGCTGGCGACGGGCTTCCAGCCACGAATCGACCAGTTCGTTACTGCCACCTACGCGTTCGGCCAGGACGTCTAACTGGTTAAGCATATCTAACTCCATGTGAGTTATAGTTGTTTATCTACACACTTAACATCAGGACTTCAGCGTGCGAGTTGACGCTAAGGATGACGAAATAAATGCAATGCGAAATCTCAAGCGTAGACGCTGGATGGTGGATTGTCAGCCATGAGCAGAAACTTTGGTTGCCACAAGGTGATTTACCCCACGGAAGCGCCGAAAATTTCGGTCTGACTGGCACGAAAGCCCGACTGATTGGTGAGTGGCAGGGGGAAAACGTCTGGCTGATTTGTGAGCCGCGCTCAGAGAATATGTTCTCGGTGCGGCAACTGATCGACCTGGATGTCGGGCTGTTTCAGCTGGCCGGTCGCGGCGTGCAACTGGCGGAGTTCTACCGTTCTCATCGCTGGTGCGGCTACTGCGGCCACGAAATGCACCATAGCAAACATGAATTTGCCTGCCTGTGCAGCCATTGCCGCGAGCGTTATTATCCGCAGATTGCGCCCTGTATCATCGTGGCGATCCGCCGTGGCGACGAGATCCTGCTGGCAAATCATACCCGCCACCGCAATAACGTCTATACCGTGCTGGCCGGTTTCGTCGAAGTGGGCGAGACGCTGGAGCAGGCGGTGGCGCGGGAAGTGATGGAGGAGAGCAACATCCGCGTTAAAAACGTGCGCTACGTTACCTCCCAGCCGTGGCCCTTCCCGCAGTCGCTGATGACCGCCTTTATGGCGGAGTATGACAGTGGCGATCTGCAACATGACGGCAAAGAGCTGTTGGATGCGGCATGGTTCCGTTTTGATGCCTTGCCCTTGCTGCCGCCACCGGGCACCGTGGCGCGTCGCCTGATTGAAGATACCGTCGCCCTGTGCCGCGCCGGAGCGTGAAAGTGCTACACTACACGCCTGAAATTGAGAGAGTAATGAAATGAGTGAACTGAAGAACGACCGTTATTTGCGTGCCCTGTTACGTCAGCCAGTGGATGTGACGCCGGTGTGGATGATGCGCCAGGCCGGACGCTATTTGCCGGAATACAAAGCGACGCGCGCCGAAGCCGGTGATTTTATGTCGCTGTGTAAAAATGCCGAGCTGGCCTGTGAGGTGACGCTACAGCCGCTGCGCCGTTATCCGCTGGATGCGGCAATCCTCTTCAGTGACATCCTGACCATCCCGGATGCGATGGGGCTGGGACTCTATTTCGAAACCGGCGAAGGTCCACGCTTCTCGCATCCGATTACCTGTCGGGCAGATGTCGAGCGCTTGCCGGTGCCCGATCCGGAAATGGAGCTGGGTTACGTGATGAACGCGGTGCGTACTATCCGTAAGAGCCTGAACGGCGATCTGCCGTTGATCGGTTTTACCGGCAGCCCGTGGACGCTGGCAACTTATATGGTGGAAGGCGGTAGCAGCAAAGCGTTCACCAAAATCAAAAAGATGATGTATGCCGATCCGGCCACGCTGCATGCGATGCTGGATAAACTGGCGGACAGCGTCATTCTCTATCTCAACGCCCAGATTCGTGCCGGTGCCCAGTCGGTGATGGTCTTTGATACCTGGGGCGGCGTACTGACCGGCCGTGATTACCGCGAGTTCTCGCTGCATTACATGCACAAAATCGTCGATAACGTGCTGCGTGAAAACGACGGCCGTCGCGTGCCGATTACCCTGTTTACCAAAGGGGGGGGCCAGTGGCTGGAAGCGATGGCCGAAACCGGCTGTGATGCGCTCGGGCTCGACTGGACCACGGATATCGATGAGGCACGTCGTCGCGTCGGCGATAAAGTCGCGCTGCAGGGCAACATGGATCCTTCTATGCTTTATGCGCCGCCTGCCCGTATTGAACAGGAAGTCGCCGGGATTCTGCAGCGCTTCGGCAACGGCAGCGGTCATGTTTTCAACCTCGGTCACGGGATTCATCAGGACGTTCCGCCAGAAAACGCGGGCGTATTTGTAGAAGCCGTGCACCGTTTGTCACGTCCTTTCCATCAGGAGTAACTATGGATATTGCCGCACTTCGCGCTGAGCAGTTGCAACGCGCCGCTGATGTGGTGCGTGAAGATGATTTTGACGTATTGCCGCCACGCTTTATCGGTGGGGCGGATGTGGGGTTTGAGCAGGAAGGCGCGGTCACCCGGGCGGCGCTGGTGGTGCTGGAGTATCCCTCGTTAACACTGGTGGAGCATCGCATTGCGCGCATTGAGACCACCATGCCGTACATTCCCGGCTTTCTCTCCTTCCGTGAGTATCCGGCGCTAATGGCGGCATGGCAGATGCTGGAGCAAAAACCGGACCTGCTGTTTGTCGACGGTCACGGCATCTCCCATCCCCGGCGGCTCGGCGTGGCGTCGCATTTTGGTCTGCTGGTGGATGTCCCGACCATCGGGGTAGCGAAACGCCGTCTGTGCGGCCGCTTTGCCGAACTGGATGCGCAGCCGGGCAGCCGCCAGCCACTGATGGATAAAGGTGAGCAGATCGGCTGGGTATGGCGCAGTAAGCAACGCTGCAATCCGCTGTTTGTCGCCACCGGCCATCGCGTCAGTCTGGATACCGCGCTGCACTGGGTTGAAAACTGTACGCGTGGCTACCGTTTGCCGGAGCCAACCCGCTGGGCAGATGCGGTTGCCTCGAATCGTCCGGCTTTCCAGCGCTGGCAAAACGCGCTTTAACACTGTTTGTGCTGCGCTTTTGCAGTTACACTGCCGCCAGCGAAACGAATAAGAGCCACCTTTATGTTACAAAATCCCGTTCATCTGCGTCTGGCGA